>Ga0302289_1000208_pt1 | contig 32218 bp, 22 predicted proteins | sample III_Fen_N1_2_FD_194552 | JGI IMG/M metagenome (GOLD analysis project Ga0302289, IMG submission 194552) | Peat permafrost microbial communities from Stordalen Mire near Abisko, Sweden - III_Fen_N1_2 | ecosystem: Environmental > Terrestrial > Soil > Wetlands > Permafrost | place: Sweden: Abisko... | reverse complement strand
CCGTTGTACTAGTAATCGTGTGGGGTAATGTCTTAACCAGGCCATTTATTCGACTCGTCACCGAAGTTGGGCAAATTGACACGGAAAGCGGCAATTATGCCAGAGTATCCGAATCCGGGGGAAAGGTAATCACATCGCTCGGTAAGTCAATCAATCATCTCCTTGGCAGGATCGAATCCGGTCAAAAAGAATTGAGTGACAGTAAAAAGAAACTGGAGGCAACGCTGACCTCTGTCGGAGACGGGGTGTTTGCGGTCGATGTTGAGCAAAATATTGTATTCATGAATCCTGTTGCCCAGAGGCTAACCGGGTGGCAATTTGATGAAGCAAAACATACGTCTATCAATAACGTATTCCGTATCATCAACGAATATACCAAGGAAACCGTCCCCAGCCCGATCCTTCGGGTGTTCGAGCGTGGTGAAATTGTCGAACTCGCCAACCACACACTTCTGATTGCAAAGGACGGAAAGGAGATACCGATCGAGGACACCGCCGCGCCAATCATCGACGAGACGGGAGCTGTCTCCGGTTGCGTACTCGTGTTTCGCGACTCTAGCGAGCGCAAAGAACGGCAGAAACGCATCGAATACCTGAGTTATCATGACCAACTCACGGAGCTGTACAACCGCCGCTTTTTCGAGGAAGAATTACGCAGACTCGACGTTGAACGCAATTTTCCGTTGTCCATCGTGTATGCTGATGTAAACGGCCTGAAAGTCATCAACGATGCGTTCGGGCACGAATCAGGGGATCAGTTGCTCACGCTGGTGGCAGACGCTATGAAAACGGCATGCCGTGCCGACGATATCATCGCGCGCATTGGCGGTGATGAGTTCTTAATCTTGTTGCCAAAAACGGATGCGGCACAGACGGCGAGGATCATCGAGCGCATCAAAGAGAGCATGGGCATCGTTCATTTCAGCGGTATGAGCGCTTCCGTTTCTTTTGGCGTCGACACAAAAACGGAGTCGACGCAAAATACGAATGAAGTCATGAATAACGCCGAACGGAATATGTATCAAGAAAAAATTCAGGACGCCGGCGGCTATCGAAGTGGAGTCATCCGTGAAGTTTTCGACGCGCTTATGCAAAAAGCCCCTTTCGAGCGGGAGCATTCTGAACGCGTCGGTCATATTTGTGAAATGATTGCCAAAGTTTTTAATATGAGTCCATTCGACGTCAGCGATCTTCGCATCGCGGGCGAATTGCACGACATAGGCAAGGTCTCCCTCGACGCAGCACTGCTAAACAAAGCAGAGCCGCTGAATAGTACCGAGTGGATACAGATGAAGAAACATCCCGAAACAGGATACCGCCTGCTTGGGACTTGCAGCGAATACTACAATGTCGCAGATATCGTATTGGCACATCATGAGCGTATTGATGGTACGGGTTATCCCAGAGGACTTAAGGGCGAGGAGATCAATTGGAAATCGAGGATACTTGCCGTTGCCGAATCGTTTGATGCAATGGTTCACACGCAACCCTACCGTGCGGCATTGAGTAGATCTGAAGCTATTTCCGAGCTTCGAAATAATGCGGGAACGCAGTTTGACACCGCAATCGTCGAGGTATTCATTCAAAAAGTGGTCGATACGCTGCCTGAGGTATTTTAGCGGTTATAGATATTTGCATTGTCAACAGTAAATCGGACAGATTATATCAGGTAAGGAAGAACTTGAACTTTGCGATCGAACACTATCACTTTTTAGTTTCTACAGCAAGCAAACGCCCTCCTTGCGGAGGGCGCCATTGTCAGAAATTACCGTGCGTTTTGCTTTCCCAGTGTAGGCGGCTGAGTCTTCTTCGACCCAAACAACACGTTCCCAATCGCGTCTCGTGCTGTATCATCTGCCTGTTCGAGTAAGTGGCAGTAGATATCCTGTGTAGTCGAAACACGGCTGTGCTCGAGTCTGCGGAAAATCGTCACAGGGTCGACGTTGTTCTGATAAAGCACCGATGCCTGCGTATGCCGCAGCGCTTGTGGGTTATTGTGCGGCACGCTATAATAACCGCGGATTCTATCCGATTCCGCCTGCAAAGAATCACTTATTTGTGATGTTCAACGTGGTCAAAGACACGCTAGTATGTTACAAGTCCTAATCGTTGTTGAGCGACAAAACAATTATATGTACAGAAATCATGTCACTTTTGTGGTTTTTCTTGCTGTAGTCTGATGCAATCCATGGTGATTGCACGTATTCTATGGTGAATTTCGTTATTACACGTAACCTGTAGAGTCGGAGAAAGGTGATTTGCACATTCAGTGTTATATTGACGTAGCGCTGCTTTCGATATTACACTCAGATCAGGCAACATTCCAGCCTGAACGGGCGACCGACCGCCCCTCAAACCGTGGTTCCAATTGTTGCTTAAAATTCCAAGTTTACTAACATTGCTCATGTACCAAAAAATGGCGGCAGATCAATTACAGTATCCTTAAACTGCAAGAAATACACTAGCCTCATACGGCACAAGCACCTTATCGGTTGCATCCACGATATTGGACAGCACAACCACTCCTGCCGGAAGTAGCGGAAGTATTGCTGCCTCTGCGCTCATGTTGCAGACCACAGTATATGTTTCGTGCTCAAGCGTCCGCGTATACGCAAAGATCTGATTATGTTCCGTCCATAGCGGCTGATAGTCGCCGTATTGCAGCGTGCATTCTCTGTTTCGCAGCGCGATGAGCGTGCGGTAAAACGTGAGAACGGAATCCGCGTCGCTCTCTTCTGCCTCTACATTGATTCTCGTGTAGTTCGGGTTCACCATGATCCACGGTTCTCTCGTGGTAAAGCCAGCGTTTTCGGCGGCGTTCCATTGCATGGGCGTTCGCGCATGGTCGCGACCTTTGTGTAGGATACCGCGCCAAACCACGTTGTATCGCCCGTTGATGCGTGCCTCGCTAAGCGCGTTGATTCCTTCAATGTCGCGGATCGCGCTCTCTTCCGGAAACGGCGTGTTTGTCATGCCGAGTTCTTCGCCCTGATAGACAAACGGCGTTCCGCGCAGCAGATGCATCGCAACCGCGAGCATCTTCGCCGAGCGAACACGCAGTTCCTCCGTATCCGTGCGGCCGAATCGTGACACCGCGCGAGACTGATCGTGGTTTGACCAAAAGAGGCTGCCCCAGCCGTTTACCGTCGCTGTTTGCCAGCGGTTGACGATCTGTTTGAATTGCGCGAGCGACCACGGCACGGGGTCATACTTGCCGCTTGGTCCGTCGTCGATCTCCATCAGGTCAAACGGAAAAATCATATCGAAGATGCCCGTCTCTTCGTTTAGCATCTTCGCGCCCTCTTCAGGCGACGTAAACGGTGCTTCTCCGAGGCAGAGACAATCTCTGCCTGCGTAGCAGTTTTGTCGCAGTTCACCCAGATAATCGTAAATCTTCGGCCGATTGGCAAAACGCTCCACCGCGAGCGTATAGCCCGCCGCGTTTGGCGCGCCGCTTCCATCCGGCAGTCCCTCGTCCTTGGCGATGCAGTTGATCACGTCCATGCGAAATCCATCTACGCCCCGGTCGAACCAGCGGTTGACCATGGCATAGATCTCCTGCCGTAGAGCAGGATTCTCCCAGTTCAAGTCAGGTTGCTTTTCAGAGAACAGATGCAGGTAATACTGCCCCGTCGTTTCATCTTGTTTCCATGCGGATGGGACAAAAAAAGAGGCCCAGTTGTTCGGTGTACCGCCATCCTTGCCATCGCGCCAGATATAGTAGTCATGAAGCGAATTGTCTTTGGATTTGCGCGATTCGCTAAACCAAGCGTGCTCGTCCGAACTATGGTTGACCACAAGATCCATCACGAGCTTGATGTCCCGCGCGTGCAGGCCGCTAAGCAGTTCGTCAAAGTCCGCCATCGTGCCAAACTCCGCCATGATCTTCTCATAGTCGCGAATGTCATAGCCGTTGTCGTCGTTTGGCGAGTCATAGACCGGGCAGAGCCAGATAGCCCCGATGCCAAGCGCCTTGAGATAATCGAGCTTTTCGATAATTCCTCGGAGATCGCCAATGCCATCCGAGTTTGTATCCAGAAAACTGCGCGGGTAGATTTGGTAAAACACCCGCTCTTTCCACCATGCTTGCTTCATGCCTGATCCTCCGTTTCCAGATACAGGATAGCAAAGCGCTCGATGCGCGGCAAGCGGATTGTGAGAATATCCGCGCGCGCCCCCAGCTCTTGCGAATAACTTGCCGGCTCAGTAGCCCCCATGTTTCGATCCGGCGAGGCAGTCCAGACTTTTACAGGCGGCGCAAACACTTGCACATGCAGCGTCACGTTGGTCAATGTTTCCGGCGCGTTTCTACCAGCGTTCCAGTTGGAAGAATCATCTCCGCAGAGGTTGATAAGCGCGATCAGCTTTCGATTGCCCTGCTCGCGCAGAATCAGCCAGAGTTTGCCACCCTCACCCGTAACCGAATAAAGTGTATCACAGCAGTATTCCTCGTTATCCCAGCCGCAGTGCGTCATACTCACATCCAAGAGCGAGTCGTCAAACAGTAGCGTTTCATAGCGCACGCAGAAGTCATCGTAAACGCGAAGTTTTTGCTCCTGTTCCTTCGAGAGGCGAGTGTAATCCGCATAATATCCTTGTGTGAGCGCAGCATTCTCCTCGCCAAACCAGAGTTGCGTGGCGCCATGCGCTGCGATGACACTCATCAAAATGAGCTGCGCATTGAGCGCACGCTCCGGCGTGTCAAGCCGAAATGGCGCAGGATACGCCGCGAGCATGACGGGCTTTTTCGCCGATTTAGCAGTAAAAACGAGCTGTCGAAGATGCTCATAGCGCTCATAGGGCGGCCAAACCTCGATATAGACCGCATCCACGGGTGCTTGCATGGTGCGCTCGATCGGCCAGTTGCCAACGTTGTTGAATACCAACGTCGCATCCGGCAGTGTCGCGCGTGTTTCTTCGATCAGTCGGGTAAAGTCGTTTTCGAGATAGACGATATTCCCGCCCGAATCTAACGCGGTTTTCGGAAAGCCGTAGGTATCCATATGGATGCCGTCAAAGCCAGCGCGGCAAACCGTCGCCTCATACTGCGCAATGATGTGCTCGAGCCACGGGCTTTCGAGGTTCATAATTGCAAATACATCGATAAAGCGAATCGGCTGGCCTGCCCGCGCATAGAGCCGCCAGGCAGGATGAACTGCCGCAAACACTTCACTCGCGGCATACACCGCGCCGTAGCCGATCGCGCGCATGCCGCGCCCATGACAGGCGTTGATCTTTCGCCGAATCACATCGATTGCATTCGGCTTGCCCATCATATCTGTATAATCCGCATCGCCGGAAACCAGCATATCGTGCCGATACGACCAGTCGTAAAACTGTACTGCGTTTACGTGGTGCTTTGCCATGGCAAGCACGTCTGATTCGCTTGTTTCCGCGCGTGAAAAGTCGGAAAGAAAGCCGTAGCGAAACACGCGCAAACTTCCCTGCACATCGACGGCACATGCGGCGGATTCGCTATCCTCTGCCTCGCAAACAACACCGAGACCACAAAAATCCTCATAGACCGGCGGAAGAGACACGCTTGTAAGAACACCCGCGCGCGGATGTTCTTTTGTATGCAGCAACACGTCCAATGAAAAAACGGAGATGCGGAAGCGTTCCGCAGCCCCGTCGTAGAAAATCGTCATCGTAATCGGTTCGCCGGGCAAGAATCGCCCTTTTTCTGGATATAGTTCCATGTTCCCCCCCAATATTATCCCTTCAGCGCACCATCGGACAGTCCCTGGATAAATTGCTTCTGGAAGACCAGAAACACGATGACGACTGGGATGATCGCAATGACCGCGGTCGCCGCCATCAGGTGCCACTTCGCCCCGGCAAACTGCTGAAAGAATACGGACAGCGCTTGCGGAATATTCTGCTTGGCGCGGCTTTGCAAAAAGAACACTGCCTGCGCATAGTTATTCCAAATACCAAACCCGTTTAGGATGACAAACGACGCGGTTGCAGGCTTGATAACGGGAAAGATGACGCGCCAGAAGGTTGAAAACGGTGAGCAGCCGTCCAGTGCTGCAGCCTCGTCCATCTCCTTTGGCAGCGCGCGGATGAACGTTGCGTAAATGAACACCGCGCTCGGCATTGCAAGTGCTGAGCAGACGCAGACCATGCCCCAGAGGGTGTTGATGGCGTTGATCTGGCGCATGAGCACATACAGCGGCACGGTGTTGATGATGCCGGGAATCATCATGCAGCCAATCAACAACCCAAAAACGAATTTATTATAGCGCGTTGCGTGCCGCGCAATGGCGTATCCCGCAAGACCGCCGGTGGCGATTGTGACAAGTAGCGTCCCCGCTGTAATGATTGCGGAGTTGAGCATTGCCGTACCGATTCTGGACTTGTTCCACGCATCGATGAAATTATGCCAGTAAAAGTCCGGCAAGAAGATACTACCTTCGTAAAACACGCGCGAGGGCGCATTGAGCGAAAGCACCAACAGAACATAAAACGGAATCAGGCACGCAGCGCAGATGGCAACGATCATCAGAATACGGAGCGCTTTGCCCCATTTATTTTCCTTCATTGCAGGCACCCCCTAGTTTTTCTGGCGCGTGAAGCGCATGGAGACCAGCACGGGAATGAGGATGATGAAGAAGAGTATCATCGCCACCGCCGTGGAATATCCCGTCCGGCTTCCATAGCACATGCGCATAATATAGATTGAAAGGCTCTCCGTGGCATACCCCGGTCCGCCTTCCGTGAGCGACATAATCACGTCGAACACCGAGAGCGAACCGATGATATTTGTCACCACATTGATGCGGATGGCGGGCATGAGCATCGGCACGCTCACGCGCCAGAACCGCTGCCAATTTGTCGCGCCATCAATTCGCGCTGCCTCCGAAACCTCGGATGGAATCGACTGCAATCCCGCAAGGTAGATGATCATTGTCATACCCGAAAACTGCCAAACGTTCACGAGGACCAGCACCAATAGCGCCGAAGGGTAGGAGCTCATCCAGCTACCGATGAGGTCGGTCATGCCGAGTTGCGCAAACGCATAATGCAAGAATCCGCGCCCCGGTTGGAGCAGAAAGAACCAGATATACCCCATGATCAGCGGGCTGATGATGGCTGGCAGGTAGATGATGACGCGTGCCAGACTCTTGCCGCGAAAATTGCTGTTCATCAAAAGCGCGTAGCATAAGCCCATCACGTTGAGCAACACTGCGCTTCCGAGCGCGAAGATCAGGGTTGTTTTAATGTCGTGAATGGCGCGCGCATCATGAAAAAAGTCTATGAAGTTTTGAAGCCCGACAAATGTGGCTTTGCCCATACCGTCCCAGTCGGTCATGCTCATACCGATGCCGCGGATCAACGGATAGATGAAGAACATACCGTAGAGCATCAGTGCGGGCAGGGATAAGAACTGTGCCCTGGAAATCCGTTTATGTCGCATTGTTTACCCCGTATAGCCAGCGGTGGCAGCCTACCGATCACCGGCAAGCCACCACCGCTGGTTGAATCGATTGGTGTATTTCGCGCTTACTTAGAACCCTGCGTTCCAGGCCGCTTCGTAAGCCAGAGCGAACTCTTCCGGCGTGTAGGTTCCGGCCAGCAGATCCTGAACGAGCCTGCCTGCGTCGTCGCCCGAGAACCCGGCGGGTTTTTCGTTGGTGAAGCCGATGTTCGTCGCGCTCTTGACTGCGTCGTTTACGCCAGCCACAACGCTCGCGGGTGCCCAGTCAGCGTTGACGTCCGTAAATGCGCTCGGCGAACCGAGGGCTTCGGAGTACTTCTTCTGATTCTCTGCGCTGAAGAGGTAGTTGAGGAAATCTACGGCAGCTGCCTGATTGGGTGTGTCGGCATAGATGCTGTAACCGGAATCTTCGGCAACCAGCACGACCGGCACGCCATCCGGCATGATGGACGGATACGGTGCGAATCCGATGTTGTCCGCCATATCGGGATTCTTTTCGAGAATGCTCGAGAGGCACCACATGCCATTGGAGAACATGGCAGCCTTGCCGGTGGCAAACGCGTCGATGCAGTTGTCACTCGTGGCGGTCAACACATCAGCATTGATAAGGCCCTTCTGCTGCAGGTCTACGAGATCCTTTGCAAATGTTGCCATTGCACCATCCGGGTTACCCCACTGGAGGATGGAAGCATCGTTGCTTAAGAACGCTTGCTTGGCTGCGGTTGCGCCATACTTGGCCTTGATGTAGCCTTGTGGGAAAAACTCGATGAGGTGGCCGAGGTGCCATGCTTCGCCGAAGATAAACCACGGGTCAACATCAGGATAAGCAGCCTTGATAGCTTCGAGATTGGCTTCGAACTGAACCCAGGTGGTTGCGGGCGTCAGGCCTAGGTCTGCAAACATCTGCTTGTTATAGAAGAAACCTGCCATGGTCATGTTGGTGCAAACGCGGTACTGATTGCCACTTGCGAGGTCTGTGCAGCTTTCCTTCATGGACGGAATCAGGCGATCCCACCACTGGCTCATGTCGCCCAGCGCCAAATACTTGCCCTGATCGACAAACTCTTGCTCATAGGTGGTCATGATGTCCGGCACTGCGTCCGAAGCAAACTTGATCTTAATGATATTGCTCGCATCCGCCTGATACTCCTGCTCAACGGTGATGCCGTTGGACTGTGCATTGTAGGATGCGATGATCTCATCCAGTAGATCGATAGTTTCAACTTTACCGGTAAAGAACGAAAGATTCACTTTCTGTGCGGGCTCCGCTGTTACCGCCGCTTCCTGTGCGGTCGCTTGGGCTGCGGTTGTGTCTCCCGCCGCAGTCTGTGTCGCTGTCTGTGCGCATCCGGTGAACAAGCTTGCCATCATCACCAGCGTCAGCAGCATTGCTATCCACTTTTTCATGACTTCTCCTCCTCGATTTTTAGATGTGCCTTTTTGAAGTTGGATGCTGTGTCGCACCCCTCGTTGTCATTATGTCATGGTGTATTAAGAAATAGTATTCCGTATTTTTCGGATTTAGGTGCTGCTTTTTTCGATTTTCTAGTCATCCGCTGTAAATATGCTATACTCATTTTGAAAGGTGTGTAAATGCCGCATGTCTCTCCATACAAAGCGCTATCATCTAAAAACGCGTCTGCTCGCGGTCATCTCGGTTATGATCTTTGGTTCGGTCGTGCTAGTGTCCACGATTGGTTTCGTGCGCTTTAGCGACGATCTGTTGCAGCAGACCGCAACGCAGACCCAGCAGCTCATCGAGCAGATTGCGCTCAATACCGGCAATTATATCAATGATCTTTCGCGGCTCTGCATGTCTCCTTATTATAGCGAAAGAATCATGAGTTTGCTTGCCTCAACACCCGAGGACGCGTCGGACAGGTTAGACAAACGTCGAACAATAGAAAATTATTTGCGCGAGGTGATGACCATTCCGCGGAATGATATCCTCCGTGTTTATATTCTCACCGATGAGATATATTATAGTACGAGAACAGCGCATCCGAGTGTTTTTTCCTCCGATTATCAACAGGAGAGCTGGTATCAGGAGGCGCTGAATTCGGCGAGCACCGTGTTTATTCCCGCGCAGGTAGAGGTCAACAATGGTTATACGCTCACCATCTTCTCAATGGTGCTGCGACTCCGGAGCCTCTCAAACTCTTCGCACACGCTGGGTGTTATCCGCGTCGATGCAAACTATAGCGGCATTCGGGACGTTCTAGACGATGTTCAACTACTCAAAAAGAGCGCGTTGTTTATTATCGACAGTGCTAACAGCGTCGTGTATCAACGTAGCACATTGCCGGGTGAGTTGTCGAATGCCGAAGTATTTCAAACCGCGAAAAACGGCAATAGCCCCATGCGCGTGAGGCTGGGTAGCGAAGCATACATCATCAATACTCAGCCAGTTAGTGGCACCGACTGGACCGTCATCGCAATCAATGCGCAGTCCAGTCTCATGCAAAATCTCGCTTCGGCAAGGCAGTTTACCGTTTTGCTTGCGTTTGTCTGTGCGCTCGTCGGTCTGCTCGTCGCCATCTTCTTTGTACGCTCGTTTATCAAACCCATCAACGACACGGTAGACGTCATGCGCTCTGCGCAAGACGGAAACTTGCACGTCCGTGCCGCGGAACACAGAGCGGAGGAAATCGCCTACCTCAACCGCTCGTTTAATGAACTGCTGCTGCGCATTTCCGAGATGATTCAGCGAGACGCCGAACTCACAAAAGAGAAATATGAAGCGGAATATCTGCAGAAGATTGCGCAATACGACGCACTCTCCAACCAGATTCGCCCACATTTTTTATTTAACACGCTCAGCACCGTAAGCCTCCTCGTCAAGAACGAACGGTATGGAGACGCAATTTCGAGCATCGACGAACTCTCGATCTTGCTGCGCGGAATGGTAAACACCGACCGGGATATCACGTTTTCCGCGGAGCTTAAGATTGCAGAATGTTATCTGAGTCTGCAGGAGCGGCGACATGATGTTCTAACCTATCAAATTGAGCTCGATCCCTCGCTTGCAAACTGTCGCCTCCCAGCACTGACCATTCAGCCGATTGTAGAAAATGCGCTAATTCACGGTTGTGAGCCGCGCATCGGTAGCTCACATATAGCAATCAGCGTATCCGTAGACGGTTCAGATGTGGTCATCCGTGTCTCTGACAACGGCATCGGTATGGAGCCCGCGCAACTCAACGCGCTGCTCGATGCTATTTCAAATTGCGCCGAACCACCGTGCCAAGCCGAAACGCGCAGTGTGGGTCTTGTCAATATCGCGCAGCGGCTTAAGTTAAAGTATGGGGGTAGAACCGCAATCTCCATCGAGTCTATGCAGGATGCCGGCACCAGCGTTACGATTCGTATTCCGCAGGACTATGACCAAGGCAGACCGTTGGCCGCTATCGTGGATTAATAGACGACGATTCTTTATGATTCGTTAGTCGTTTGATGAAAGGAACTGGGCATGTCAAGCCAATACCGTGTGCTGATTGCGGAAGATGAACCGCTGATGCGCGATTACCTCATCACGAATATCTCCCGACTACATCCGGCGTTTCTCGCAGCAGATGCGGCGCATGACGGCGTTGCTGCGCTGGCGCTTTTTGAAACGAACAGCTACGATCTGGTTATCACGGATCTGCGCATGCCTGGTATGGACGGACTACAGCTCATTGAGCGCATCCGAAGCATGGGAAAGACGCTACCGATCATCATATTAACCGGATACGACGAGTTTGAATACGCGCGCACCGCGCTGCATTTCGGCGTTGCGGAATATCTGCTCAAGCCACTCAACGATGATGCTCTTCGTGAAACGTTGGAACGCCTTGAGCGAATCCTCCTGCAGCACCGCAATGCTATGCGCCTACCAAAGGATCTCTCACCAAAGAACATTGCACAGTTTGTTGCAACCTGTTTTTCGGAAACGGATGGAGAGCACACGATGCTTGTTGAGCGAGCAGCAGTCTATATCGCCACACACTTCACAGAGCAGATTACGCAAACGGATGTCGCCAAGGCCCTAAACATTACCCCCGCTTATTTGAGCAGCATCTTCCACGAGGAAAAGGGCGAGTCATATACCAAGTTTCTCACGCGACTTCGCATGATGCAAGCGGCACTGCTGCTCAAGAGCAACTCCGGAATGACTATCCAATCCGTCGCCGAACAAACGGGCTATGCCTCGGACAAACACTTCATCAGCGTGTTCAAAAAGTACTTTGGCACAACACCCAACGACTATCGGCAACGAAAGACCGAGGAGTAGCCGTGGGGACTTTACCTCAGAACGCTGGATACGCGTTATACTTAAAACAAAGAGGTTTCACCCCAATATACTGTTGTGCATCCAACCCCGCTTTTCGCGCAATCGTATCATTCAGTGAGAGTTGAGACACAAAGGCACACGAAATAATATAACTACGTGTGCCTTTTTTATGTTTCAGGTTTAACGAGTGCTATTGAAGTATAAATACAGTATTAGCGATTTGCGTGCTGACGAAAGGAATACAACGAATTCCGTATACTCAGCGCTACATGTAATTGATATAGGCTGAATTTTCCTGAATAACGGGTTTCCAATCCATCTGAACATCGAATTCTCTCATTCAAAATGAACTGCTTTTTTGCGGGATACCCCAGTCGCAGATCAGCTGAGTGCATGGTGAAATAAGTGCTCACCTATTCGACCACGGTTACCGCCGCGGTAAGACGAGCTGAAAAAATCAGCATGCGGATAACTGTTTATTTGAAATGAACCTCTCAAATCCTGTTTTTTCATCATTTCCCCGAAAGTGTTGATCCGATCTTTTCGGTCGCCGCCCTGAACGCGGACAAAGCTATTAAAGGTTGAACAGATTTCTTGACTCCCAATTTCTATTATTGTTCAAACATATCCATACTCGTTCCCAAAAATTGTACGACTTCGGTTTATTCTGTTGCACAATTTAGTATATCCGAAATATCAATCTCTTGATTTGTAAAAATAATATTTTTCGTTGGTATTGCTTTTGGAAAAACCATGTGTTAGTATAAATCTGTTTCAAATGATAGCGCTAACATTTCAACCAGATCTGTTCTCGCTTTTCTTTTTCTGGTATAATGATAGCGCTATCATTGCGAGAAGGCGGTTACCATGATGAGACTAGAAGATGTTGCGCGTCTGGCAGGTGTTTCAACCATCACCGTATCCAGGGTGATCAATACCCCAGAACTTGTGAAACCCGCTACTCGAGAAAAAGTAGAGCGGGCGCTGGAAGAACTTAATTATGTGCAAAACCCGGTAGCCCGGGCACTGGCTTCAAATAAGATCGGTATCATTGCTGTCTATATCCCCGCTTCCATCGATTTGACCAACCCATTCGTCATGCATTTTGTAGCAGGCATTAGCGAAGTTCTCAGCAAGCACGTCTACTCCTTTTTAATCCGCCGCGAACTCGATGCAGAACATCTCTGTGACGGATACATTGCAACCGGTCTGCTTAAGGACGAAGTGAGCCAAATCTATCAATATACAAATGAACGAAATCGCCCCCTGGTACTATTTGGGCACAATGACAATCCGGATATCGATTGTATCGACGTAGACAACGTTGCAGGGGCGCAAAAAATTACAGAAGTTCTGATTCAGAATGGTCATCAGAATATTGCTATGATTAATGTCAACGAAGATAAAGATTACACCGTTGACCGCGCGTTCGGATTTACTCGCGCGCTGGATTCTGCACGAATCGACGTTGCCAATTGTCCGCAACTGACGACGAATAACAATGTTGACGGTGGTTACGCGGCTATGAAAACCATACTCGCAGAGCACCCGAACTGCACAGGAGTTTTCTGTGCAACCGACACATTAGCGATCGGTGCCGCGAACGCGATTGTGAAAGCAGGAAAGAAGATACCGCAAGATCTCTCGCTCGTCGGCTTTGACGGTCTCGGCCACGACCTGCTGGTTCGCCCGAATGTGACGACGGTACATCAGCCTGTCTACGAAATCGGGATGCGTCTCGCGGAGGCACTCATCGCCCGACTCAACGGCAGCAAAAATCGCGTTAAGCAGCTAGTCGAACCCAAAATTATCCTCAGAGACAGCGTTTCACCCGTAACACAATAACCAAACAGGAAAACGAAAAATCGGAAACTGAATGCATCGGCAGTTCGGTTTGGTTTTGTGCGGTTCCATCAAGAAATCAATCCATCGTAAGTTCGAAATAAACAACAAATCAAAAAAACCGACTCTAACCCCGTACCAGAACGCACTAGCATTTCAGCAATTCCCTATTTGTTCACTGCGTGAACGAATCTAACCCAGCACCTGAATGCACCAGCATTTCAGCATAAAAAAGGAGGAGAGAATACATGAAAAAGACCCTGGCAATGATCCTAGTGTTTGCAATGGCGTGCACGATGTTTGCCTGTGCAACCACACCCGCTACGGAAACAACCCCTGCGGATGCCGCGCAAGCAGCAATAGCAGAACCCACAGCCGAAGCAACGCAGGCTCCCGTTGATCCCACCACGTTGAGCGGAAGCATCACCGTTTGGTCCTCCGGCGAGGAACTCACCCGTTTCGTAGAAGGCTTTAACGCCGTCTATCCGAACATCAAGGTTGAGGTCACCGTCGTACCGAACGGAGAATTCCTCACCAAGCTCTCCACCGCAATCAGCGGCGGCGAAGCACCCGACCTGTTCACCGGCGAATCCGACTACGTGAAATATCTGGTCGAAACCCCCTATTGGACCGACCTGAGCCAGTTTGGCGTCGATCAATACAAGGACAACATCTGGGAATACGTGCTCAAAATCGGCACCGATTCTAAGGGCGTGACCAAAGCGCTGAGCTGGCAGGCCTCCCCGGGCGGCATCATCTATCGCCGTGATATAGCCAAAGCCGTGCTGGGCACCGATGATCCCGCAGCCGTTGCGGAAATGCTGAGCAGTAACGCCAAGATGATGGAAGTCGCTGCCAAGATGTCCGCCGCGGGCATCAAGATGTTTGCCACCTGGCAGGATATCATGAACATGGAGTTCACTAACCGTGCAGGCGGCTGGGTAACCGATGGAAAGCTCTCAATCGATGCCAATTTGTCTGTGTATATGGACATGGCGAAGACCATCGTAGATAATGGCTATGACAAGAACTGTGATCCCTGGAGCGGAGAATGGTACGCTGCTGTGGAGAGCGCGGACTGCTTTAGCTACATCTTGCCAACATGGGGATACCAGTTCCTGATCAAGCCCTCCGCCGTCACCACGAGCGGACAGTGGGGTATGTGCGAAGCGCCCGTTCCCTACGTCAAGGGCGGTACCTGGGTCGGCATCTATGATGGTAGCCAGAACAAAGACCTCGCATGGCTGTTCCTGCAATATTGCACGCTGAACGAAGAATCCGTCAAAGCATATGCCAGTCAGTATAGCGAATATGTTGCGCTCAAGAGCGTGGACCAAGCCCTCGCCAAAGAAGCGGGAGACCCTGTCCTCGGCGGACAGAATCTCTATGAGTTCTACAACGGTGTCATGGCGAAGATTCCCGCGGATCTGATGACGCAGTATGACGGCACGCTCAACAACGCCTTCCTCTCCGCCGTGAAGTCCTATGTTTCCGGCGCGATGACGAAGGACGAAGCGATTGCACAGTTCAAAGCGGATGCGCTCAACGCCTATCCGGAACTCACCATCGCGGAATAAACCGTAAGACACGCGCAAGCAGGGCTGCCGCGCACGTTCGCGGCAGCCCGCTTGCCCATCTTGAGGAAGGGACTTTACCGGACATGATCCAGCCAGACGCGCGACAGCTCCCGCGCAAAAAGCCCCGTAGAAGCACACTCGCAAAGGACCGCTACGGCCTTCTCTTCATCGCGCCGTTCTTTGTTGTGTTCCTGATCTTCGGGTTATATCCCATCATCAGCACCTTCCAGCTCAGCCTACAAAAATGGGACGGCATGATGCCCGCGTTCTCGATCGGGCTGAAAAACTATACGCGCATTTTAGGCGATCAGGTGTTCTATCTTTCGCTTTGGAACACCATCCGCATCTGGCTCGGCAACGCGATTCCGCAGTTTGGGATCGCGCTACTGCTCGTTGCTGTTTTCACCTTCTCCAAAATCCACGGCAAGAACTTTTACCGCGCGATGTTTTATCTGCCGAACCTGATCACCGCAACCTCGGTCGGGCTTCTCTTTAACCTGTTGCTCGACGGCGACAATTCCCCGATCAACCAACTGCTTACCGCGCTCAACATCAGCGGTGCTCCGATCAGTTTCTTTCAGAGCAAAGTCCTCACGAGCGGGCTCGTTTCGTTTGTACAATGGTGGATGTGGTTTGGCTACACCACCGTCATCATCCTCGCGGGGACAACCACCGTGGATAAGAGCATGTATGAGGCCGCGATGGTGGACGGCGCAAGCAAACCCCAAACCTTCTGGCGTATCACGCTCCCGCTCATCAAACCGACGCTGGTGTATCTTGCCATTACGTCGTTCATCGGTGGCATGCAGCTCTTCGACGTACCGCTCACCCTCTCGAACAATCTGGGCGATCCGGGCAAGGCAGTCCTGACAGTCTCGATGTACCTCTATAATCAAGGCTTTAAAAACTTTAACTATGGCTATAGTGCCACAATTTCCTGCGTGTTATTTTTGTTGATTGCGGGGATGAGCGGCTTTGCATATAAGGCCATGCGCAGTAAGGACGGGATGTATAAACTATGAAACATCATTCTTTTCATCTCTCCGCGCTGAGCATCCGGCTGTTGCTGATTTTCCTCACGCTGTTGTGTGCGGTGCCGTTTCTGGTCGTATTCATCAACAGTTCGCATTCGAGTCTGGAGATCATTCAAAAATTTAATCTGCTTCCAGGTGATTCCGTTACGGATAACTACAAGACCATGCAGTCACTGGTCGATATCTGGCGCGGATTTGTCAACAGCATCGTAATCACGGTACCCTACACGATTTTGACGGGCTACTTTGGCGCGATGATCGCCTACGGTTTTGCGAAGTTCAATTTCCGATTCAAGAACGTGCTGTACGCGATCGTGCTGGTCTCGATGATGCTCCCATCGCAGTTGACCATCATCGGGTTCTACCGGCTCTGTCTGAATCTGCACATGACCAACAGCTATCTGCCGTTCATCATCCCCGGCATCGCAAACGCAACCACCGTCTTCTTTCTGCGCGGCATCATTGAGCAGAGCATATCGGATTCGATGATCGAAGCCCCGCGCATCGAAGGCTGTTCGGAGTTTGGCATCTTCAACCGCATCGTGCTGCCCTGCATCATGCCGGGCGTGGCGACGATGTGCATCTTCAACTTTGTCGCCTCGTGGAATGCGTACATGGGGCCGTTGATCATCCTGCAACGCAAAGAACTCTACACTATGCCCGTCATGATCTCCATGATCAAGGGGTTGTATGTGACTAACTATGGGGCGATGTATCTCGCCATCGCTATTTCGGTCATCCCGATTATGGTCGTCTTTGCGTTCTTCTCGCGCTATATCATCGACGGCCTGACCACAGGCTCTGAAAAATAGGAGGCAATTACCCATGTCCAATGTGATCTGGCATTTTTCCAACGAACACACGCAGTGGCAGCAAAAGCAATGCGAGGTGACATCCGCCCCCGCGACGCTGGAGCAAAACGGGCAGCGCTATCAGCGGATGGAAGGCTTCGGCGGCTGCTTTAATGAGCTTGGCTACCGCTCGCTGTCGCATCTACCGCAGGAGAAGCGGGAGGCGCTGTTTACCACGCTCTACTCCCCTGCTGCCGCAAACTTCAACGTATGCCGCCTACCCATCGGCGCAAACGATTATGCCGAGGACTGGTATAGCCTCGACGAAACGCCCGGCGATTACTCCCTCTCGCACTTCAGCATCGAGCGGGACAAAAATTGCTTGCTTCCTTATATCAAGGAAGCGCAGAGATATCAGCCGGAGATGACGCTCTTTGCCTCGCCTTGGAGCCCGCCAACATGGATGAAAAACCCGCCCGTCTACAACTGGGGTAAGCTCGTCCGTACGCCGGAAAATCTAAACGCCTATGCAAACTATTTTGCGCGCTTTGTGCAGGCATACGCGGCGGAGTGTGTGACCGTCCATCAGGTGCATGTGCAAAACGAGCCGGTCGCCAACCAGAAATTTCCCTCCTGCATGTGGACAGGCGAGGAGCTCAGGGTATTTATTCGGGACTATCTCGGCCCCATTTTGAGCAAAAACTGTCCAAACACCGAACTCTGGCTCGGCACCATCAACGCGCCCGGCTGCGATTTTAACCGCCTGATCTTTGACAAGTGGGCATCCGAGGACTATGACTATTTCGCCAACGTCGTGCTTTCGGACGAGGAAGCCTTACAGTTTATCACCGGAGTTAGTTACCAGTGGGGCGGCAAAATCGCCATCCAGCGCACGTTTGAGAGCTGGTGGCCGCGCATTCGGCTTATGCAGTCCGAAAACGAATGTGGCTTTGGCGACAACACTTGGGACTATGCGCTCTATGTCTGGACGATGATGAAGCACTATATCGGCAACGGCGCGGAGAGCTATCTCTACTGGAACCCCGTGCTAGAGCCTGTCGGACGGAGTACTTGGGGCGACCCGCAAAACGCGATGGTTACCGTCGATCCCTCCACGCGGGAGTATACCCTCAACCCCGATTTTTACGTAATGAAGAGCGTATCCGCTATCGTGCGGCGCGGGGCGGTTCGCCTCGGCATGCGCAGGTCTTGGGCCGCGGATACGCTGGCGTTTGAAAACCCGGATGGTTCGCTCGCGCTCTCGGTCTTTAATCCTTATTGTGAAGTGCGGGAGATGACGTTCCGCGCGGGCAACGAAATGCTTCGCTTTACGCTGGAGCCGCGCTCGGTCAACAGCATTCTCATTTGGTAACATTGTCATATTGATACAAACAAGGAGTACTCAATGCAGGCTAAGGCATATTTCACCACCTATTTCAACGGTAAAATCACGCATTCATCAGCAGATTGCACAGTTACCCCAGATATAGGCACGCAGGAGCGCGATGTCGTAAATATTTATCCAAAAGCGATCAATCAGCAGATAGACGGTTTTGGCGGGGCTATTACAGAATCTGTCGGATATACCCTCTCCCAAATGTCATCTCCACTTCAAAAAGAGATGCTTGAGGCAGTGTTTGGCGCGGATGGACTGCGTTATACACTGGTTAGAACTTCCATCGACAGCTGCGATTTTGCGCTGACGCAATATGAAGCTTCATCTTGTTACGGCGCACCGCTAAACCTTTGGCACGACGAAATGTATGTGATTCCGTTCATTCAAGCGGCGCAACAAGTCTCATGTTCTTCTATCGGAATCATGCTAACTCCGTGGTCTCCGCCCGCCTACATGAAGACAAACGGCCAGCGGAGCCACGGTGGCAAGCTCAAGCCCGAATATTACGCGGCGTGGGCAACGTATATCTGCCAATATATCCAAAGCTACCAATCGCATGGATTAAATGTAATCAAGCTCTCCATTCAAAATGAACCTAACGCAAATCAGCTCTGGGATAGCTGTTTGTTCAGCAGCGAGGAAGAAAAAAAATTTCTGCGGGATCATCTCTGCCCCGCTTTGAAAAATGCCGGATTGAGCGAAATCGCCATCTATGTCTGGGATCACAACAAAGAGCGCCTCTTTGATCGCGTTTGCGATGTTGTTGACGAATCCACCGAACAACTGATTCGCGGCGCTGCTTTTCACTGGTATAGCGGAGATCATTTTGATTCACTCCGCCTTGTGCGCGCGCACTATCCAGCGCTTGAACTGCTTTTCTCTGAAGGATGCATTGAATATGACCGCTTTGACCGGGAAGACCAGCTGCAAAGCGCGCGCATGTATGCGCACGACATGATCGGCAATTTCAATGCTGGCATGAACACGTTCTTGGACTGGAATATCGTGCTGGGCAGCGGCGGCGGCCCCAATCACGCACAGAATTTCTGCGATGCGCCGATTCTATGCAACACGAAAACAGGCTCCTTTGAAAAGCGCCTCTCCTATCATTACATCTGGCATTTCAGCCATTTCGTCGATTCCGGTGCAAGGCAGATTTCTACCACTACGTTTTCAACGGAAGTCGATGCTGCAGCTTTCCGCAATCCAGATGGCAAGATTATTGCTGTGCTCTCCAACAATTGCTCTACTGTAAGGCAAGTGTTTCTGCGTCTGGAAGGCAATCTCATTGAAATCCACCTTGAAGCAGATTCCATCGTCAGTGTAGAGATCGTGTAATAGTTGTATCAACAATATTCCACGTAAGAAAATCGTGAGTGGTCTGGGGGTTGTTTCTTTTATCGCAGATCGCGAAGCGGGATCCCAGACTGCAAATTTGTTCATCTGTATTGCTTGAAGTGCAGGAATTGATTGCTGCGTATATCGGCTACTACAATTATAAACTCATTCAAAACAAACTGGGCTGACATCATATGAGCAACGACAGGCTACGTACGCAGCCTGACTAAGGATCTAGAAGCGTTCTAGTGTAATGGTGTGATTGGATGCAATATTCCCTGTCGATTGCCTGGGGTTCAGCACATCATCTCATTTGCATTCAACCTCGTGATTTGCACTCATCCGCTTTATTCGCGCGATTGTATCACTTCGTGAGGGTTTAGTCAAAAACGAGAGTCCATCAAATGATGGACTCTTTGTTTTTTAGTTCATTCAACTTAGGCGTAAAAATCGCTTGTGAAGAAGTTACAACGAGTTCCGCACTAACATACCTGACACCGGCTGAATTTGCCCTAAAAGCGGGCTCTGAAGCTGTCTGAACATCAATTTTTGTTCATTCAAAGTGGACTACTATTTGGGGGACACCTTATTCACTTCGGCGGGACGCTTCGGTATCAAAATCACTCAATATAATTAGCCATGCTGACTAATTAATATCGTGGTCAGCCTGCGTACGTAACAATTCGGCAAACTGCTCCGGTACAACCGGTCTACTAAAATAAAACCCCTGCATTTCGTCACAGGATTGATCCTTTAGATAATCCATTTGTTCGATCGTTTCAACGCCCTCAGCGACAACTGTCAGCCCCAAAGATTCTCCCATGCAAATAATGGCATGGGCAATGGCTTTGTCCTCGGCATTCTCAGGGATATTGCGGATAAATGAACGATCGATCTTCAATGTATCTACGGGAAATTGTTTTAGCTGAGCAAGAGATGAATAACCTGTGCCAAAGTCATCAATGGCAAGCCGCACCCCCATTTTTTTGATTTTTAGTAAAATTTCAATCATTTTTCTAGGATTATTCATGATCATACTTTCTGTTATTTCAAGCTCCAGTAGTTGGGGCGCCATGCCAGAATCGCGCAGAGCATCTTCGATATCATGCGGTAAATTGTTATCCAGCAATTGCCGCAATGATAAATTTACCGCCATGCTGACCGTCGGAAGACCCTGCTTTTGCCATGCAACATTTTGAGCGCACGCTTTTCTAAGCACCCACTTGCCAATCGGCACAATGATTCCAGTCTCTTCTGCTATCGGTATGAACTGTGTAGGCGTCACTGCACCAAGATATGGATTCTGCCAGCGCAGAAGCGCCTCTACGCCCGTTATCGTACCTGTTTTGAAGTTTACTTTTGCCTGATAATGCAAGGAGAGTTCGTTCCGCTCAAGTGCCAGCCTCAGATTTGTTTCGATAGCCAAACGCCCCATTGACTGCGATTTTAAATCCTCCGAGTAAAACTGAAAATTATTTTTGCCTTCTTCTTTTGCGCAGTACATCGCAATATCCGCGTTTTTCATCAGTATTTGTGCATCTTCTCCATCCTTAGGATATAGACTAATGCCGACGCTGGCGGTTACACGGCATTCATCGCCAAGCAGAATAACCGGTTCATATGTACTTGATAGGATAAGATTCGCAATCTTCTTTAAATCGTTAGGTTTACGAACGTCTTCAATCAGGATTACAAATTCATCTCCACCCTGACGGCTGACAACATCCGCCGCACGCAACGCCTGCTTATAACGCGCCGAAATCGTTTTCAGGAGTTGGTCCCCTGCGTCGTGGCCTTTCGTATCATTGATTGTTTTAAAACGGTCAAGATCTACAAACAAGACTGCCAAAGATTTTTTATTGCGTTTTGCAGATAAAATTGCATGATTCAGAAGTTGCATAAACATCAAACGGTTGGGCAATCCCGTCAGGCTGTCATGGGTAGCGAGATACTGAATCTTTTCTTCAGCAATTTTATATTCGGTAACATCTTTTGACGCGAGAACAAATCCCAGCCGTGTATGGTAACTATCACTACATTCTGAAATCGACAGGATGATTGGAATATTTACGCCGGTTTTTGACAACATAAATGTTTCCGCACCTCGTATAGGACAGTCTTTTAATAATTCGGAAATTTTATTTGCTGACCGGCTGTCTGAAGAAAATATCTGCTCCAGTGATCCTCCTAATAACTCGTTTTCGTTATATCCCAGTAGTCTTTGCGTTTCCGGATTAATACTTAATATCATTCCGTTTGAATTTGCGAGGATCACAGAATCCGCAATAGTTTGAAAAAGATTTTCTGCAATAAAGGACGGTGTCAATGATAGAAGTTTGTATTTGACAATCGCATAGTAGAGCCCAACAGACCAGAGCGCTCCAGATATCGGTGTTATATCCGGAATATCCAGTTCTAGGATTGAAACAACTACCATGATGATCAAGCCAGCTAACAACGATATTGCCGAAGTAAAAATCAGTACTTTGGCCTGCTTTCTCTCCCTTTGCGTGATCACCGTTTTCAGAAATCTAGAACTTAATAATATACAGGCGCCAGTATAAGCGACAATATAAACAAGTGAAGTAATGAACCAAATTGAGTCTGTTTGCGCGGTTATGATCCAGCCGTTTAATCCATGGAAATAACTTTTCACATAAAAGTCAAATGTTACTTCCATAAACGAGAAAACTATTCCGGGAGAATAGAGAAGCGCATACATCCACCAACGGCTTAAGAATTTTTCTTTTTTTGTGAAAAACAGGAAGAAATGAAGCACCGAACCTATAAACAAATAAAATCCGACTGAGCTGAGTTTGTACCAGAACGCACACTCCGCCGCATTTTGCGCTGATATATAAAGAGCTGAAGCAAGTGACCAAATAGATAAGCATATATTCAATACCAAGAAAAGCTTGTTTAGGCGTGATCGCTGATCAAGCCGAAAAACTTTGATCCCCATGACAATATAGATAACAGAAAGAATCGTCAGTATTAGAGAAAAAACATTCATAATACCTCCAATATATGCGCTCTACTCATTGCTTTTAGTAACGATGTATATCCAATTTTCCTATAGCATAACACATTCAGGTTGATAAACAAATCTCATATGTCGAACCCTTCAACGGCAGTTTCTGGGATAAATACCTGAACATGAACTGGCTAATGTCTCTGGAGGACGCTAGGGATGAAATTGAGCGTTGGCGAAGAAACAAAATGAGTTCCGTCCTCACAGCGCAATTATTTACCTGACTGCGACCGAACTGTATAGAATTCGGGTTCTGCGGCCGTCTGAACATCGATTTTCCTATCTTCAAGTGGACTACTTTTGGGCACTCCTCAATCATCGATTTTTTTCATTCACCGTGGATTGCTATTTGGGGGATAACTCAAGCTATTATGTATTAGCATTTCTACCGAACTATAAAAGATAGTTGAACCTTCTAGCGCGTATCGCCATTAGTCAATTCGAATGACCGCCTTGACGACATCTTTTGCGTTGCTGGCGACGAAGTCAAACGCCTCTTTGACATGCTCAAAGTCAAACTCGTGACTCACGATGCTTTTGACATCGATCGATCCACTCGCGATAGCGTTGATCGCGACGGGGTACAGATTGCGATAGCGGAAGATCGTCCTGAGATTTCCCTCTTTCCCCATCAGCTTCATAAAGTTAAACGAAGTCTCGTCCTTTGCCGTCATGCCGACGAGCACGATCGTTCCGCCACGGGCGACGACGTCCGCCGTCTGCTTGACGGTGATCTCGGAGCCCGCGGTCTCAATCACGACGTCCGCGCCCTGCCCTGCGGTCAATTCCGCGATTCTGTCAACCGCGTTGCATTCCCGCGCGTTTATCGTCTCTGTGGCTCCCAGCCTTATTGCGGTCGCGAGGCGGTTTTCCAGCACGTCTACGACGTAGACCTTGGACGCGCCTCTCGCCTTGCAGGAGAGCAGTGTCATGAGTCCGATGCAGCCCGCGCCGAAGATCACGACCGTGTCGCCGAGCTTCACCTCGCCCATGCCGGAGGCGTGCAGGCCTACTGCAAGTGGCTCAACGAGTGCACCCTCCGTATTGGAAACATGATCCGGCAATATGAAGCACATATCTTCCGGATGTGTGACGTAATTTGTGAATACACCGTGGTACGGCGGGGTTGCAAAAAACTCCACATCCGGGCAAAGGTTGTATTTGCCAGTCTTGCAAAATTTGCACTTGCCGCAGGTTTTCCCCGGCTCCAGCGCGACGCGATCGCCGACGACAAGCGTTTCCACCTCACTGCCGACCGCGACCACTTCGCCCGCGCACTCGTGGCCGAGTATGAAATCGCCTTGCACGACGAAGTCACCGATCCGGCCATGCTGATAATAATGCATGTCCGATCCGCAAATGCCGACCACGTCAACCTTTACCAGCACTTCGCTTTCGTTCGGCGTCGGCATGGGAACCTCTTTTATGAACATATCGTTGGTTCCGTGCATAAATGCTGCTTTGTTTTTCATCATCATTACCCTCAAAATCAAAATAGTTTTGGGAAAAAGGCAATAAGAAGCAAGGCAGTGCCGAAATTCTCAGATCGGTACTGCGAATCGATTCTTACCGGCTGTTATGCTTTGCTGAAAGGTCCGGCTACGGGCTTTGCCGGACGTTGCATGCCGTAAAAGTCAGTATCAAAGATGATGTCTTCGCCATTGGGGTATTCGAAGCGTTCTTCCGGTTCAAAGGCCATGCCCAGCGTTTCAGAACAAATCACATTAGACTCGGGGAGATAGTCCAACAGATTGGTTACCACTCTGTATGTGCCGTTCTCTTCCTGCAGTTGCAGCACAACAGTGTGCTCGGTATCCACGGTGCTGCCCGCTTCCATGTCGCAGGGACGGGCGCCGTTAAAGTATACGTTGCCGCCGGTCCAGACAGGCAGCGGCATATAGTATTTATCCCGCGTGTTGGCGGCGCCTTCGCCGCAGTACGCTTCAAAATAGCTCTTCCAGGTCTCTTCCGTCATGTAGCCGCTGTAGGGAATGGTGCCGGTGTTCAGGTTGAAGTCATCCCACTCGTGATCCGTGAAATGGGCGCACAGATCTGTCATCCCCTGACGGACAGGTTGCTGCACAAACACATTGTTGTAGAAGCGGACATCCCCGTGGAGGATGGACATGACGCCGGTGATCTCCGTGCGATGGGGCTTGTGGATGGGGGTATACCGGGTGGAATCATACTGCTTGGAACCATTTTTAACACCGCAGCCGACGGCTGTGATGGCACCGCCGAATAAATTGTGGACAAAGGCAACGCCTTGTGTGGGCAGCTTGACCGCCCGTTCGGACAGCAGAATATTGTTGTCCACCAGGCAGGGACCATGTGCAATCTCAATGAACAAATCTTCGCCCATGCTAAGGCCGGCACCAAGCTCCGGCGTCAGCGAATAGTCTCTGACCAGGCAGTTGTCGTGGAACAGATTGCAGGAGACACGGGTGCCCTGGGTCTGCCAGTCCAGCCAGATACCGCGGGTGCAGTGATGGAAATGGTTGTTCCGGATGATGACGTCGATGGCGGCGTGGAATTTGATACCGCCGATTTCAGCACCGGCAAGATTTCCCTTGTTGTTGATGTGATGGATATGGTTGTTTTCAATCAGGGAGAAAACGCAGCCCAGATTGCCGACAATGCCGGTTTGGCCGCAGTCGTGAATGTCGCAATTCCGAACGGTGTGGGAGCCGATGGTCTCCTTGCTCCAACCGTCCAGCTGGGCGATGAAGGAGCAGTCTCTTTGGGTCTGGGAACCGTCCTTGAATTTGAATTTGGACCACTTGTTGTCATTATGCTGCTGGCGATATTTGCCCAAAGAAATACCGGAGCATTTGGAATGGGATACCTCGCAGTCTTCGATGACCCAACCCTTCGACCAATGGGGACCAATCATACCTTCCTGCAATGCGGTGGGCGGTGCCCACTGGGTGGCGGCCTTGGTGACCACAAAACCACTTAGGGTGATGTAATCGACGTGCTCCTGCTCCGGATAGAAGCAATGGGTGCGCACGCTGATTTCTGCGCACTCTTCGTTGGGATTCTTGCCCTGGAAGTTGGCGAAAATCAGAGTTTCGTCATGGTTTTCGGATTGACAGGTATACCAGGTGTGCTTCGTAAATTCCCGATCCCACGAGCTGCTGGAGAACTCCGGAGCGAGAACCTTTTGAAGGGAATCTTTTTCATACAGGGACTTGCCGTTCAGGAATACTTCGCCGCTGTGGGCGGGAATGCTCTGATCCAACCAGTCACCGAATACCAGCGTGGTGTAGGGATTTTCGGCATGAAAATACGCGTTGGGAACCGTGAGCTTCCACACATCGCCTTCGTAGTGCCCCCATGTGGTGAACTGATCCGCGCCGATGATGACAGCCCCTCTGGGCTCCGTGCTGATATACACAATGGGCTTCTGCTCGGTTCCTGCAAACACAGGACTGACATCCTCCGGGTATACGCCCGGTGCGACCAGAACTTCATCACCCGGCATGGCGATTGATGCAGCCTGCTGGATGCGCCGGAAGGGGTGCGCCTGAGTGCCATCGCCGTTGGGTGCTGCCAAGCTATTGACAAAGAGTTTCATGTGTCCTCCTGATTTCCTGTGTGAAGGTTGTATGACGAACTAAACATATCAATAAAGAAAGCCATCAATAAAGAAAGATTCTGAGTGTTATGAAAAAAATACTGATGCTCAGTCCTAAGACAGATCTGTGTCAAATCCATAGAAGTAGGGTGTTACTCTGTATGGGTAATCATAGCCTCCCGAAATTTGCTTGGAGAGAGACCTGTAATATTCTTAAATGAGCGGTTGAAGGATGAAAGACTGGAGAAGCCGGAGTCATAGGCGATGTCGATGATCTGCACGCCGGGGTTCAGGAACAGCGACTGGGCGCGCTTCACCCGCACTTCTGTGAGAAAGTCAATAAAAGTGGAGTTGGTGTATTGTTTGAACAGATGCGCGAAATAGGATTTGCTAACACCCATAAATTGAGCGCCATCGTCCAGTGTCAGGGGCGTGGCATAGTTCTCGGAAATATACAGGCAGACATCCGCCATTTTCTTTGTCATATTTAGCTTTGGGTTTGCCGTCTCAGGCAGCGCTTTGTTTTTTTGGTCGATACAGTCCTGCCAGACTCTTTCGAAAAAATTCAACAGCAGCGCATACATGCGTACCTCTTTCATATGTGAATCGACGTTCTGTGCTGCAAAAAATTCTTTCAGAATCAGAACAATCCGGTCGCAGTCTGCACTCGAAGAATCGTATTTCAGGTAGGGGAATAGGGTAAGCAACGCCATTTGGCTGCTCAGTTCATTGATAATGGAGAGCATTTTGCTGGAAAACTGAGCAACCCACAGAGAGGTTCCTGTGCATTTGATGATTGCATGAAGATCGCCGGGGTAAATGATCAGAATGTCATTCAGATTTAGTGTGTATCTTGTGAAATTGATTTCAACTTCGTTTCCGTCAGAAATACTGATCAAAATCTCTACAAAGGGATGCCAGTGGACTTTGTTGATATAGGATATGTCAACTTCGTTGGAAGTAATAAAACTTTGGCCACCTTTGATGTCGATCGATTCGTAATATCCGTTTCTGAACATACAGGCACTCCTCTCTATCCGATCATTGGAAACATCTTGCTGATTTGTTTTGTTTGTATCTTAGTAATTGATCAAAAGAAATCCAACATCTGTATGGCGCAACTTGTGTCAAGATCAGTTCGCAGCTTTGAAACTCCGCATGAAAGGACTCAAGGAATCAGTACAACTTTCTCTGCAGTCTCGTCGATCAAGCTATGAAAGGCTTTGTCCGCGTCTTTCAGCGCATAAACTGTAATGTATTTTTCTACATTCAACCGCCCGTTTGCCACCAACTCCAGTGCCTGTTGGTTTTGCAGAACCGTCGAAGCATGCGCGCCATACACACTCGCTTCTTTATAATGGATCAGGTTGCTATCCAAATGATAGTTGTTTTCGCCGGGCAATCCGCCAAAAAGACTCATTCGACCATTCTTATACAACAATTCTAATCCTTGGCGGTGTGTGATGCCAGCAGGACATGCTGTAATCACAACATCCACGCCAACGCCGCCGACGATATCTCTCACCTGATCCATATACGCTTTGTCACTTGAGTTGATCACAACCGCCTCGGGCACAAATGTCTTGGCTTTATTACGCCTTTTCTCGGATACCTCTGCGATCATTACTTTCCCCGCGCCCTGCATCAAGGCCAGTTCCGCATGTATGCACCCCAAATATCCCGCACCAAAGATCAGTACACTGTCGCCCTCTGCAATTTTCAAGTAACTCTGTGCGTTGATGGCGCACGCGACCGGTTCCACAACGCTGGCAGCCTGATCGGAAACATTGTTCGGTACACGAATCAGATGTCCCTGCTCAATCGCCGTTGCCGGTATCTGAAAGTACTCTGCAAAAGTGCCCGGATATTGAAACCCGATCGTCTTCAGTATATCACACATGTTTGTGTAACCTTTTTTACAGCTTCTGCACTTCCCGCAGCCAATCGCGGGCGCAATGATATAACGGCCGGACAGATCAACCCCCTGCCCGTTTACCACGATTTCATAGCACGCTTCGTGTCCGATCGTGATGGGTGTCTTTAGTTTTTCGCTGCCAAAACGGTACGTCCTAAGGTCCGTGCCGCAGATCGATGAACACAATATCTTAGCAACTGCCTCACCCTCGCCTGCTTGTGGCATGGGTAACTCCGTCACTGCAAAATTCGTTCCGCCCTCATATACAAATGCTTTCATATCCGCTCCTTATTCCATCCAGGGCAGAAACAGGACTTTGTTAAAGAACAGTTCTTTTCGATAGATCTTTTCAAAAATGCCCGGTACTTCTTCCAGCGGCAGTTTGTGCGTAATTACCTTCTCTGCGTCGACTGTTCCATCCGAAAGGGCTTTCACCGCAAGTTCCCATTCCCAGCCGGGAAACGGCTTGGAAAAAGAGTTCCAGGATCCCACAATCGCCTTTTCACCACGCATCACCCAGTCCACGGTTTGTTCCGACAGGGTGAGCGGTTGGTGTGATATGCCGAGCAGCACCATCGTACCATGCTTTGCCGTCGCCATAATCGCGTTGTGCTGCGCCACAGGAAAACCAGAAGCGTCGATGCAAATATCCGCGCCGCCATCCGTCACCCGAATCACTTGCTCTGCAGCATCAGCGGAACGACCATCGATCGTGAAGTCAGCGCCGCAATTTCTGGCTGACTCCAGTTTTCGATCATCCACGTCCACAGCCACAACGACACTGGCACCCTTTGCCTTCATATACTGTATTGCATACAGCCCGATCGCACCGACGCCGAATACACACGCTTTTTGCCCCGGTTGGAAGCCACCGCGCTCGACAGCATGCAGTGCGTTCGCCAGCGGGTCAGCCGTCGCCGCCGCCTCAAATGATACATGATCCGCGACCTTCAATAGGTTTGTCTCGGGTACGGCAAGGTACTGAGCAAAGGCTCCATCGTTGCGCGAACCGAAGTACTTATAGTTTTTGCAGAGAGAGTAGTGACCCTGATCACAAAACTCGCACGCAAAGCAAGGCAGGATTGGCGGTACGGTCACGCGGTCGCCTATCTTGAAATTCGTGATGCCTTTCCCTGTTTCCACAATCACACCGGAGAATTCATGACCCGGGATGATCGGGGAGATATGGGCGCCATATTGGTTGATGCGCGGGATATCCGAACCGCAAATTCCCACCGCCATAATCTTGACCAATGCTTCATTCTCTTTGATCTCGGGAACCGGCACCTGTTCCAATCTTAAATCCCGCGGTGCATACATTCTGATTGCTTTCATCGTATTGCTCATTTTTACTCTCAATTTCTCCACTGTTGTGTAAGGATGTTTATCTTCATCGCACCTGACGTCAAACCTGGCTTATTGAATATTCTGTAGTCGGACAAAGAAATCGTGCAACTCGATCATGTACTTTTCATAGATTGCTAAATGCTTGTCATATTTTGCTTTTTGGATCATGTTAGGCTTGTATTCCTTTGCAACATTTACATGCGCTTTTGCTGTCTGTTTCAAATCGCTGAACACGCCGATCGCGTTTCCGGCGAGCATTGCAGCGCCCCACATAGCCACATCTTCCCGGTTCAGCACCTGATACGTCTTCCCTTGTACATCGGCACACATCTGTGTCCAAACGGCCGATTTAGCGCCTCCTCCGATGATGCGAATCGCATTCGTTGCATATTCCGGATACAACCGCTCGATGCTGCGAATGCACAGCGCAAAGTCATAAGAAAAGCTCTCGAGCAAAGAGCGATAGAAATGCTCTTTTTTGTGACTCCAGTCATGCCCCATCCAGAGGCCCCGTAATGTCCCATCCAGCGGCATGCTGCTTCCGCCCAAGAGGCCCAGCGCCATCACTCCATCACATCCGGGTTCGATGTTTGCAACTTTTTCCTCCATCATTGCAAACATTTCCTTTGTGCTGACGCCTTCCTGCCTGACAAACGTGTTCATGAACCAGTCGAGCGTAATCCCCGATCCAGCTACAAAATGAGTCGCATAAAACTCACCCGCGATCGCAGACGGGATAACATCCAAACGTCTTTCTATAAAATCGGGACGATACTCCTCAACGCAGCAGCTGATCTCGCCGTATGAGGATGCCTCGAAAATCATGTCCCCGGGCGTGACAATACCCGCGCCAAGACAGCCGGCAGGCTTATCCCCTGCGCCCGAGACCAACGGAATGCCTGCTTTCAATCCGGTCATTCTTGCGCTGTTATCAGACAAATAACCGCAGATATCATTTGAATTTACGATTCTCGGCAGAAATTTTTGATCCAGCTCAATAGCATCGCATATTTGTTTTGACCATCTGTCATTTCTGACGTCAGCCAAACCGGTCCATTGAATAAATGTTCGGTCTATGACGGCATCTTCGATTGGTAAATCGCCAAGCTTGCCGATCACATACCCGGAGATCATCAAGTACTTCGCGATCTTCTCGCTCTCAAGCGGATATTCCTTTTTGAACCACTCAAACTTTGGTGCCATTTGCGGAAAGTTTGTTCCGCCAATATCGAGAAACTGATCCCTGAATTGCGCCATTTGCCGTTCCGCATACGGCATATACCGGTTGTCAAGAGAGCAGGACCATGTTGTGATATCATTCCAATGTTCATCGACGCCCATAAACCCCGACATTTGGCCGGTAAATGCGATTGCTTCGATGTTTTGGGCACGTTCACCCAAGGTGATCGTCGTCTTTTTGATGCAAGCAAGCACGGATGCGAATAATTCCTCACCCTTTTGTATAAACACACCGGGACTTGGACGATAGTCCTTCACCGACTCCGTTTCCGACACGACACATTGACTGCCCGTATTGTATACGCCAACCTTAATAAAACTAGTGCCTAAGTCTACAGACATCAGCAATATGTCTTTCATGTTGCTTTCTCCTTTGGTACTCTGATTTCACGAAAACAATTCAGGATTACTATCAATCTACGTTCATCCGTTATTCTTATCTTTAAAAATTACGAATCAAGTTCCTTCCTGAATCATTTCGACTTCAACACCATTTGGGTCGACAATCAGCATAATATACATATCGTCAAGCTGTTTGATTTTCGTGGGCTTTAAATTGATCGGACAGCCTGCCTCCAGGCAGCGCTGGTACGCTTCTTCGATATCATTCACACGAACCGCAAAATGGCGATAGATCCCGATATCCGTCTTTCCCGTGACGATGTGTTTTTGTTCGTCTTTATACTCAATCAGCTCAAGCTTAACCCCGGGCAGCTGATATAAATGGAGCACGTGATCCCCCAGATCAACGATTTTGATCAGGCTCAATCCCAGCACATTCTCATAGAAATCGATGCTTTCCTGAAGTTTGAAACAATTGATGGTGAAATGGTCTACGGCAGTGATTTTCATGAATGCTCCTTTCGTTCCCCCTAGTTTTTTCGCAAAAACAGGGCCTTAGCAGGTATCTGTTATGGCCCTGCTGTGTTCACTTTTCACCTATCATGAATAGAATACTCGCTGTTCATCCGAATGAATGCCCATCGTCAGACGATCACAAACTCAATGCCCCAAATATTGCAGAGCTGCTCAAGCCGATCCAGGTGATCTCCCGTCCACATCACCTGATGATGCGTGCCGCCATACTTCAGCCATCCATCCATAGCGGACTTGACACCGCTGTCCGGCTTGAAGAAAGTATGGTTCATCGGTATGCCCGCAATGATCTGTGTATCCAGTACTTCGCCGCGCATCGCGACCAAGCGGTATTTGTCACCGCTCATTGCCACCAATGAAGCGACCGTGGTTGTTCCCACCTCAGCACTAAAAATGGGAGTTGGAGGGTTATCCTTATTGCCTATATCCAGAGGACGGTCGATCAACACAACCGGGCGATCCTTGCGCGCGATCTTCCAGTTGCCTTCACCCATGTGCGCGAACAAACAGGCATCGCGGCCGAAATCGAGAGAATACATCT
>Ga0302289_1000196_pt1 | contig 33083 bp, 24 predicted proteins | sample III_Fen_N1_2_FD_194552 | JGI IMG/M metagenome (GOLD analysis project Ga0302289, IMG submission 194552) | Peat permafrost microbial communities from Stordalen Mire near Abisko, Sweden - III_Fen_N1_2 | ecosystem: Environmental > Terrestrial > Soil > Wetlands > Permafrost | place: Sweden: Abisko... | reverse complement strand
ACCATCCAAAAAGAATTGATCGATAAATTTGGACATCGATTCGAAAGATATCTTTTATGAATTATATTTGCCTAATGGAGTTTGACACACTTTTCTGAACACTCCCTTTTTCGTTAATAATACATTTTCCCTTCCCACTTTCGAACCGGAAGAACTGGTCACTGTTTGCATGAACTTCTTCCCCAATATCTTCACCCGGTTTTAAGCTCATTAATACCAACTGAAGATTTTTGCTTGTGTACAGTACTTTTCGGAAATTTTCATTTTCCTGCACATCTTTAATTATATTGCTTTTAAACCCATTCATTTTTGATTGTTTTATGTTCTGTGAATTATTACTACATCCAGAAAGAAGAAAAATAACTAAGCTAAATAATAGGATTGAATTTTTCATTTTGTTTAATTTTTAAATAATTATTTTTTATATTCTTATTGCATTAATCCTTATACCTTTTGTGAATACTTTCAAGTTAACCTAATTCCAATCGATTGAACGTTTAATTTCCATAATCTAATGCTGCAAGGTAATTCGTTTACCCTATTTATGAATTACATAATATTAAATAAAGAGTTACATAATTCGCTCATTTTCGAACTGTAATTTTTCTGGACCTAAGCTGTTTTGGGTGTGTAAAACAATGCATTTGATTATATTTGTTGTCGATTGAAAAACACACTTTTTATGAAATATACGTTGGCTCGTAGTATCCTGCTTCTTTCGGTTGCTTTTGCTTTGTTTGCTTCGGTGGTGCAGGCTGCCGGGACGGTGTCGAATGCGGTGGTATCGCCGGATAAGAACCTTCAGTTGACTATAAACCAAACGCCTACGGGTGAGTTTACTTACCGTGTGGCTGCCGGGAATGTGGCGTTGATTGAGGCTTCTCCGCTTGGCTTCAAGGTGGAAGGAAACGCCGTGGTGCCGTCGAAGGGCTGGACAGTGGTGAAGGCGGCTAAGAAGAATGTGAATACGGTGTGGAAGCCGGTGTGGGGCAAACGGGCGATAGTACCGGATGTATACAATGAATTGTCGTTGATGCTTGGTTCGGGGACTGAACGTTTTGAAATCGTGGTCCGGGCGTACAATGATGGCGTGGCGTTTCGGTACGTGGTGCCGGAAGGAAACAGTGCGCCGAAGACCGTGTTGGCTGAACAGACCGCGTACAACTTTGCAGGCGACTATACGGCTTGGTATTACAACGGCGAACGGCCCAACCTGGGGCCGGAGAAGTTGACGGACGCCAACGGTGAACGCTTGCCGTTGATGACCATCAAGGCAGGGGAGACCTGCTACATGGCCGTGCACGAAGCTTGCCTCGATGAAGGCGAACCCTTGAAGCTGTCTTCTGAAAAAGGCAAGCAGCTATTTACGGTTACTTCCAAGCCTAAGACCTTGCACGCAGGCTATCAATCGGCCTGGAGGGTCATTATGTATGGTCACACCCCGGGTGTATTGGTCGATTCGCACCTGATTGAATTGTTGAATCCCGATCCGGAACCCGGGTCTGACTTTTCCTGGGTGAAACCCGGTATTTGCCTGTGGGACTGGCGCATCGACGGCGCTGTGTGGGAAGGATTCAAGTATACCATGTCGTACCCTTCCTGGATCAAGATGGTTGACTTCGCTGCCGAAAACGGCTTTAAGCACCTGGTGTTGGATGCCAACTGGTACGGTCCTGAATTTTCCCAGACATCCGATCCCGTGAAAGGTGACAAGGCCAAAGAAGTGCAGAACTTGATTAAATACGGAAAAGATAAGGGCGTAGGTATTTGGCTGTACTTGAACGACGTGGGCGGCAAGAATTACCCCATTGAACAAACCCTCGAACAATACGGCAGATGGGGAGCCACCGGCGTGAAATACGGCTTTATGAACGGAAACCCGGACGAGAAAAACCAGGCGACCCGGAAGATCACCAAACTCTGTGCCCAAAACAAGCTGTTGGTGGACTTCCACGACTACCCTGTGCATCCTTACGGACAAATGCGCACCTGGCCGAATGCCATCACCCGCGAATTTTGTAAGGCACAGCTCGACGGCCGTCAGGTGTTCCAACCCAAGACCTTTGTCACCTCGGTGTTTGTGAACAATGTATCCGGTCCCATCGATATGAACAACGGCATGTTCGACCTGAGGCAAGGCAGAACCACCCGCGTGGATAACAACCAAGAGGTGCCATCCACCGTGGTTTCAGAAGCGGCCCGTACGCTCATCGTCTTCTCGGGTGCCACCATCATGCCCGACATTCCTGAGTACTACGAGAAATACCCGGCGCTGTTGCGCTTCCTGGCTGCCCAGAAAATGCCCTGGCTAGAAAGTAAAACCTTGGCCGGTGAAATTGGCGCCTACATTGTCACGATGCGTCAGGCACACGACGGCGTGTACCTCATTGGTGCGGCCACGAACGAAGAAGCTAGAACGCTTGAGGTACCGCTGACCTTCCTGCCCAAAGGCAGCTTTACGGCTGAAATTGTGGAAGACGGACCTACTGCCAACTACCAAACCAATCGCGAAACATTTCAAGCATCAACCAAAACGGTTCGCTCAACCGATGTGTTAACGCTGAAACTGGCTCCCGGTGGTGGGGCTTGCGTGAAGATTTCCCGCTAAACAAAGTCGTCTATAAAAAAAAAGGGTGCCTCAGCGTTTGCTTTGGCACCCTTTTTCGTGGAGTGGATATGGATATTGAACGTGTGAGAATTTACTTGCGTTTGCTTTCTTCCACGATGGCGTCAATCACGGCAACGGCAGTGACGTTAACGATGTCGCGAACGGAGCTTTCTACGTCGGTGAAGTGGATGGGCTTGTTCAGACCCATTTGGATTGGTCCGATTGATTCGCAGTCGGTCATGGTTTGCATCAACTTGTAGGCAGCGTTGGCTGAGCTCAGGTTGGGGAAAACCAAGGTGTTCACGTCTTTGCCGTTCAAGCGGGAGAAGGGGTATACCTTGTCACGCAGTTCCTTGTTCAGCGCGAAGTTTACTTGCATTTCACCGTCGATGGCCAGGTCGGGATACTCGCTCTGGATTCGGGCAACAGCTTCGTGAACGGAAGCGGGGCTACCAGACTGGTCCGAACCAAAGTTGGAGTAAGAGAGCATGGCGATGTTGGGCTCTTTGGCAAAGAAATTAACGGTGTCGGCAGCGAGTCTCACCACATCAACCAGTGTTTCGGTGGTGGGATGCCTGTTGATCAACGTGTCGGCCAGGAAGAACGTTCCCTTGGCACCGTTCAAGATGTGCATCGTGCCAAAGTGTTTGTAGCCTTCGCGGATACCAATTACTTCCTTGGCTACCTTGATGGTGTTGGAATATTTCGTGTACATGCCGGTGATGAACGCATCGGCTTCGCCGGTTTCCACCATCATCATGCCGAAGTAGTTGCGTTCGTTCATCTTATCGATGGACTCTTGGTAGTTGGCGCCTTCGCGGGCTCTCTTTTCAGACAGGATGCGGGCGTACCGTTCGCGGCGTTCAGCTTGGTTGTCGTGGCGTAGGTTGATAATCTCGATGCCTTCCAGACTGACGTCCAGTTCGTCGGCCAGTTTCTGAATGCGTTCGTCGTTGCCCAACAAAATGGGGAAGCAGATGCCTTCATTTTTGGCTTCAACGGCTGCTTTCAACATGGTGGGGTGGCTGCCTTCAGCAAAAACGACCTTCTTGGGGTTGCTGCGGGCCAAGTCCATGATGCGGCGGGTGAAGGAACTTTCGTAGCCCATGAGTTCGCGCAGGTGTGTTTTGTACCCTTCCCAGTCGGTGATGGGCTTTTTGGCCACACCCGATGCGATGGCAGCTTTGGCTACCGCTACGGAAACTTCGGTAATCAAACGTTGGTCAACCGGTTTGGGGATGAAGTACAGGCGACCAAAGGAAAGACGGTCTACGTTGTAGGCAGCGTTTACCACATCGGGAACCGGCTCTTTGGCCAGGTTGGAGATGGCGATGGCAGCAGCCAGCTTCATTTCTTCGTTGATGGCTGTGGCGCGAACGTCCAAGGCTCCGCGGAAAATATAGGGGAAACCGATTACATTATTAATCTGGTTCGGGTAATCGGAACGACCGGTTGCCATCAATGCGTCAGGACGTGCTTCCATGGCATCTTCGTAGGAAATTTCGGGAGTCGGATTGGCCAAGGCGAACACGATGGGGTTGGGGGCCATGGAGCGAATCATATCCTTCGATACGACGTTGCCCTTGGAAAGACCCAAGAATACATCAGCACCCTTCATGGCGTCTTCCAATGAGTTGATGTCGGTGCGTTCGGTAGCGAAGAATCTCTTGGAAGCGTTCAAGTCGGTACGGCGTGTCGAGATGACACCTTTGCTGTCCAACATGATGATATTTTCTTTGCGGGCACCTAAGGCCATGTAGAGCTTGGTGCAGGAATTGGCAGATGCACCGGCACCGTTTACAACGATGTGGACATCTTCTATTTTTTTCTCAGCGATGATCAGGGCGTTCAACAAGCCGGCACTTGAAATGATGGCGGTTCCGTGTTGGTCGTCGTGCATCAGGGGAATGTCGAGCTCAGCCTTCAGGCGTTCTTCGATTTCAAAGCATTCAGGTGCCTTGATGTCTTCCAGGTTGATACCGCCGAAGGTAGGAGCAATGGCTTTGACAGCTTGAATAATGCGTTCGGGATCAGTTTCATCAAGTTCAATATCAAATACATCGATGCCGGCGTAAATCTTGAACAACAGTCCTTTACCTTCCATTACGGGCTTGCCGGCCAGTGTGCCAATGTTGCCAAGGCCCAATACGGCCGTACCGTTGGAAATAACGGCTACCAGATTTCCTTTTGCGGTGTAATCGTATGCTGTTTGTGGATCTCTTTCGATTTCCAAACAGGGCTCGGCCACACCGGGGGAATAGGCTAGCGATAAATCGGTTTGTGTACTGTGAGGTTTGGTGGGGACCACCTCAATTTTGCCGGGTTTGCCTTGTGAGTGGTATAAGAGCGCGGCCTCTTTTGTGATTTTTGCCATGGAAATAAATGTTGAAAGGATGCGTAAGAACTAATTTTTCGAAACCAGTGCAAAAATAGTTTTTTTGTGATGATTTGCACCTTAAACTGTCAAAAAGTTTTATAATACGCGCGAAAAAAAGTAGGTTTGCAAACAAAAATTAACTTTTACGAATAAAAAGATAGATGGGACGACTGTTAAAACGCATCGAAGAAGGAAAAGTCCTGGTTTCTGACGGAGCCTGGGGAACTTTTTTACAGGCCAAAGGTTTGAAGGCCGGTGACTGTCCGGAGGTATGGAATCTCGATCATGCAGATGAAGTGGAAGACATTGCTCGGCAATACGTGTTGGCGGGATCAGACATGGTGGAAACCAACAGTTTTGGAGCCAATCGGCTTAAATTGGAGTACTTTGAGTTGGAAGACAACGCCTATTCTTTAAACAAAGCAGCGGCTGAAGCCTCAAGAAAAGCGGTGGGACCGGATGGCCTCGTGTTGGGTTCGGTAGGACCGACCGGCAAGTTCCTGATTACCGGCGAAGTTACCGAAAAGGAACTGTATCAGGCGTTTGAGGAACAAGCCCGTGGGTTGAGAGCCGGGGGTGCCGATGCCATCATCGTGGAAACCATGACCGATCTGGAAGAAGCCGCTATCGCTGTGAGGGCTGCCAAGTCTACCGGACTCGATGTGGTCTGTACCATGACCTTCGATCCCATGCCCGACGGTACCTACCGCAGCATGATGGGGGTGGCCCCGGCCGACATGGTGGAACCCTTGCTGAATGCCGGTGCCGACGTGTTGGGCACCAACTGCGGCAACGGGTCGGAAGGCATGGTGGCCATTGTCCGTGAGATTCGTGCCACACACCCCGACGTGCCAATCTTAGTGCATGCCAACGCCGGTTTGCCTGAGTATGTGGACGGACAGACCCGTTTTCCGGAAACACCGGACATGATGGCTGAATTCGTGGATGACTTGATTGAAGCGGGTGCCTGTATTTTGGGTGGTTGTTGCGGAACAGGTCCGGATCACATCCGTGCCATTCGGAGCCGATTGGCCGCGAAATATGCGCAGGCCTGATGGCCGCCTTGCCCAAAAATACTATCTTCGTGAGGAAATTTCTACATCTGTATAATCTCAAATCAGTTACTATGAAACAGAAATCCATTGCCCTGATCGCCACGCTGTTGCTGGCTTCTTCCACCGCCTTTTCGGCGGAGAAGGCCGAAGTCGTGATTAAGACCAAGCAGGGTACGAACATCATCAGCCGTGATATTTACGGCCAATTTTCCGAACACCTCGGCAATTGCATCTACGGTGGCATTTGGGTGGGCGAGAATTCATCCATTCCCAATATCAATGGCTACCGCAAAGATCTTGTGGAAGCCATCAAACGGATTCACGTACCCAATTTGCGTTGGCCGGGCGGTTGCTTTGCCGATGAATATCATTGGAGAGATGGTATCGGCCCGAGAGATAAGCGCCCCAAGATGGTCAATACCAACTGGGGGGGCGTTGTTGAAGACAATTCATTCGGTACCAACGAGTTCTTAAACTTCTGTGAATTAGTTGGAACGGAACCGTACATTAGCGGCAATGTAGGCAGCGGTACGGTGGAAGAAATGTCCAAGTGGGTGGAATACATGACCTTCGATGGTGAGTCACCTATGGCTAACCTGCGTCGTCAAAATGGTCGTGACAAACCTTGGAAGGTGAAGTTCTGGGGTGTGGGTAACGAAAACTGGGGCTGCGGTGGCAATATGTCCGCTGAACATTACGCCGATGTATACAAAAACTTTGCCATCTTCTGCCGCGACTACGGCGACAATAAATTGCAGAAAGTTGCCTGTGGTGCTGCTGGCGATGACTACAACTGGACGGAAGTGCTCATGAAGAATGTGGGCGCCGACAAAATGTGGGGTTTATCCTTGCACCAATACACGGTGCCTTATGGTTGGAATGACCCAAGGGGCAAGGGCTCTGCTACGATATTTCCCGAAGAGGAGTATTTCATCACCCTGGAAAAGGCGCTGTTTATGGATGAGCTGATCACGAAGCACACCGCCATCATGGATAAATACGATCCTCAAAAGAAAGTGGCTTTCAGTGTGGATGAATGGGGTGCTTGGTACGATGTGGAACCCGGTACGAACAAGGGCTTCTTATACCAACAAAACACCCTGAGGGATGCCTTGTTGTGTGCAACGACCTTGAACATCTTTCACAAGCACAGCGACCGTGTACGCATGGCTAACATTGCCCAGATGGTGAATGTGTTGCAGTCTATCATCCTGACCAAGGACGACAAAATACTGTTGACTCCGACGTATTATGTGTACGACATGTACAAGGTACATCAGGATGCCACCAACTTCCCGGTTGAAGTGCTTTCGCCGTACTATACGCAGGGAACCAAGAGCATACCGGCCATCAATGTGAGTGCATCCAAGGATGCCAAGGGCGTAATCCACGTGTCGTTGGTGAACCTGGATCCGAAGAACGACATCGTGGCCAATTGCAACATCGGTAATGTTCCGGCCAATTCGGTGACGGGCCAGATTATCACCGCCAAGGAGGTAAGCACGCACAACACGTTTGAAAGCCCCAACCAAGTGGTGTTGGCTAACTTCACGGGTGCCAAGGTGAAAGACGGTGTCCTGTCGCTCACCATCCCCGCCAAATCGATCATCACCGTAGCGATCAACTAACAATCTTTTTTCCTACATACTTCAAGGGCTGCCCACAAAGCAGCCCTTTATTTATATGCATAAGGCGCTTCAATCGGAGGAACGGAAACAGTTACTTGTTCCGGATTTTGTATCTTTGCGGAAATGGAAAAATCAGATAGCATGTTCGATTTGATGATACTGGGCGGAGGGCCTGCAGGATACGTGGCAGCTGAACGCGCCGGAAAACAAGGCCTGAGCGTAGCCCTGTTTGAAAAAAAGAGCCTTGGCGGCGTTTGCCTGAATGAAGGCTGTATCCCCACCAAAGCCTTGCTGTACAGTGCCAAGATCTACGATAACGCACGTCATGCCGACAAGTACGGCGTGCAAACCGATACTGTCCGTTTCGATTATGTCAAGATGGTGGCCCGCAAGAACAAGGTGGTGCGCAAACTGGTATTGGGCATCGATGCTAAAATGAAGCAGTACCAGGTCACCCTAGTGAAAGGAGAAGCCTGCATTGAAGGCCCAACCGAAGCCGGGTTTTCCATCCGCTGCGACGAAACCACCTACGAGGGCAAGAACCTGTTAATCTGTACGGGCTCTGAGGCTGTCGTGCCGCCCATCCCCGGCATTAGAGAAGCCGGCGACCGTGTACTGACCAACCGGGAAATGCTTGAACTGAAAGCCTGTCCCGCATCGCTGGTTATCATTGGCGGCGGAGTTATCGGCATGGAGTTTGCCAGTCTGTACAACAGCTTGGGCTCCACGGTGACGATTATTGAGATGCTCCCGGAAATTTTGGGTGGGCTCGATGCTGAACTGGCCGCTATGCTGAGGGGCATTTATGAGAAAAAAGGCGTACGCATTGAACTGAATGCAGCTGTAACCCGTATTGAACCCGATGGCGGCCTTGTCTTTGTTAAAGAAGGAGTCGAACAACGCGTGGAAGCGGAAAAGGTATTGCTCAGCGTGGGGCGCAGGCCGGTTACTGCCGGTTTCGGTCTCGAAAAACTGGGTGTCGCGTTTTCCAGGAGCGGCATCACGGTGGACGCTCATATGCGGACCAATGTCCTTGGTGTATATGCAGCCGGTGATGTGACGGGCTTTTCCCTGCTGGCTCATACTGCTTCGCGGGAAGCTGAAGTGGTGGTGAGCAACCTGTGCGGTCCTGACGATGTCATGAGCTACAAGGCCATTCCAGGGGTGGTCTATACCAATCCCGAAGTGGCATCGGTAGGTCTGACGGAGGCTGCAGCCGAGGCTGCCGGTCTGTCTTTCCGCTCGGTGAAATTACCCATGGCGTATTCAGGTCGATTTGTGGCCGAAAACGAAGGTGTGAACGGGCTGTGCAAGGTGGTACTCGATGAAAACGATAAGCTGTTGGGCGTACACATGCTGGGCAATCCCTGCAGCGAACTTATTTTCGGGGCATGTATGGCCATTGAACAGGGCATGAGCCTGAGCGAGCTGGAACGGGTAGTATTTCCACATCCCACCGTGAGTGAAATCCTCAAAGAAACGCTAGGGGTAAGCCGCTGATTAGTCAGCAATCAGATTCCATTTGTAGTTGTCGTTTTGGGCGTCAAAGAATTCACCCAAGCTGGGCATGGCATCACTTACTGACATCAACGCATAGTTCTTGGTTGAACCAGGAACAGCCTTTGGCATGATGCGGTAGGTGCCGTCGGTGAGTTGGTCGATGCGCCAGAGTTGCTCGGGAGCGCCGCTGAATTCAGGAACCGTAATCAATTCGGCGTTGGCGGTGGCCGCCAGTGCACGGTTGGTGCCTTCAATTACAATCTTGAAGTATGGACCTCCCAGGTATCCGGGTCTGTCATTCAAGGCTACGATGGACCATCGTTGGTGAGGGCGGAACAGGTATTCAGCCATACGTACCTTGATGGTGCCGGTTGGCCAGCTGGCGTTCACGTCTGACAATTTTTGCTTGGGAACCACTTGAGAAACAGCAGGAGCGCCGCCGCCTCCCATACGCATACCGCCACCGCCCATACGGACGAATTCAACGGTCAGTTCCAGGCCAAAGCCTCTGCGTTCCGATTCAATTTTGTAGGTACCGTCTTTGATCAGATTGCCGGCATGAGGCCAGCCGTTTTTCCACAACAAGGGACGAATACCCAGGGTGCTTTTGCCACCCAATTCCAAATCGGCTTCAAAGTGGCAGGACATTTTTTCAATGCCATTATCTACGATGTAACGTCCGAAGTGACCAGGGCCCACTACGGTGCCAGCAGCAGTAAAGACCGACTTGCCGCCGCCTTCCAGCATGCTTCTCCCAATGTTATCCAAGAATGGGCCTTTGACTTTTTTGGAACGACCTACTACAATGTTGTAGGTTGAATTTGCACCGTCACAGCAGGTGCCGTGTGTGGCTAGCAGGTAATACCATCCGTCTTTGTATATCAAATCGGTGGCTTCGCAGTCAACGGCGATGTCCACTTCCTTGTTGCTTTTCACTCGAAAACCGGTTTTTGGATCGAGTTCCACAATACGGGAGAATCCGTAATACGTTCCAAAAGTTAACCACAAGCGGCCGGTTTTTGGGTCCAAGAATAAACTTGGATCAATGGCATCGCTGTCCTCATAACCATCTGTGTAGGCTACAATTACAGCAGTCGTGTACTTGAAATCGGGCGATTTTGGGTCAAGTGTCTTGTTCCACATGGTCAGAATGCGGCCGTTGTGACCACCACCCAAACCACCTCCTGTTGCACCATAGGCTATCAGGTAACGATCGCCAATTTTCATGGCATCGGGTGCAGCTCCGCCACCTGGGCGTTGTGCAACGTCGTTGCCACCTTTCCATGACCAGCCGTCTTCCGACATCAGGCTGGCACCACCGGTGCCAAAGGTGTAGTACTTCCCGTTATTTTCCACAATGGTTGACGGGTCATGAATTAAGGGTTGTCCTATTTGTGCCGTTGCTGTTCCGGCCAAACCTAGTGTAAACAAGGCTGCAGCAGCCAGTATGTTGTTTCTTGATTTCATGGGGGTTGATTTATTCACAACTGATGGTGTAATTGGTTACAGGCTTTAGCTTCTCATCCAGGAAGCGGACGCAGAAGTCGCTCATGCCCGGGCCGTTGATGATGCCGGCACGAATGACGTTTCGGCCTTTTTTCAAGGTCAGACGGGTTGATGCGCAATCGTCCACAATCATGTCCCTGTCGCTGGACATCATAATAACTTCTTCACCATTCAGCCAAATCATACCGCCTGAATTGACGCCTGACGTCATTCTTACGTTCTTGATTTCTTCCGGACAGTTGATAACGGTTACCGCCCAGTAGAGTACACCGTAAAGCGGTTTGTTCAATGCATATGCAAAGCGGAACAACTTGATGTGGAACAATTTGCTGTCCAATGCATACCATTTCAGTTCCTGATTGCCAATTTTAACGGTCGATCCTTTTTTGGGAACAACGGTAAAATCGGTGTTGAAATTATCAGTGGTGAAATTGGTTCTGACGTAACTATCGGTGAACACCCGGTTGCTGCTGATGTTTTTCTTCACGGGTTCCAGAATCAACCAGCGACGGATGAATCCCTTGGCATCTGGTTTCGTTTGGGAAGTGGTTGCTTGGGTGAAGTGGGAGGAAAGGGTGCGTACGGTGTCGCTTTTAACCGGCGTGAGCGCTTGGTTTTGTAGCGGCCGCTGGCCTTGAACTGGTGCTTGTGCCCACGTTGTCGAAACAGGTGCGAGAAATCCAAACAAAACGACAATTGCCAATGATGGCAAGAAAGTTGCGTGTTTTCGATTCATGGTAGTTGATTTCAGTGTTTGATTGCAAACATACAAAAACTTGTTAAATAAATAAAAAAACGCATGTTGTAACAACACGCGTTTTTCGTTTATAAAGAAAGGAATTCCGTTTAGTGAACCTTTAAATTCCATTTGGAATTGTCGCTGCTCATGTCAAATTCGCCCAAAGTAGGGGTGCTGTCGCCGGCGGACAATAAGGCCAGTTTCTTGGTCGTTCCAGGAACCTGCTTGGGCATGATTCGGTAAGTCCCGTCGGTGAGTTGGTCGATGCGCCACAGTTGTTCGGGAGCACCGGTGAATTCAGGAACGGCTATTACTTCAGCGTTGGCCGTTGCAGCCAGTGCGCGGTTGGTGCCTTCAATCACTATTTTGTAATACAAACCGCCCAGGTAACCGGGTTGATCTTTTACTTCGGTAATGGTCCATTTCTGGTGTGGACGGAACATGTAGTCGCCAATGCTTACGTCGATGTCGCCTTTTGGCCACGTTGTAATTACGTCTGACAACTTTTGGTCGGGAATAAGCTGGGGTGCAGCTGCAGGAGCGGCTCCGGTTCCGGCTCCTCCGCCAAATCCTCCACGCATGCCACCACCGGCTAAACGGGTAAAGTCAACGGTCAACTCCAAGGCATAGGCTCTGCGTTCGGATTCGATTTCGTACGTGCCTTCCTTTAAGAGTTCGCCGGCGTAAGGCCAGCCGTTTTTCCACAACAAGGGACGGATGCCCAAGGTGCTTTTTCCACCCAGATCCATATCGGCTTCCCAGTGGAAAGACATTTTTTCAACGCCGTTTTCTACGATGAAACGTCCAAAGTGGCCAGCGCCTGTTTTTCTGTCACCGGCAGCCAAAACCATACGGCCGCCACCTTCCAACATATCTCTGCCAACGTTATCCAAGTATGGGCCCGTAGGGCTTTTGGAGCGACCCACAACGATGTTGTAGGTGGAGTTGGTTCCATCGCAGCACGTACCGTGGGTGCCAAGCAGGTAATACCAACCGTCTTTGTACAGAAGGTCTGTAGCTTCACAGTCAATAGCAATATTCTTTTCCTTGTTGCCGGCCATGCGTTTACCGGTTTTTGGGTCGAGCTCCACGATGCGGATGAAACCAAAGTAGGTACCGTATGACAACCAGAGCCTACTGGTGGTGGGGTCTAACAAAAATGAAGGGTCAATGGCGTCACAATCATCGAAACCGGTGCTTCCTGCTACAAAGGTTTCGTCCTTGTATCCGAAATCGGGCGATTTGGGATCTAGCGATTTTGTCCACATCACGTAGACACTGCTGGCGTGGTTGCCTCCTGCACCTTTCGCGTAGGCTACGTAGTAACGATCGCCAATTTTGAGGATATCGGGCGCAACGCCACCACCCGTCTTTTGTACTAGGTCGTTTCCACCTGTCCATGACCATCCGTCTTCGGACATCAAGCCACCGTTGCCGGTGCCAAGGGTGTAATACTTTCCGTCACATTCCGCTATGGTTGACGGGTCGTGCATGAACGGTTGTCCGATTTGTGCCGTGGCTGTTCCGGCCAAGCCCAGTGTAAACAGGGCTGTCACTATTTTATTGATGCTTGATTTCATGGTCGTTGATATTTATATACAAACATACAAAAAGTTGATACTATAACTAAAAAACGCGTATTGAATCAACACGCGTTTTTTAGTTATAGTCAAAGCGTTCGGTTTAACGAACCCTGAGATTCCACTTGGGATTGTCGCTGTTCATATCAAATTCACCCAGGGTAGGTGTGCTGTCGCCGGCTGACATCAAGGCCAATTTCTTGGTTGTACCTGTAACAGCTTTTGGCATGATGCGGTAGGTGCCATCGGTGAGTTGATCGATTCTCCACAGTTGTTCGGGAGCACCGGTGAATTGGGGAACGGTGATCACTTCGCAATCAGCGGTAGCAGCCAACGCGCGGTTGGTGCCTTCAATGACTATCTTATAGTACAGACCGCCCAAGTAACCGGGTTGATCTTTCACCTCGGTAATTGTCCATCTCTGGTGTGGACGGAACAGATAATCGCCAATGCGTACGTCGATGTTGCCTTTTGGCCAATCACCAATTACGTCTGCCAACAGTTGGTTTGGAACTGCCTGAGGAGCAGCCTGAGCAGCAGCTGCAGGTCTCTGAGCGCCACCCATGGCAGGAGCACCACCCATGGCAGGAGCAGCACTTGGAGCACCGGCAGCAGCACCGGCACCAGCACCAGCACCGGCACCAGCACCAGCAGGTCTTTGAGCACCGGCAGCACCCCCCATAGGCATACCACCGCCCATACGCATGCCACCTCCACCCAAACGGGTAAAGTCAACGGTCAATTCGAGGGCATAACCTCTGCGTTCGGATTCAATTTCATAGGTACCTTCTTTGAACAGTTCGCCTGCATAAGGCCAGCCGTTTTTCCACAGAATGGAGCGGATGCCAAGGGTGCTTCTACCACCCATGTCCATATCGGCTTCCCAGTGGAAGGACATTTTTTCAACGCCATTTTCTTCAACGAAACGTCCGAAGTGGCCGGCGCCATTTTTTCTGTCACCAGCACAGATGACCATCCTTCCGCCACCTTCCAACATGTCTCTACCAACGTTGTCAAAGTATGGGCCCGTAGGGCTCTTGGAACGACCCACAACAATGTTGTAGGTAGAGTTGGTGCCATCACAGCAGGTACCGTGGGTACCGAGCAGGTAATACCAACCGTCTTTGTAAATCAATGAAGAAGCTTCGCAGTCAATGGCGATGTCTTTTTCCTTGATGACTTTTCCATTCTTGTCCTTTAGGCGGTCACCGGTTTTTGGATCGAGTTCCACAATGCGGATAAAACCGAAATAGGTACCGTATGACAACCACAGGCGACCCGTCGTGGGATCCAATAAAAGACTGGGGTCGATGGCATCACAATCTTCAAAACCATCTGTGTGGGCTACCTGAATAGCATCCGAGAATTTAAAATCTGGTGAAGTGGGATCAAGTGATTTGGTCCACATGGTGTTAATTCTACCGTTGTGTCCACCACCCAAGCCGCCTCCGGTTGAACCGTAAGCAAATAGGTAACGATCGCCAATTTTCATGGCATCGGGAGCTGCACCACCACCGGGTCTTGATGCGCCACTTTTCCAGTTCCATCCGTCTTCTGACATTAAACCACCGCCACCGGTGCCATAGGTATAGTACTTGCCATTCTCTTCCACAATGGTGGAAGGGTCATGGATAAACGGTTGTCCGATTTGAGCTGTCGCTGTTCCGGCCAAACCCAGCGTGAACAGGGCTGCGGCAGCCAATATGTTGTTTCTTGATTTCATAGTGTTTCTATAGCTTAACTTATTATTCACAACTGATGGTGATGTTTTTGACCGGTTGTCCTTTTTCATCCAAGAAGCGGACACAGAAATCGCTCATACCCGGGCCGTTAATAACCGCACCACGAACGATGTTTTTACCTTTTTTCAAGGTCAACCGTTTGGAAGTGCCATCATCGGCAACCATACGTCTGTCACCGGACAACAACAAGGCTTCCTGGCCATTCACCCACCACATGGAAGCGGAGTTGGAACCAGCTGCCAATCTGACGTTTTTGATGTCTTCCGTAGCATTGACAACGGTAACCATCCAAAAAAGTACGCTGTATTGAGGTTTGTTAAGTGCATAGGATAAACGGAACAACTTGAAGTTGAACATCTTGCTATCCAAAGCATACCATTTCAATTCCTGGTCGGCTGTTTTAACCACATCACCGTGTTTGGGCATGATGGTCATTTGGTTGGGGAAATACTCCATAGCAAAATTGGTTCTCAGGTAGCTGTCAATAAAGACCGTATTGCCACGGTTGGGTTTATTGATGGGCTCCAGTACCAACCAACGACGAATGAACCCCTTAGCATCGGGTGCAATAGGAGTTTTGGTGGCTAGTGTGAAGTGTGTGGTAATTGAGCGTGTGGTATCGCTTTGAATGGGGGTGTTAGCTTGAGGCATGCCCGTTCGTTGTCCTTGAGCTGGCCTTGCAGCCTGACCTTGTGCCGGTGCTTGACCTGGAGCCTGACCCGGTGCTTGACCCTTTGCTGTGGATACACATACTTGTAATCCTAACAAGACTACAAAGGCCAAAGTTGGCAACAGTGTTGTGCGTTTAATGTTCATAGTAGATCGTTACTGTGTTTATGAATGATGATAAGTGAAATTTTAGGCATATATCTGGCAAAACTACAAAAAAGAACCATCACTTTTTATCATTTTTTGTGATAAATAATGTATTTAAAAACATGTAACGTTGGATTAAACCTCAAACCATCAGGATTGTCTTATTGGTTAAGTTTCGACGGGAAGGATGTGTTCTTTATTTTTTAACCTCGATGAATTCAGGCTCGTATGGCGCAAGGGTAAATGAGTCGATATATTCATTACCGGACAACACGCTTTTCAAGTTGCCTTTCAAGTTGATTATCTTGGTATCGCCACTTACATTCAAGTACAAATAGTGGTTCTTATCAATTTGTCGCGCCATAATACCATAGGGTACTTCCGGGCCCTTTTTGATACCAAGCTCTGCAATCAAATCATCGAATAAGGGGCTCAGCACTTCGCTTTTTGCTGGAAGTCCTACATAAATGGCTCTTCCTTTGCCATAGTTGTTGGACGTGATAATGGGATAATCTATATCCAGACTGGTAATTGTTCCTGCAATTTCAGCACCTTTCAACTCTATGACATCAAAGCGAGATGATTCTGTGATGATGTTTTTCCCCTTATAGCTTACACCTATTTTTTTTCCTGTATACGATTTTCTTGAAAGTTCATTGAGCGATTCGGTCTCTTTATAACTTCCTATGCGAATGCCAAATACATCGCTTAACAAACCGGGTCGCGTCGTGGCAAATACCTGTCCGTTTGCATTTATAATGGCTGATTGGGAAGTCATGACAACCGTTCCTCCATTCTTGACAAACGTGCGGATGTTGGTTGCGGTTGTTTCATCCATTACGGCTACTCCTGGCACAAACAACACCTTGTACTTAAGTGTGCTTTTGCTGATTTCTACAACTTTTGAATCCATATTCCGCGTGTAAAGTAGGTCCCAACATGTCTGCAACTGGTTATCATGCTGTTCGGGAAAGGCTGCACTCGCAATCTGACTGGCAAACGAGTAGGCTATACCGACTTCTGCTTGCAGCTTATACGGAAAGAAGTGCTCAATTTTCTTAAATTCTGAGGCGATTTTTTTGTATTCATCGTATTTCCGGTTTGGAACCCCATCCCAATCGAGCATACCTTCCAGGTACTGTTCTTCCCCCGCATGCATGCTCTGCCATGTCCAACCGCATACCATTTGGTTTCCGTACATCAAGGAAGCATAGGCCGCTTTTCGAATTGAATTGGGAACGGCTGTCATGGTGGTAAATTCAGTACACCAAAACGGATTTTCACTTTCAAACTGAATGCGCGAAATACCAAAAGCTGCATTCATTACTCCCCAATTGGTTTTTAATGAATTTCCAGGGTAGAATCCGCATCCTTCGCGTTTCATCTTGCCGGAGTAGGCAATCTCGGAATAGTCAATGTATTTCATCGAGCTGTAATACCAGGCGTTGGTGTTGGTTAGAACCGATGGTGCATTGGTGTTTACCTTATTAAGTACCTTGAAAAGGAGTTGGTTGACTTCATCTGAAACAAAACGTCTGAAATCCAGCACACTTTCTGGGGCACCGGAAACCGCACCGGAAACAGGCAATCCTATTTCGTTGAATTGATTGATGCGGCGCGACCAACGTTGTGTGGCCCAGGCTTTGTTTAACGTGTCCACATGAACGTATTTTTTCTGCAACCAGTTGATAAACCGCTTTTTGACTGTTTCTGAATAGGAAATTGGGCCGTCACCAGACTCGTTGTCAATACCAAAAGCAAGCAGTGCCGGGTGTTTTGCATACCGTTTGGTAATCACATCTGTAAATCGAATGGCGTATTTCTGGTACATGGGATTGCCCACATCGACCATATAGCGGTGGTTGGGGTACTGCATGTTGCCGTTGGCATCAACCACGTTCATCGATGGGTATTTTTGGTGTAACCAAATGGGTGCCGGACGGATGGCAATATCTAGGATGACCTTGATCCCAGCCTCGTTCATCAAATCCATCACGATGTCAAACCAAGCAAAATCAAATTTCCCCTCGGAGGGCTCGTAGCTGTCCCATGCCAAATGCCCCATTCTTACTACATTGAATCCGGCGGCTTTCATCTGTTGGATATCCGTTTTGATTTTTTCAATACGTTTATCATCATGTGGATGGTAATTTACACCCACATACAATTGTTGAGCGTTTAACGTGCAACCACTCGCAATCAAAATAAGAAGTAGGATTATTTTTCTTTTCAACATGATGTTATGAACGATGTGTATAGTCAAAACCGTTTCGTAAGGTTTATATAGAGTCTGGCTGAGGTATCGTACGCATCGAACGAACCTTCTGCATTGAAAGATGCCATCCACTTTTTGGCCAGTCTCCATGAAAATGAGGCTTCGGTGATGTGTTGTAATAAGGTGCTTTGAGTATTTGTATAGTGGTAGTTTACCGCACGATAGCCAAGCTCGGCATAGACCTTTTCCTTGAATAAATCCTTCGATAGTTGTAGCCCATAAACAGTCCCATTCAGGTAAGCGGTTTGTAAAAAGGTGGCATCAAGGGTTGCGCTTGCGTCAATAAAGGGAATTTCAGCCAACGTTAAATAGGTGTTGGCGTTGAGGGAAGGTGATGTCCCCGAACTTTTTAAGCGATAACCGGCGTTTCCTCCCCACATCCACCGATTAAATGGATGGTAGGTAAAACCAAGCCGCAATCCTTGCCGTGTCTCTCTGTCGATGATGCTGTCCAGTTGATTTTTAAACGTTTCGTAGTAATAACTATTCTTCCTGGCATCGTAGGATAGATTCATTGAGAACTTCTCCCAGGGTTTGTACCGCAACGAAAGATAGGTGCTCGTCCACTGAAAGGTGGTTGATGGCAGCCCGTTTTTGAGGGTATAGAAATCAATTTCAGCGGAAGCAAAGGCTGTTAATTTCTTGAGTAGGGCATTGCTGTGTTGAACATAGGCGAAACGCCTGTCTGTTCGAAAGGCATTCGTTTGGTTAAAAACAGCCAAGGTGGTTTGGTAATTGCCCGTGGGCGTTTGAACCGTGTGTCCAATGAAAGCGCCGACCTGCAACAACTTGGGATTGAAACTGTAATCGAAGTAATCGGGTCTTGAACCCAATAAAAAACCATAGGAAAGAGCCTTTTGTCTGTATTCAACCTGAAGACCGTCTACCGCTCCGATATTGGCCATGTCCGGGTTTATTTTTCTGCCCGCTGATACGATTAGGTGGGTGGTGGCTTGATAGGAAACGGCCAGGCTGTAGACTTTTAAGGCATCGGCCAACCCATTCCAGGCTGCGATTTGATGAGAGAAGGAGAGGTTGGTCTCGGCGGAAAAAGCGGAGCTGTCTATGTTATGAGCGTTGAGTGACAGGTTGTAGCGTAACCGTTGATTGCTTCCAAACGAGGAAAGCTGGGAATACGATGTTAGGGCAATCTTTCCGTCAATTGTTGGACGTCTTTGTTTTTCAGAGACGTTAAGCGAACGTTCAATGGCTTCTGTGGTAACGGGTTGTGCCGTTTCCAGGTGCTTGGCCGTTTCAAAGGGAGGGTTCCGGTGAACCGTTAGCATGCGTGCGTAGAGTATGGCAGTATCGTCAACAGGTTGTTGATTGATGGGCAGGCACAAGCACGATTGAGAGGAAAGTTGCTGAACAACGAAAATCGGTTTTTTTAGGCTATTCTCCTCAATATAGAGGGTGTCACCTAGTTGGATGCCCTTGGTATTGGGAAATTGGACGTAGCTGTGTTGAGCAGTGCGATACGTGATGGAGCCTTTCAGCCACGTTTCAGTGGTTTGCCCAACGGCCGTCGCTGTCAGCAGAACGAAAACAATCAGTAGCAGGTGTTTCATGTATTCGTTTGTCTAGTCGGCTTTTCCGCGTGGATGACAGGATAAACACGCTGTGCTGGTGTACGAATACCCGCTTCTACCTCTGTGTCGGGAATCCATGGACGCTTTGTTGTGTTCGTGGCAATTCAGGCAGGTGAATTGACTGTAATTGCTTGGCTGGGTATGACAGGTGGAACAGGCATCCCATCGTCCCTTGTGTGTGCCACTGTTAATGGGGAAGTAGGCATTGTCGTGATTAAACGTCGAGGGTTTCCACGCATTGATTGTGTGACAGGTTTGACAGGCGGTGGAAAAGCCTGACGATTTATGCGCCGGGTTGGTCGTTGCGTTGTATTCATCCAAATGGCACGAAGCACAAGCGGAGGACAGCCCTTTATAGGTGCCGCTCACATGGCACTGCGTACAGGCTAGGTTGTGCCCACCTTTAAGTGGGAAGAATCCGTGTTCAAATCCACTTTTTATACCATTCCATGTTTGTCCAACCATGTTGTGACAGCGGTCACAATCGGTGCCAAATCCTGCAGCGCGGTGATTGGGTTGCGTGGTGGCTTCGTACTTATCGCGGTGACAGGAATAACAGGCTGTGTTGAGGATGTCGTAGCGCTGCCCGGTGCCGGAGGTGTGACACTGCCGGCAATCGGCTGTGTTGTGTGCGCCTACCAACGGAAAGCCGGCTTGTTGGTGCAGGTTCCGTAGGGTTGATGGACTGACCAACCAAGACTGGGGCGTGTGACAGCGGCCGCAGTCTTTTCCTGTGGTTTGTTGATGTATATCGGTGTGGCAGGCTGAGCATTCCGTGGGCGCGTCACTAAAAACCAGTGATTTATGACACGACTTGCACGTTGTTAGTTTGTGTTGACCTACCAGGGGAAAGTGGGTTTTCGAATGATCGAACGATTGGGTATGTGTGTCTTTCCACGAGTCAGTTTGATGACATTCAGCGCAATCCCTGTTAAACGCCTTGCCATGGGGTGATTGTAGGGCAAAAGCGTTCAACGACAGAACCAGCAGGAAGAGTGTAAGGTTGAAGCGTGGCATTGGACGTTGGTGTGGTGTTAGGAATGACAACTGGAACACGCGATGCTGTTGAATTTGTATTGAATGTAGCTGCCTTTTTGGGTGGTGACGGGTTTGTGGCATGACCGACATTCAACCTGTTTGTGGGCGCCGTCCAATTTGAAACGGGCCGTGTCGTGATTGAACGTGGTCGGTTTCCATCCTGTGGTGCGGTGACACCGTTTACAGTCGGTCACTCCATTTTCATCGAACTGACCGGCATGCCTGTCCCTGTGGCAACTGGAACAGGCCTTGGATAGGCCGGCAAATCGTTGCTCCCGGATGCCTTGATTGTTCGTTTTATAATGACATTCCCTGCAGGCGATTGTGGCGTGTCTGCCATCGAGTGGAAACGAGGTTTTGGTGTGGTCAAAATGAATGTGAGTCCAATTGCTTTCTTCGTGGCAAGCGGTGCAATTAGTAGCGGTGTAGTATTTTTGAGAAATACTACCCTTGTGTTCGTCTTTGTGGCAATCCACGCAGTTACGCCCTATCTGACGAAAATGCCAGTCTCCGTTTTTTTTGTGACAGGCCGTACACGCGGTGGCTTGATGTGCACTGCTCAAGGGAAAGGAGCCGGCGTTGTGTCGTTCCAGGGTGTAGGTGGTTTGTTGAAATCCGTCGTTGGTGTGGCAGGTCTTGCAATCGGGTGAACGACCGTTCACGGCAAATTCTCCCTTATGTTCCACGTCTTTGTGGCAATCGGTACACGCGCTGTGTTTGAGGGGTTTCGTCATGTCACCCGACGTGTGGCAGGCTTTGCAGGCCAACGAACGGTGTTTTCCCAGCAAGGGGAATCCTGTTTGATCGTGGTTGAAGTCGGTCGGGGTTTTAGTGAGTTGGAACGAAGTTTCGGTGTGGCAGCGTTTGCAGTCCTGACCAAACTTGTTTTGGTGTACATCGACGTGACAGGGGGTGCAATTTGAATGGCTCAACCCCGAGAATCCTTGCTTGATGTGGCCGTTCTTGCGTTCCGGTTTATGACACTGGTTACAGCTGAGCTGTTTGTGTTTTCCTTTCAACGGATAACCGGTGGTGGAATGGTCAAACGGTTTAGTGGGGGTGAAATTATCGAATGAATGGCATTCTGTACAGTTTGCCGACAGTTTGCCTTGGTGGTAATCGTCGTGACAGGTAAGGCACGATTTATCCAAGCCCAAGTACGAATCCTTTTTTCGTTTGGATTGATGGCAGGCGGCGCAGGTTTGTTTGGCATGGACACCTTTTAATTCAAACCCCGTTTTTTTATGGTCAAAGGTGGTTTTGTCGAAATTTTTCAGGCGAAACGTTCGACCGTGATGTTCGTTGTGGCAACTGTAACACGTTTTACCCAACACATCTGTTGAACCGTGATAGCCTTTGCGTGCGTTTTGGTTGGTTCGGATGATGGTGTGGCATTTCAGGCACTTGTCGTTGGTAACCTTGTTTCCAACGGTATGACATTCTGTGCAATGACTTACTCCTTCCAACTGGGCATGCGCCTGACTCAGATCGCCGGGAGAAATCTGAGCAAAAAGCGCCAGTACGTTTACGTACCCAAAAAGAAGTAAGCAAGCGGTTCGTTTCATTTCTTTAAAATCGTTTCACCGTGTTTGGTTGTCAGTTGAATGCCTATGTTTTGCAAAAAATCGCGGGGCAGTTCGCCTCCGGCAAAGATATAGACCAAATCGTTCGGTAGGTCTATTTCGTCTCCTGTATCGTTCTTTTTAATCCGAACCGATGTTTCTTCGATGGCCAGCAATGCTGTATTGAATAACACGGTTAACGCTCCATTGTTGATGGCTTCGACTATTTTCTGGGCATTGGCTGCTTTTAGGCGATTGAATTGATTTCCGCGGTATGAAATAACGACCTCATTGGTATAGGCCAACAGTAGCGCCGCTTCAATAGCTGCGTCACCACCACCAACCACAACGATGCGTTTGTTGGATACGTGCTCCGGTTCAATCATCCGAAAGGCAACTTTTTCACTGTTTTCACCAGGGATGTTCAATTTTCTGGGAGAGCCCCTTCTACCTATTGCCAATAGCACGGATGTAGTCGTATGGGTTACCCCTTCTTGCGTCGTTAGGTGAAAAATCCCGTTGCTTGCGTCGATTTTCGTAACGCGCGTGTTTTCATGAATGTGAACATCGTTTTTCGACAGCACTTCGTTCCATAATTCCAACAGCTCCGTTTTACTGGTTTCTCTCATTTTCACCTTGCCGTAGGTGGGTAAATCCATGGGTGCCGTCATCACAATCTTTGAACGGGGAAAGGTATAGATGGTTCCCCCCAAGGTGTCTTGTTCAAGTGTTAAGACATTCATGCCCAACTTCTTTGCTTGCAATGTTGCCGAAATGCCTGCCGGGCCTGCACCAACAATAATTACGTCGTAGGTGGCTTTAGTGGATGACTTGATCGAGCTGTGGATGTAGTCAATGGCTTCCTTGCCTTGAGTGACCGCATTGCGGATGAGTCCCATTCCTCCCAACTCACCGGCAACAAATACGCCCTTGATGGTGGTTTCAAAATGAGCGGTCAACTCGGGTAGGTCTACACCCCGTTTCTCGGTTCCAATGCGCAGCGAGATGGCTTCTGTGGGGCAGGCATTTAAACAGGCTCCATGCCCAATGCAACGAGAGGCGTTGATGAGCACGGCTCTACCGTGACGAAGGCCCAAGACATCGACTTCAGGGCAGGCCATTACGCACGCGCCACTGCCTATGCATCGGGTGGGGTCTACAAAGGGGTAAATGGTGACCGGTTCGTGCAACCCTTTTTCTGTTGCCGATGCCAATTTCCTTTCCGAGCGTCGCGTATCACGCCGTTTTTTGAGAAAATACAGCAACAATACGCCGCCCGCCAACATAAAAGCGGAACCGAATATAAGCCATTTGAACAGTTGATCCATAACTAAAAAATCCAGGTATATCCCAAATATAGAACCACAACAACGTGAATCACCAAAAAGATCAAGACAATCAATGCAAAGGGTACGTGTGCGTAATGCCAATGGTTAAACAACCGCTTTATGGCATCAAGCCGTTTGCCCTCGATGGTGTGTGGAATGCGCGCGTAAATGAACCGGCCGATTATTCCGCTAAACCACACCAGCAACAAACTCCAGAACCCGATGGAAATGATGCCGCCAAATTTGAACGAGGTATGAAACACAATCAGGAGCGTTCCCAACGTACATAAAGTCATGTGCACATCCAGCCAATTTTTGAGTGTCCCCCATGTGTACATAAAGCGTAACCGTTTTCTGGCCATGTAGGAAAAAAGACCAATCAGCATGAGTAACGTACCAAAGATGCCATACGCATGACCATAGATGCCACTGGGTTTGAGGGTGTTGTACAGGGGATGAAAAAACCGCGTTTCAATGGGTAACACATAATACGATGCACCTAGATGGAGCAGGTACCCCAACACCCCCACGATCAGGAGCGCCGAACCTATAATTAGCGCACGGTGCAATACTTTGTTCATGCTTTCTTTATTGACCGTTTGTACGACCGAAATGCCAAACAAATCAACAGGATAATGCCGGCAAGCACCCCGTACAGGACGGGAGGGATGGTCGGTGGGGCACCCTGGGCGTAGGAGTGCATCCCCGACAAGTAATAATTGACGCCAAAGAACGTCATCAGAATGGTGCCAAATCCGATGACGGAAAAGGTGGATAAGAAAAACGGGTGATCCAACTTGGGAATCAGGCGCAGGTGGAGAATGCAGGCATAGATGACAATGCTGACCAAAGCCCAGGTTTCTTTCGGGTCCCATCCCCAATAACGACCCCAGGATTCGTTGGCCCACACGGCGCCGATAAAACACCCGATGGTCAGCAACACCAAACCGATGGTCAACGCCAATTCAATCGTATAATTGATTTCCACGAGGCTGTCGCGTATCCGATCGGTTTGTGCGCGTTTACCCAGTGCCATCAATACCAGTGACAATAGGCCGAGCAAGGCCGCCATCGCCAGGAAGCCGTAACTTGACGTAATGACAGCCACGTGAATGATGAGCCAAATGGATTTCAATACCGGCACCAAGGGGGTGATTTCCGGATTCATCCAACTCATGCCGGCAACAAACAACACAATCCCCGTTAATACCGACGTAACGGCAAGGGTGATGGGCGATCGTCGCGCAAACAACAGTCCGGCTAATGCCGTTGCCCAACCCACAAAAACCAAGGTCTCGTACCCGTTGCTCCAGGGTGCATGGTTGGAAATGTACCATCTCACGCCCAAGCTGGCGGTGTACAGTATAAATAAGGTACCAAGAAGACCCATTGCCGGTCGTATAAATCGTTGTTCCTTTCGGGTGGGTTTGAAAAGTGAGAAAAGTTGGGCAATCAGCAGCAAAAATCCAATCAAGGCATAGATTTTTGCCAGCCAACCAAAGGGATTGATGGCGTTGTACCCGTTTTCGAAGGCAATCTTTGTTGTTGAAGGCAGTAGGCCTCCACCGTTTTTTTGTTGAACCTGCAGCAACGTCTGTAATGCGTTGTTGGCAGGTTCCCAGTTGCCCGATTTTTCAGCGGCTGACAGCGACGTCAAGTAGGCTTTCAAGGCCGTCTGTTCACCGGATTGAGGCAATAAGGCCGGCAGGCTGCCGGAAAAAATCTCATAACAAATGTTCAACCGTTCGTCTACGTTGAGCAGCTCCTTGTCGTACGCGGAGCGTTGCGTTTGTTCCTTGTGGTAAAGAGCCTCTACTTTATCGTTTAATTTATAGACGGAATCGTTCTCGAAGTCAAACAATTGATTGAACGATACATACCCATCAATGCCACCCAATTCTTTTTCCAGCTGATTGTTGGACACCTTAATAATAGGTTCGTTTTGCCAGTGTGATGGGTTGGACATCATGCCCAAAAGGACGGCGACAGGTGACTGATTGTCGTAACGCGCTTTTTTGGAGACTTTGCGCAACACATCGGATGCGAAGGTTCCAAGCGGCTCGATGCGACCCTGTTGCACATCCTGCACCACCAGTTGTTCGGCTATTTTGAAGTGGGACGCTTCGGTGGGTTGAGACAGAACAACCGATGAACACAGTAGCAATCCCAACAGAAGGGTGAGTTTGTTTTTAGCAAACGCCTGTTCGCGCTTACGTTGCAGGTTGCGACTCAATCGGAGGACTGTTTGGAACCGGCTGTGTTTGTTGAGCAACGTCCAAATCAAACCAATGGTCAACACGAAATAGCCCAAATAGGTAATCGTGGTACCCCAATAATCATGGGTAACGGAGAGTATGGTTCCTTTTTCGTCAGGGTCGTAAGAGCTCTGGAAGAAACGATAACCCCTGTATTTGAGGATGTTGTTCATGTAGATTCGATAGGGTAGTTGCACCTTGCGTTGGGTATCGGTCATGGTGATGAGGCTGGCGTAAGACGAAGGGCTGTTTGACCCCGGATACCGTTCCAGTTGAAAATCGTTCAAGGTGATGTCAAAAGGCAACAAGCGGGGTATCATGCCGTAAGTCAACTGAACGAGTGCTCCATCGAGTGTGCAGTTTACGGATTGAGTGAGCGAGTGGGTCTCTTGAAAGACATGGACCTGTTTGGTTTGATGACCGTCACTCACCTTGAAAACGACCACATTTTTGCCTTCACGGACAATGCCGCTGGCATCTGCACCCGGTACAGCCTGTGTCACATGAATCCGTGCCTTGGGTAAATAGGTTTTAACCACGACAACCAGATTTTTTACCGAATAGATCGTTTTTGAGACAACCGGTATCGGTACTGCAGCGGGATATTCTTTTTGTTGCTTGCGCATCATCCCCATTTCTGCCACCGGAGCGTTGGCAATCAGGTTTAGTCCGTTGGCTGTTTCAACAAAAACCAAGTCGGCTGCCGACGGATTGTCCTTGAACGCTATCGTCAGGTTATTAAACGTCAGTTGACTGTTTTTTGACAGGACCCCGTCCATTCTGTTGCTCTCGGCATCAAGTACAAACAGGGCAATCGCCGGTTCGCCTTGCTCATCGGGTACGATGCTTTCAAACGCATTGGGAACAAACAGCTCGTTTTCCACCGTGATGGTTTTTCCACCAACTGGGATCGATTCGTGAATGTGAGCTGTTTTATCTTCGAATAGATTCGTCACGATGCGCCTTTCTTTCGTGACGCCTGCTTGGGTGATGGCCATGTTTAAAGCGGTCTCGTTTGATTGGATGGCGCGACTTGTTTCACCTTCCCTCAGTGACAGGGTTCCTTCAAATCCGGTGTATCGGGTGATTCCTGCTCCGACAATCATCAAAAGAAAAGCGGCATGAAACAACAGTGCCGGGATTTTTCGCCTGACAAAAAGTTTGTGCTGAATCATGCTCCCAATCAAATTCACGCAAAGTAGCAGGTATAAAACCTCCATCCACCTGGCGTTGTAAATGAGAGCTTTGGCTACCTCCGTTCCACGGCTGTTCTCGATAACTGTCGCAACACCGATGCCGGTGGCAAAAATTAGCAACAAGAGGACTGTGGCAGTTGTTGAAAACAGGGCTTTCCGTATTTTTTTCATTTGAACGGTATAAGGGTTTTGGCTATTTCATCACGTAAATGGGAAGTGACAGATACCTCATCGGCAAACTGTTTCCATTGATTCACTCTATCCGAAATTTCTTCGATAATTTCCGGTGCTTTTTTACATCCAATGGATTCCCCGATAGTCAGCAGATCTGCTTTGGAAATACCTGTTCTCTTGCCATTGATGCTCAAGGCGTGTTGGCTTACCCACGCGCTTCCCGGTCTGAAGGCGTGGCAAACATCGTAAGCCGGTGCTAGTTCCCAGTTGCCACCTTGCTTCAGTATAAAGGAAAAATTCTTGGTGTGATCGTCACAATTTTGGGCAATAACGTTGAATACCATTCTTCTATATTGTTGCTCTGCATCTGCATAGGTGAGTTTCAATTCCCTCATACACTGAAAGAGCTGTTCGTAACTGAAACTGGTAACGGCGTTGTAGTCAACATGTTTCAGTGCGCAGAATGTTTGTACATGATGTTTCACGTCATTGTCTGCCCGGTCGAAACGCTTGGTCATGAAGTGCGCCCTACCGTTTTCTTCCAGCAACCGTGAAGGCATCATCTCAATGCCACATGCTTTGGCCATAGTGTAATAAGCCATTTCGACTCTACCGTATCCTTGACTGGCACCTAACTGCACGTCGCTTACACCATCCAGCTTAATGAGCCACTGTTCAAATCCTTTTGGTGCTTTGGTTTGACCCGATTTAATTTCTCCACTTTTTTCGTTCCATGCGATGACGGCTTTTGGGCGCGCACCACCGGCTGATGTTCCAATGCGTAAAATTTCAACAACAGCCTGTTCTTCGTCTTTATTCAGATGGGTAGCAAACGATTCCTTTCTGTTCAGCATTTTTTGTGCTGATGCCACAAGGCTATCCATTTCTATGGAAAAGGTCCGTTTGGTTTCCTTGAGAATAGTCGGTTCAAATTCGAGGGCGCCCATGCCGCGGGTACCGATAAAGCACAGCATTTCTACCGGATTCATGCTTCCCAGTGGCCTTCCTTGCTGAGCCAGCCATTGGTTGATCAATTGATTGCCATATCGGTCGGGGAGTGCATCGGCAAGTAATCCGGGTAATCCTTTGAAGGTATCATAGATTGCATTTCTTTCGTTTCGTAGTTCGGGAAAAGAAAAGGTCGTGCGCCTATCCGAAATTGGCATGGTAAGAGGTGCCAATTCCCATCCTGATTGCTTGAAGGTGGGTTCATATTCAAACGAGGCAAGCCCGGTGCTGTCATCCCATGCAACAGCCCCAGCCAGTTTTCCCCATATGTGAACTTCAGCAACAAGCATGCTTTACCAATTAGATTCTTCTTGGTTATCGTTATTCTTTGTCGTGTTTCTTACCCGTTGTCGTTTTTTTCGTTGCAGTTTTGCCAAGGCCAATGGGCTGGGTAATTCGCTGATGGTGAATACGCTCAATACCGCTAGCTGATCCAATACCCGTAAGACTTGTATCAATGTGGTTACCGTAACTGTTTCTCCGCGCTCCAACAAACTCAGGGTGGAACGGCTGATGCCGGCTGCTGTGGCTAACTCTTCTTGCGTTCGATTCTGTTCCATGCGATGATGCTTGACAAATGCCCCAATGTGCGCTGCCAGAGCTTTGTCGCTCATGGATGTAGAAATATTGAATGAAACGTCAGTCATAAAGTGGTATTATCTCTATTAGTGAATGAAATACCATGCAAATATAGTTTTAATATGCTATTAAATAGGAATAGTTGTCAAAAAAAGGCGCCCTGAAGCCATTAGCATTCAAAGCGCCCTTTTGGCGTGCCGGGTGAGCTAACGGCTCAGGCCCTGATCAATAGTTTTCCTTTTCGATTTCGAAGAAGGATTGCGGGTGGTCGCAGGCGGGACAGTTTTGGGGGGCTGTCTTGCCTTCGTGGATATAACCGCAGTTGCGGCATTGCCATTTCACCTTTTCACTGCGTTTGAAGACCTCATCGTTCAGGATGTTGATCATGAATTTGGTGTAACGGTCCTCGTGTACCTTTTCGACCTTGGCAATAGACCGGTACATCACGGCAATTTCTTTGAACCCTTCTTGCTCGGCAACGTCGGCAAACATGGGATAGAGGATGGACCATTCTTCATTTTCACCCTCGGCGGCGGCCTTCAGGTTTTCAACCGTGGTGCTGATCATACCTGCCGGGTAGCTTGCGGTAATTTCCACCATGCCACCTTCCAGGTACTTGAACATGCGTTTGGCGTGTTCCTTTTCTTGATTGGCCGTCTCTTCAAAAATGGCTGCAATTTGTTCGTAGCCTTCTTTTTTAGCCACACTGGCGAAGTAGGTATAGCGGTTACGAGCTTGAGACTCACCCGCAAACGATTTCAACAGGTTTTTTTCTGTTTCAGTTCCTTTGATGCTTTTTTCCATAATTGTAGGTTATAACAAAATCAAAGATATAAAAAATCGGATTAGGAACAGAGGTGTTCGATCAAAATTTTTACGCCGATTCCAATAAGGACAATGCCTCCCAACAGTTCGGCCGGAATACGGAGTTTGTGGGCGAAGCGACTGCCGATTACCAATCCGAGCATGGAAATCAGACTGGTAACCGATCCGATAATGGCGGCTGAGGCATACGGCTCGAATTTAAGGAAGGCGAACGACAAACCCGCGGCTAACGCGTCGATGCTGGTAGCAAAAGAGAGGGTGAGGATTACCCTCAACCGGTTCGGATTCATTTTCGAAGCCTCGCAGCAATCCTCGTGGTTCTTGAAGTGTTCAATGATCATTTTTACGCCCAATGCACACAGGATGCCAAACGCAATCCAATGGTCGAAGTGCTGGATGTACTGATTAAACGTGTTGCCAATGTACCACCCGATCAGGGGCATGACGCCCTGAAACAGGCCGAAAAAGAAGGCAATGCGCAGGAAAGGCCACAGCTTGAACCGTTTGAAGATGATGCCGCAGGCGATGGAAACGGCAAAACAATCCATGGCCAAGCCAAGTGCAATCAGGAAGATGTCGATTAGATTCATACCATTCAATGTGCCAAAAGGTGTGCCACAAAGGTACACTTTTTTAGTATCTTTGCAGGCAAACCAGGGCACATGACGTTTGAACTCACCGCGACGGATTTCCACTCACAGGCAAGGGCTGGCGTGATCACTACCGATCACGGATGCATTGAAACACCCATTTTTATGCCGGTAGGAACCCTTGGCTCCGTAAAGGCTGTGAATCAGACAGAACTGAAGGAACAGGTCAAGGCTCAGATCATTTTAGGCAATACGTATCATTTATATTTACGTCCCGGACTTTCCATATTGGAAGAGGCAGGAGGTCTCCACCGTTTTATGAGTTGGGACAGACCCATCCTTACCGACAGTGGCGGCTTTCAACTATTTTCGTTGTCGCATCGTCGAAAGATGAAAGAGGAGGGAGCCACCTTCCAATCACACATTGACGGTTCCCGGCATCTGTTTACCCCCGAGAACGTGATGGACACCCAGCGCACCATTGGGGCCGACATCATCATGGCGTTCGACGAGTGCCCGCCTGGGAATTCCGATTACGACTATGCCAAAAAGTCGATGGAACTGACTCACCGGTGGTTGGACCGCTGCATTGCACAATTCGACAGTACGGAACCCAAGTACGGCTACAAGCAGGCTTTGTTTCCCATTGTTCAGGGCTGCGTATACCCCGAATTGCGCAAACAATCGGCCGAATACCTTACGTCCAAAGATAGAGAAGGGTATGCCATCGGAGGTTTGGCCGTGGGCGAACCTGCCGAAAAGATGTACGAAATGATTGAGTTGGTCAACGAGATTCTTCCTCGAAACAAACCTCGCTACCTGATGGGCGTAGGCACCCCGGCCAACCTGCTGGAAGCCATTGAACGCGGGGTTGACATGTTCGACTGCGTGATGCCCACCCGAAACGGTCGCAACGGCATGCTGTTTACCAAGCACGGTGTCATGAACATGCGCAACAAAAAATGGGCAACCGATTTTTCCATCCTGGAGGAAGACGGCGCCGCCGACGTAGACCGAATCTATTCGAAAGCCTATTTGCGTCATTTGTTCATTGCCGATGAACTGCTGGCACTCCAAATTGCTTCTATCCACAATTTAGCGTTTTACCTTTGGTTGGTGGGTGAGGCCCGCCGACACATACTGGCCGGTGACTTCTCGACCTGGAAACCAACCATGCTGGCTCAACTATCACATCGTCTGTAAGTACCATGAAAGCTGTCGATACACTCAGGAATTCCTTTAAACGGTTGGATATTTATCTGATTCGTAAGTTTTTAGGTTCTTTTTTTTACAGCATCGTGCTGATCATGGCCATCGTGATTGTCTTCGACTTCAACGAAAAGCTCGACAAGTTTGTCCAATATCAGGTCTCCGCTTCAGAAATCATTTTTAATTATTACCTGAATTTTATTCCGTATTTCGGTGTCAAGTTCAGTCCGCTCTTTATTTTTATTTCCGTCATTTTCTTCACTTCCAAAATGGCCTCGGACAGTGAGATTATCGCCATTTTGTCCAGCGGTGTCAGTTTCAAGCGCTTCCTGCGTCCCTACATGATTTCAGCCGGCATACTGGCTCTCCTCATGTTCGCCCTTAATTCATTCGTGGTGCCCAATGCCAACAAGGTCCGCCTCGATTTCGAGGATAAATACGTGAAAAAGGTGAAAACGGACTACGTACGCGATGTGCAGATGGAACTAGAACCGGGCACCATCATGTACATTGAACGGTACGACGATAAGGCACAAAACGGGAACAACTTCTTTCTGGAAACCTACGACGACCAACAGCTCATTTCCCGCCTCACCGCTCGTACCATTCAGCAAGACACAGCCTATCACTGGATTTTGAAGGATTACCTGATTCGGGAATTTGACGGTCTTTACGAACACATCAAGCAAGGCGCGCGGTTGGATACGGTCATCAAGGTTCATCCGGAGGAGTTCTTCATTGTGAAAGGATACAGCGAGCAGCTTACCACACCCGAATTGAAGCATTACCTGGAAAGGCAGAAAAAGAGGGGGGTGGCTAACATTAAAGAGTATAACGTGGAGTACCAACGTCGTTTCTCTTTCCCATTTTCTTGCTTTATTCTGACGCTGATCGGTGTTTCGTTGGCTTCCCGCAAGGTGCGCGGTGGTATTGGATTGCACTTGGGTTTGGGATTGCTTATCAGCTTTTCCTACATCTTGTTGGACACCGTTTCCGGCAGCTTCGCAAATGGTGGCGAATTGACCCCTTTCTTAGCCGTCTGGTTTCCCAATGTTCTGTATCTGATTATTGGGTTGGCCTTGTACTTTAAGGCGCCGAAGTAGCGTTTTTCGAAATCGATACTGTTTCCTTTAACGGAAAAAACCATGAAACACCCTTTTTTGCTCAACATTACGCTTACCCTGTTGCTGGTCAGCATGGGCACCTGTTTGAACGGATTCTCCCAAACAGTCCAACCGGTTTCCACCTTCAACGATGGCCTGCCCAGAAGCACGCCCGAAGAACAGGGCGTTCCTTCCAAGGTGATTGCTGCGTTTTTTCAACAGCTTGAACAAAAAGGTTACGAGGTTCATTCGGTGATGATGCTGCGTCATGGCAAGGTGATTGCCGAACATTGGTGGGCGCCCTATGCCCCTCAATACCAGCACGCCATGTATTCGGCCACGAAAACCTTCACCGGTATGGCTGTGGGTTTTGCCGTACAGGAAGGCTTGCTGCACATCGACGACAAGGTGACCTCGTTTTTTCCCGACCTGCTCCCCGATACGCTCTCTCCGCAGCTGGCCAAACTTACCGTGAAACACCTGCTCACCATGTCCGTTGGGCACGCTTCAACCTCCTACGCAGGTTCAGGCCGCAGCCAGGTCAAATCATTTTTGGCCGCTGGCTTTGCCTACGAGCCGGGTACCCATTTCGCCTACGACATCACGGCTTCGCACCTGCTTTCTCATATCTTGACTAAAGTAACCGGTATGACCCTTCACGAATACTTGAAACCGCGCCTGCTGGATCCGCTTGGCATTAAGGACGTGGTCTGGGAAATGGACAACGATGGCGTGAATATGGGCAACGGGGGCACGCACATGAAAACATCGGATATGGCGAAAATGGGTCTGTTCCTGATT
>Ga0302289_1000195_pt1 | contig 33286 bp, 29 predicted proteins | sample III_Fen_N1_2_FD_194552 | JGI IMG/M metagenome (GOLD analysis project Ga0302289, IMG submission 194552) | Peat permafrost microbial communities from Stordalen Mire near Abisko, Sweden - III_Fen_N1_2 | ecosystem: Environmental > Terrestrial > Soil > Wetlands > Permafrost | place: Sweden: Abisko... | reverse complement strand
ATCGTGGTCGGAATGCCAACGATCTCCCCCGCTGCGATAAACTCCCTTGCTCCTCCGATGCTGTCGTGATCCACGATCCCGCAGGTGGCTAAGCCCTCCGCGCGCGCGGCGTAAACCGCAGCTGCGGGCGAATACGGCGAAAACGAATAGCTCGTGTGAATGTGGTTGTTGACCATGCGCGGGTCAACGGGGATCAATTCCGTTGCGCTCACAACGCTTCTCAGCGTCTGCAACCGTTCTTCTTTTGTTCCCGCGTTCAGAGAACGCAAAAGAGAAAGTTCGATCATCTGAGCATCACCTGCCCGCCAGTGACGGGGATCGCCTGCCCGGTTTCATAGGTTTGCTCGACCGCGTAGAAGATCGCTTTCGCGACGTCGCTCGGCAGACATCCGCGCTTGATCAGCGATTTGCTCAGGTAAAAATTCTTCACGTCCTCAATCGTCTGCGCGCCCGGTACTTTGCCCGTCCGGAGATACTGCACGAACAGCCCCCGCTCGGGATCGCTCCAAAGTGGGCCGTCGTAATAGTTCCCGGGGCAGATGGCGTTGACCTTGATGTTATAAGGAGCCAGCTCCAGCGCGAAGCTTTCGACGAGACCGATGCCGCCAAATTTTCCACCCGCGTAGGCGAAGTTTTTGTTGCTGCCTTCCAGCCCCGATTTGCTGTTGATTTCGATGATGTCGCCCATCCAGTTTTGATCCGCTGCAAATTGCGCGCGCATGATCCGCTGGGTATATTTCACGCAGGTGAAAAACGCGGTGTAGTTGATGCTGGTGACGAACTCGAAATCCTTTTTCTCCATCTCGTCGAGAGAGCCTGCCTTGAGCACGCCCGCGTTGCTCACGAACAAATCCAGTCCGCCGAACGTCTCCACGCAGGTCGAAATCAGATTCGCCACGCTCTCCTCGCTGGACACATCCGCCTTGACCGCGACCGCGCGCTCGCCGAGCGAGCTTGCGACCGTCTGCGCCAGCGGCTCGTTGAGGTCGGCAATCACGACACACGCGCCTTCGCGATAGAGTTCCTCGGCAATGCCCTTGCCGAATCCCTGCGCACTGCCGGTCACAATCGCGATTCTGCCGCCGAGGCGACCAGTGGTTTTCTTTCTGTTGTGTATTTGTTCGGAAGCGATTTGCTCCCATTTTGTTAGGTCGATCATAATTTCTTCATCTCCATATAGCCCAGTAGACGCGCATATGCGTCTTCCCAAGCCTGCGTTCTGTGACTTTCGTAAATTTCCGTGGTAAAAGATGCGCGCACGACCGCGCGAGCCTCTTGTACGTTGCTCAGTTCGCCCAGAGCGACCGCCTGCATGAGCAGATTACCCACGCACGCGCTCTCGACCGGGCCCGCGATCACCGTTCGCCCTGTCGCATCCGCCGCAAGTTGGTTCATGAGTTTGTTTTTCGTGCCGCCGCCGACGATGTTGAGTCGCTCGATCGGGCAGCCGCGATACAGCTCCAGCGTTTCCAACGCAAAGCGATATTTGAGCGCGAGGCTGTCGTAAATGCAGCGCGCGGTTTCGCCCACCGTCTGCGGCACGGGTTGATTCGTGCGCGCGCAAAATTGCTGAATCTTCTTTTGCATGTTCCCGGCGGCGTAAAAGCTCACATCGTCGGTGTCGATGATGCTCACAAGCCCCTTGCTTTCGCGTGCCTGCGCGTCGATCTCGTCATAACTGAGGAAATTGCCCTGCTTCTGCCAGTCTCTGCGGCACTCCTGCACAAGCCAGAGCCCCATGATGTTTTTGAGCAGCCGGAAGGTGCCCTGAGCCGTGCCCTCATTGGAAAAATTCGCGTCAAAAACCGCGCTTGTTTTCACCGGATGCTCGCTCTCCACCCCGAAGAGCGACCATGTGCCGGAGGAGCAAAACGCAAAGTTGCCCTCACCGGGGATGGCTACGACCGCCGACGCCGTGTCGTGCGAACCCACCGCCGCAAACGGCACGCGAGAAATACCGAGCTCTTCCGCAACCGCAAAGCGAATGTTGCCGCGCAGTGTACCCGCGAAGTCCACCCCGGTAAACACCTGTTCCGGAATGCCCAGCGCGCGCATGGTATCCGTATCCCAGCGACGATTTTCGCCGTCGTAAAGCATGCTCGTGGTGGCGATGGAGTATTCCGTGCGTTGTTCCCCTGTGAAGAAATAACCGTATAAGTCCGGCGAAAAGAGCAGCGTCTTGGCCTTCTCCAGCGCAGGATCGTTTTCCTTGACGCGCGAATAGAGCTGATAAACCGTGTTAAACGGCATGCTTGCAATGCCCGTTCGTGAAAAAAGCGTGCGCTGCGGCACAATCGCGTGCACGGCGGCCATCTCGGCCTCCGTTCCGTTGCGATAGCAGCGGGGATTGCCCAAGAGCGCGCCGTTTTGATCGATCAACCCGAAGTCCACGCCCCAAGTGTCGATGCCGAAGCAATCCGCCTCGATTCCGTCTTGCTTGAGTTTTTGAAAGGACTCTTTTAGGTTTCGATAGAGTCCCAGCGCATCCCAGTAATACAATCCGTTCTGCTCGACCATTGGATTATCAAAACGGTGCACCTCGGTGAGCTCGATGCGCTTGCCATCGAACGCGCCCAGCACAGCGCGCCCGTTAGACGCGCCCAGATCAAACGCAAGCAACTGTCTTTTTTTCATTGGATTCTGTCCTTTGCGGATATTTTGGAAAAACGTGCCGCATTTTTCTTAAACCTTGCGTGCGGTCTACGCGCAGACCCTTTTGCTATGGCAGATCTCTGAATTAAGATATGGAGTTGACCTGCGTTCTAAAGCACATTCGCGCCGACGGCTGCTTACGCAAGACCGGCAGCGCGAACGCATAATTCCTATTATTCTGTGAAATCGATTCTTTTACTTGTACATTGGCCCGTAGGCGGCGCAGGCGCGATAATCCGCGCTCTCGAGATCGTCCGTACCAAACGCGCTCCATACGGCGGGGCGGAACACCCGCTCGCTGGATACATTGTGCATAGAAACCGGAATGCGCAGCATGGACGCCATGGTGATCAGCTGATCGCCGATGTGACCAAAGCAGAACGCGCCGTGGTTGGCGCCCCAGTTCGCCATCACGCTGTAAACATCCGTAAATGCGCCCTTGCCGGTCAGCGTCGGCGCAAACCAGGTGGTGGGCCAGGTCTTGTCGGTGCGCTCGTCGAGCGTCTTGTGCACGTCCGGCTCTAACTCGCAGGTGTAACCCTCGGCAAGTTGCAGCACGGGGCCAAGGCCTTTGACGATATTGAGCCGCGCCATGGTGACAGGCATGCCGCCGCGCGTGCCATGAACGAAATGCGACGAATAGCCGCCCCCACGGAAATAGAATTGATCGGCAGCGCACCAGTCGGTCTCACTTAGACAGGCCTTCGCGTCCGCATTCGTCATTTCATAGAACGGTTTGATGACGGGCTTGCCGTTAGTATCCGATACCGCGCCGGTTCCGTCCAGCGAAGCAGCGCCTGAGTTGATCAGGTGGATGATGCCGTTCTTCGCGTAACCCGTGAGTTCTTTTCCCGTAACGCGCTTGACAGCCTCCGGACTCCAATAGGTGCGCACGTCCGCAAAAATGCCGGGACGGTTGGTCAATAGGTGCTCAAATAGCATCGTCATGGCGTTGAGGGTGTCGTTTTCGGTGCCGACGACGAACGCTTCCCGCAGTCCGTTCCAGTCAAACTGCGTGTTGAGGATCGCCTCTAAGAAGTCAAAATTCGGTTTGTAGTCTGTCCATTGCCGCTGTCCCTGAATACCGGCGACGATGGCATTATGCCCGTCCGCTTCTTCCACAAAGCCCATCTCCGCTAGGCGCGGATTGCCGATCATCAGGTCGCGCACAATCATCATATTCTTGACGACAAATTCCCACTGCGCGTCTTTTTCCGCGCGGGAGTATTGAATATCCGTCGGGTTTTTGTCGATGCCCTCATGGCAGTTTTCGCGTGTCCATTTCAGCGCGCGCTCAAACTCCTCATGGTCATAGATTCCATTGTCGATCCGGCGGAGAATTTCCGTTTCGTCCACGCTCTCGCTACGCAGGCCAAAGTATTCAAATAGCATCTCCTGATCGAGAATGCTGCCCGCGATGCCCATGCACATGGAGCCGACTTGCAGATAGCTATTTTGGCGCATCGATTTTGCCGCAAGCGCCGCCTGCGCAAAGAGCAGAATTTTTCGGGAAACATCCTCCGGAATCTCGGTGTCGGTTGAATCCTTCACGTCGTGCCCATAGATGCCGAATGCTGGCAGTCCCTTTTGCGCGTGTGCCGAAAGTACCGCCGCAAGAAACACCGCGCCCGGGCGCTCGGTTCCGTTAAAACCCCAAACCGCCTTAACCGTCAGGGGATTAAAATCCATCACTTCTGTGGAATAGCACCAGCAGGGCGAAACGCTCAGCGTAATGGTAACGCCCGCTTTTTCAAACTTTGCCTGGCATGCCGCCGCTTCCTTCACGCCGCCTATGGTGGTATCCGCAATGACTACGCCCACCGGTTCTCCGTTGGGATACCGGATGTTGCTGGCAATCAGCTGAGCCGCGGCTTTCGCCATATTCATGGTCTGCACTTCCAAACCTTCGCGCACGCCGTTTCTCCGTCCGTCGATGCAGGGGCGGATGCCGATTCTCGGCAGTTCGATCGCATATCGGTTCATGACAATTCTCCTTCTGTGTGCTGTAATCTGTCTCTTTCCGCACGGAACGCACCGCGCGGTAAATTTATATTCCAAATTCGAAAAGCAACCGCACTTCTGAGTAAAGACATGCAAGTTGCAATTTTGAATCAGGTTTCCAGTTCTTTTTCTTGATAGACCCGGTTGTGCAGATAGCTCTTCAGGCGAATCACCTGCGGGTGCGGCAGGGTTTCTCCCGCCATGCGTTTGAGCAGGATTTCGCCCGCTTTTTGCCCCATCATCTGCGTGGGCTGCTCTACGATGGAGAGCGGCGGCGAAACAATCCGGCAGAGGTCTACCGCGTCGAAGCCAACAAAGCCGATGTCTTTGCCGAGGATGATGTTCCTCTCGTGCGCCGCGGTAACCGCGCCCATCGTCATGTCGTAGTTGGTGACGCAAAGCGCCGTCGGTGGGTTTTTCATGTCCATGAAATGATTAAACTGCCGATAGCCGGACTCAAAATCGTAACTCCCGATCTGGATGAGATCCTCTTTTTGCCCGTCTTTCGTGAGTTGGCCTGTCTCTACCTCGATGCCGTAGTCTTCCAATGCGCGCCGGTAACCAACCATGCGCTCGTTTGCCGTGGAGATGTCGAGCGGGCCTACGATAATGCCGATGTGGCGGTGCCCCGCGTTGATGAGCTGCTCCACCGCAACATAAGTTGCGTTGAGATTGTCGACGACGATGCTGTCGCAAACAAACCCCGCAATGGTGCGGTCTACCAGTACCATCGGCATTGCGCTGCCGCGCGAATTGCGGATTTCATTGAGTTCCTTAGCAGATACGTATTGTGCCACAAGCACGATGCCATCTACATTATTGTTGCAAAGCACGCGGAGCTTTTCGAGCTCCAGATCGCGGTCAAATTCGTAACTGCACACAAAAGTCGTATATCCCGCCTCGCGCAGCGTTTGATCCAGAGAAGAAATCACGCTGCCAAAAAAAGGAACGGACAATGTCGGCATGACGACACCAACCGTCATCGTTCGATTTGTCTTGAGGCTTCTGGCGTTTCGGTTGACCCGATAACCCAAGGCCTCGACCGCCTCGTCGATCCTTTGACGGTTCTCATCGCGGACATTACCGCCGTTGAGATATTTCGAAATGGTCGCAAGCGACAGTCCTGAAAGCTTTGATACATCCTTAATGGTTGACAATGTGGTTACCTGCCAAACCGCCTGCGCGGCATTTCTGTCGGTTTATTCGCTAGTTTCGTCGGTGTTGCGCGAACCGTTTTGTTCGTTTTGCAGTAGTTCAAGCGTCACTGCGTGCACTAAGTTCATCTATATGTAGTTTTGTCTATTGTTTGCCTGTTTTTTTGATGATTCAGAATTTGTGAAAGCGAAACGTTTTACTTTTGTTTCATTTTAGCATTCTACCGATCGTCATGTCAAGCAGCATCTATCTTTTTTCACTTATTCTCACTGCTAAAACACGCTGATTTGCTGTAGTAACAAGCGTTTTGCTGTTCTATTTTACTAGTTTTGGTCTTGACTTCAAATTCTCCCAGTGTTCTATTCGCAAATATGAAACGTTTCGCTTTTGTCGCTGAGAACATCGATCATCCAAATACCGCGCTCCTCGTTTACGATTGATTCACCTGACTCCTTCAATCAGCAGTGATTCGTGCGAAAAGCGTAATCAATATAATAATAGCTTAAGGTTAAGAAATCACAAAAGATCAGCCCAGAAAATCCACCATTTCCTGAAGCGAAGAGATATCCCACTCTTTCTCCGGCTCCGATTCGCGGCAAACGTGAAACGCGGTGAATCCCAGCGCGCGTGCGCCATCCGCTTCCACGTCGTAATCGTCCACATACAAGCTCTCACTCGCGGAAACACCGAGAAGGTTCAGCGCGGTCTGATAGATCAACGGTTCGGGCTTCATCACCCCTACCTGATCGGAACAGACGAAGCACTGAAAGTATTGATCCAGACCCACCGCCTCCAGCGTTAGCTTCAGAGAAGGAAACGTATCGCTGATCACACCCATGCGGTAGCCTTGCGCAGTGAACCAATCCAATACGGCTCTTGTTTCGGGGTAGACTACGCCACCCTTGAGCCAGTCAGCGTCAAAGAGCGCGTCCGCGCGGGCGTTGATTTGTTCCGTAATGCCTTGCGAGCGCAGAAGCTCGGTATAATAGGTACGAAAGAACGCAATTTCGTTCTCGACCGTCAAAAGCTGACGATCTCCCAGCAGACGAAAAAAAAGTCCATCCGGCACAACGAGTGGTTTTCCCGACCAACGCTCGATCATGTCCGTACGAGCCTGCCTCAATGCGGGGTCGCCATGGATCAGCGTATGGTCGCGATCAAAGAAAGCTGCCTTGTAAACTTTATTCTTATCTCTCATAATCTTCATTTCACAACACCAAAAATCGCCAAAGTTAATTTGCTTCCTTATATTAAGAAAAAAATCAGCGTATCCTCAAACCCTTGGGGATATGGTTTTTCAATACCCCGTCCACCGCCTTGCCCCAGCCGATGGGGTAGCCAAGCACCGTTGCGGGGCACCAACCAGTGCGATCGGGATAGCAAGCGACGGTTTCCCCCGCGAGAAAGCGGGTCAGCGCGCCGCACTCCAGCCCCATTGTTGCGCGAAACGCGGTAGATGGGTATGCCATCGCCAGCGCATGATCGGGCGTGAACCGCCCGTTTTTGAGTTCTCCGGCGAGCACGCCCGCGCGGACGATGTGCAACCCCTTTAAATCACGGGGCAACAGCCGAGGCGGAAGAAGCACCCGACCGTCCGGCAGGAGCATCGCATCCGGCTGCTCCAGCGTAAACGTCTCCCGCCAGAACGCCTCAAACGCCGGAATACGTTCGCCCACAGGCGCGGCTAAAAAGCCGGAGTCGTCGTGCATGCCTTGCGCACGGATCAATACCGCCATAAACTGCCCCTCGCCCACGGATGAATGCGGATACATCCGCCGCGTTTCGAGCAGCGAAAAATCCGGGTGCGCGGACAAAAACGATTCCATCGCGCCCTCGTTCTCCTCCCGCGCAAACGTACAGGTGGAGTAAACGAGCCGCCCGCCGCTCTTGAGCAGCAACGCCGCGCTCTCCAGAATCTGCCATTGCCGCGCGGCGCAGGATAGCACATGCTCGGGCGACCAGGCGCGAATTGCGGTTTCATCCTTACGAAACATCCCTTCGCCGGAGCAGGGTGCGTCAACAAGCACCACGTCGAAACATGCACCGAGTGCGCTGGCCAGCGCGTCCGGTCGCATGCAGGTGACCAGCGTGTTGGTGACCCCCAGCCGCTCAAGATTGCCCGCGAGAATTTCCGCGCGGTTGCGCACGGGTTCGTTGGCAACAAGCAGCCCTGTGTTTTTCATCATGGCGGCGAGTTGGGTCGTCTTTCCTCCGGGAGCGGCGCAAAGGTCAAGCACCGCCATACCCGCGCCAGCGAGTGTCAGCGTCGCGGGCACCTGCGCGGCGGGTTCCTGCACATAGCAAAGCCCCGCGGCGTGCAGCGGATGGCGTCCGATGGCGACATCTTCCTCAAAATAGAAACTCTCTGGCGAAACGCCGGTGGGCGTGAGCGGAAAATCCGTCTGCGCGAGAAATGCTTCCGGTGTTGTTTTGAGCGTATTGACGCGAAGCGCGCGCTTCGGAGGCTCTTCTATTGCGCGCAGATACGCGGCAAACTCCGCCTCGCCGAGTTGCGCGCGCATGCGGTCGCTATAAGCCTCCGGCAGTTTTGGCATTCGTTGACTCCTTACTTAATAGTATTCAAACCGCGGCGCGCCATCACGGCAGTGGGCTAGCCTCCGGCAATGTGAATTGTTCGCCTAACATGATATCCGCCTCGGGCGGGTTCCAGTTGCAGGCGCCGCTCGCTGACGTAAACGTGATTTCTCCAAACTTGATCTCCCCGTTGTTGAGCAGGTAGAGATCCACCCGCGCATGCGGAAATCCTTTTGCGATTCGCTCCGACAGCGCAATCATCTGCTCAAGTTGCGCCGGCCTTTGAATCTGTTTCTCATGGCGCGGATAATCATAGGATAGATCCATCCGCTCCCACTGCGGATTGAAGAAGCTCATCTTCAGCCCGCCTGTGTTGCGCTCGGAGAGAAACAAAATCGAATGCACTTTCCCCTCAAAGCACCAGAACTTATAGTCGTATAGGTCGGCATCCGTATTCTCCAGATATTCCTCGGCGATGATCCGCGCAGGAATGTGTTTATAGTGCAGCTCCAACCCCGTCACAAACGCAAAATTTGTATTGAGCCATTGACGCATCTTCTTTTTCGCCGTTTTCCAGTCAATCTTTGTCTTATCCTTCACAACGATCACCCAGTTGCTGCCGTGCGTTGCTTTCAGCACAAATCGATCAGGCAGGTTGGAAAGATCGATATCGTCAACCGCGTCCCAAACGCCCAGCAACTTCACCAGATATTGACTGCCGATGCGCGCTGCGATCCAGTCGCGCACGCTGTATTTATCCGTGAGCATCGCTTTCAGCGGTGTGGAATCGTATAACTTCATCCACTGCAATTTTTCATTATATGTCTTCGGGTGGTCGAGATCCAGACGTTTTTGCATGATCGCCTGATACCAGAGGGTAATCTCGGCGCGATAGAGCGAACTGTCCAGATTCTTAAAATAGTTGTAGTCCTTCTGTTCTTGCGGAATCGACAGCGCCACCTCGAAAAGCGCCATTTCGCTCTGCTCATTTTGAATGCGAGCTTGTATCTCCGGATAGGCCGCAAAGACACCGCTCAAATCAAAAACGTGCATTGATTGGCTTTGCTCATCTGTATGCGCCGTGTCCGTTTTGTTCTGCAATATGTAAAAATCATGCGCATGATCGTACGGAGGGTCTATGACATTGACCTTAACATCGTTTATCGCTGCCAGCAACCAGGATCGCATGTCGTCCGCTTCGGCGGCGAACGAAGCAAAACAAGCTTGATCCAGTTCGAGCACGGACAGTGCAGCTGGCGGAAAGAGGCAGCCTGTGCCGATAAGGGGCATATTTAAGTAGGAAGGGATTTGGTAGCCGTTATGATCACCGACTTGCTGCAAGTCGGCCTTTTCGGCAAGGTATCGCAGCTTCGACGCCCGCAAGCAGTGGATCAGATCCGGGTTCTTTTGATACGTCGCAAATAAGGTTGCGATCATGTCCGCGTGGTAAAGATATGCGTCGCTCGCCGTCAGAATGATGTCGTTTGGAAATTCACTAAGCGCGGAAATCAGCACCTGATCGGCTGAATTGGCGCTATGCCAGCGGATTTCCAGACCGTATTGCCCAAGCACAGTCAACCGGGTCGGAAGCGATAATTCTCCCCCGGGAAATGCCTCTTTTGCTAGCCAGAGAATGCAGCGATCCGCTCTTACCGACTGGCGCAACAGGCTTTGGATGGTGCGGTCTGTGTAACGAATCCGTGCGGGAGACGAAGTCACGCAGACGATCAATCGCGGGTGCCTCGGTGTTTTGTTTAGCCCGCTCTTGACCGGACGCAACCACGCGATTTTATAGTGGATTTGGGCACTAATTTTTTGAAACGCATGCTTGAGCGTGTAGCGCCAGCCGTTCTCGTTTAGGCAACGAATGCCGCCTCGAATTTTTCTGGTTATCGATGACATGGCTCTGCCTAGGCGGTGAAACTTCCGCTGCCCCTCGGCATCCTTGTTTTGCAGGAGAGGATGAGCGGGTCGTTCACTCGAATAAAGAGGTTCTGCTATGGTGTTTTTCGTGTCATTTGCGCGCGGCTTGGATGGCTGAAATCCGCCCATAGCTCCCCCCCCCGGCTCTCAGTTTTAAATGATATTCGTATACCCGTACCACAAATTTTAGTTTACCGTGTTTGATTCGCAATGTCCATGTGGTTCTCTCGTTCGACAGGAGACGCCGGAATAAAAACAACGGCCCCCGTGCAGGAGCCGTGTTTGGCTTTGGTTATTCCGCATGTTGCGCGGGAATTTTGTTGAGGTCGTAAGGCGTTTCCTGATAAACATAATAGTTCAGCCAGTTGGAGAACAGCAGCGAACCATGCGCGCGCCAGGTGATCATGGGTTGCAGGGTGTCGTCGTCGTTGGGATAATAATTTTTCGGTATCTCGATGGGCTTGCCTGCCGCCTTGTCGCGGCGATACTCCAGCTCCAGCGTCTTCGCGTCATATTCGCTATGCCCGGTCACAAACACGCGCCGCCCGTCGTGGGAGGCCGCGAGGTAAAGCCCCGCCTCCTGCGAGGTCGCAAGGATATCCAGATCGCGAATCTTCGCTGCGTCGGAAACGTAGATGGTTGTGTGGCGCGAGTGCGGCGCCATGAACTGCTCGTCAAACCCGCTCAGGAGTCTGTGGGAGCGATTCAACACCACATGCGAGAAGATGCCAAACATCTTTTTTTGCAGCGGATGCTTCTCCACGCCGTAAAAATGATACAGTGCCGCCTGCGCCGCCCAGCAGATGTAGAGCGTGGAAAACACGTTGTGATCCGCCCAGTCCATAAGGCGCACCAGCTCGTCCCAATAGTGCACATCCTGAAAATCGAGGTTCTCCACCGGCGCGCCGGTGATGACGAGCCCGTCGTAGTGCTCCTCTTTTACTTCGTCAAACGTGCGGTAAAATGAGTCCAGATAATCCTGCGAGGTATTCTGGCTCTGATAGCTGCCGGTGCGGAGGAGTGTTACCTCCACCTGCAGCGGCGTGTTGGCCAATAAGCGCAAAATTTGCGTCTCGGTCGTCTGTTTGGTGGGCATGAGGTTGAGAATCGCGATGCGCAGCGGGCGGATGTCCTGCATTGCCGCGCGATGCTGCGACATAACAAAAATATTTTCCTGCGCGAGTAAGTCGCCCGCGGGGAGTCCATCTGGAATTTTAATCGGCATATCGTAAACCTGCTTTCATACTGTTTCTTTCTGATGCTATGGCTCTTTGGTGTCTTTCTGGTTTACCCCATCTATTTGAAATGAGGTATAAAAAAACACCTCTCGGCTTTTCCGCCTGCACAGTTGGTGCAGTCAATCGGTTCAGCCTCCGGCGCCCTCATCTAAATTGAGTTTTCGCACGCTGCAAACGCAGAATTTTCCCGGCAGGTGGGCGCAATCGCCCTGCTCGGCTGCGGAAACAGCCGATTCCCCCCGCTCTAGAGGGTAGCTGCCGCCGCATCTGCTTGCTCCGCGTGCTGTCGCATTCGCATGGCAGGCGAGGATTCGGCGCAGGCAAACGCAACGCGCGCAACAAAAGAGCCTGCGAATCGATTGCGCAGATTGCTCGTATTGCGGTTTTGACGTAGTGCGTTTGCTGTTTGCATGGCGTGTTTGTTCTCCGTTATCGGGTTTTGTTCGCTTTTTTGCGATGTTTTAACCATCCTATCAGAACAATTGCCTTTTTTCAAGCCTGAATCACAGTATTTGCGCGCGTATCGCGTGGATTTTGCGCCGATTCCATCATATAATAAACGCAAAGCGCAATTCGGCTCACTACTTCATTTTCACCATGCCTTTCGCCGGAGTTTGCAATTGTGTTGCATTCTCCCCCTGCGGAAGCGTTGACAGGTCATGATGTGTAGCGTATGATATATGCGTATTAGTACGAGTAATACACTTGCCATGCCGTGAATGACTGTTGACAGATAGACGCGGCTGGTGCGGGTATTGCTCATCAGCAATCTGGGAGGAACGATGCAGGAAAACACGCTGATTGACATGCGTAATGTCAAAAAGGTTTATCACGTGGGCTCAGTCGATGTGCACGCACTGCGCGGGGTCGATCTGCAGATTGCTTCCGGCGACATCTGCTCCATCATCGGGCGCAGCGGCTCCGGCAAATCTACCATGCTCAACGTGCTCGCGGGGCTGGAGAAAGTCAGCGCGGGCGAGATCGTTATCGCCGGCAAACATCTTGAGCGCATGTCGCAGGGCGAGCTGATCCTATTCCGTCAAAAGCGGGTGGGCTTCATCTTTCAATCCTTTAACCTCATGCCGTATTATACGGCGCTGGAAAACGTAGCGCTCCCGCTGTCGTTTAGCGGTGTTCCACTTGAGGCGCGGCTCAAGCGAGCCAAGCGCATACTCGATATCGTTGGCTTAAAGACGCACATGAACCACAAGCCAAGCGAATTGAGCGGCGGACAGCAGCAGCGCGTCGGCATCGCGCGCGCACTGGTGACCGACCCGCAGATTGTATTTGCGGATGAGCCGACGGGAAACCTCGACTCCAACACATCCGACGAGGTCATGCGCGTGATCATAGACATTCTGCGCGAGCAGAAAAAGACGCTGATCATGGTCACACACGATCCGCACATTGCCGAGTTTGGCGACAAAGTCATCCATCTGCTCGACGGCAGAATTACGGATATCACAATCAATGCACAAAGCAGCACTACACAAAACGAACCGAGTGTTCGGGAAACTGAGGATATTTTGGATGCGTAACTCGAAGAAAATCCGGCTTTTTGCGATCATACTTGCGCTTGCGCTCGCACTCACGGCGATTCCGCTGTATTCCGCTCTGGCGGATGATCCGACCCCGGATGGAGGAGCAGCGACCCCAACGGATACGGCAACGGCGACGCCGACTCCAACGCCAACAGCGACGCCAACAGCTGCACCAACACCTGAACCTGGAGATAATCACATCTTCCTTCTTCAGGAAGTGTCTGACGAGGAGAAAGGTTATCTGCAAACGGAATCTGCGTATGCTGGCGAAAGCATCACATTTTATGTTCCGATCATCAATAAGAACTTGGATAGCGCAACCGGTTTGACGTGTGACCTATTCTCGGCATCTCCTCAAAATCCATTTTCCACAACCGACTGCAAACCATTTAAAACTTGGGATTCTGTCAACAACAAGTTGATTGATTGGACCACAGGAGTATTGGCAATCGGTGATCGTGCGTATTTCAAAGTAACTGGCACACTTCTTGCGAGCGCAACACCCGGCGATTATAAGCTGAACTTTGTGGTGACGTACAACGGTACTCTAAAGGATAACATCTCGGTAACCATCAATGTCCGAGAAAAATCCTCAAGTGGCGGTGGTGGCGGCGGCAGCGGCTATAAGAGCAAGCCGAAAGTCATCATTGAATCCTATAACTTCGACGAAGATACCATCTACGCAGGCGACATCGTCACCCTGCGCCTCGTGGTTGCCAACACTTCCACGCGGGAAGCCATCACCAACCTGACGCTCGACCTCTCCAACGAAGCGGGCGCCATTCTACCCGCGCCGGGCGGCAGCAGCAGCGTGTTCATCGGCACCATCGACAAGGATAGCGCATACGTGCTCTCCGTGAAGTTGCAAATAGCGCCAGACGCAGATGCGAAAGCCCAGCTTTTGACCATCAAGCTCGCCTACGAAGGCACCAAGAACCGCAGTGATTTTGACGAAACTGCTAGCGTGAGCGTACCGGTGCAGCAAAAAGCCCGTGTGCGCATCAACGATCCGATCGTATACGACGAGCCATGGATCAACAGCAATGTCGCTGTCGGTGTCACGCTCTATAACCTCGGTAAATCAGTGCTGTATAACTGCATGGTGGACGTGGTTGGCGACGGGCTCACGCTGGAAGAAACCTACTTTGGCGGCAACGTTGCCGCTGGCGGCACGATGCGTGCGGATCTGAACATAACCCCGACCGTTGGCGGACAGATCGACGCACAGGTACGCGTTACGTATGAAGACGTGAACGGCAACCCGACCGAGACGCTTCTGCCCCTGAGCATGTTCGTCAACGATGACGCTGGCGGCAATGTTGCCTCCCCCGGTAATGGCACCACGGAGAAACCCGGCGACACCCCCGCGAGCGCGAACATCGGTTGGGTTTTCTGGACGCTCGGCGGAATCGCGGTCGTTTCCGGTCTAGTCTTCCTCGGTGTGAAGGCGAAGAAAAAGCGCGAACGCGCACTCGAAGAAGAATAACCATCCGGCGCGGCATCGCGCAACTGGAGGAAGAATGAGCATCAAAGATCTGCTGTCCACAGCGTTTTTAAACCTATGGCGGCGAAAAATGCGAGCATTTCTGACCGTTCTGGGCATGATCATCGGCGTCGCTTCCATCGTGGTCATGGTATCTCTCGGTATCGGCATCAGGCAGGCAACCATCGAAAGCTATGCCGGAACAGGCAGCCTGACCACCATCCGTGTCAGCTCGTATTCCTATGTTACCAGCGGAAACGGTGGCGGGTCCTCCCGCCAAAAAGAGCTGAACAAGAAGGCGATTTCGGGGTTTAAGAAAATCGCTGGTGTTGAGGCAGTTATGCCGCTCGTGGAAACCTATGGCATGCTAAAAAGCGGCAAGTACGCGGTGGACGCATCGATTCTCGGCGTCACCAAGGAGCAGGCTGATCAGTTTGGCATCACACTTTCCGAAGGTGAATTCCCCGGCACAAGCGGCTCTAACACCTATGAAATCGCGCTCGGCGCCTGGACGCTGCAGAGTTTTTACGACGCCGACACCTATCGCCAGGCAGTCGATGCGAACGGCAATCCCAAGGTAACATCTGATTCGCGTATGCAGTTGACATTCGACTCGCGCAATATTTTCACGCAAGATGTTGTGGTTGCGTCAAGCGAGAGTACCGATGCGGAAATAATACCGCCCGGTGCATACTATAAGCTCAAGGTCACCGGTACAATGGACGAAGGCAACAACGACTTTTCCTACTATTGCATCATGGACGCAACACAGCTGGAAAAACTCGCAAAGGCGAACAAGGCCTTCACGAATTATAACGCCAGCAGTTATCAAACCGTTCTTGTCAAGTGTGCTGATCTTGAGGATGTTAAGCCCGTGAAAAATGCGATTGCCGAGATGGGCTTTGGCACTTACAGCTTGCAAGACGCAGTGGAGGCGGCCGAAAAGAGCACGCAAAACGTGCAATACCTACTCGGCGCTATCGGCGGTGTTGCCTTGCTTGTCGCCGCCATCGGCATCATGAACACGATGATGATGAGCATCTTCGAACGCACCAAGGAAATCGGCATCATCAAGGTGCTGGGCTGCAGCATCAACAACATCGCGGGGCTGTTCCTTGCGGAGGCAGCGTATATCGGCCTCTTCGGCGGCGCGCTGGGCATGGGGCTAAGCTTTGGCATCTCGGCGCTGCTCAATGTGCTATTATCAAGTTCGGGGCTGCGCAGTATTATCCCCGCGTATCTCGTGTTTGGGGCTGTTGGCTTCTCAATCATCGTCGCGATTGCGGCGGGCATGTATCCGGCGGTACGCGCCATGAAGCTCTCTCCGCTGGCTGCCATTCGAAACGAATAGCCAACAATAAATGCTTTCCAGCTTGCTCCCGCTTCGGCGGGAGCTTGTTTTTTACCCGCAAGAGCGCATAAAATTACGCTTTGCGTTTTGCTTCGATGCAACGTATAATGAATCTTGCCGCAAAAACGCGGCCAGAGTAAGCGAGAAAGCTTACCGATAAAGGACTGAATCAACTATGAAAATATACGATATTTCGCGCGATCTGATCAAGGCGCTGCCCTATCCCGGAGACGAGCCACCGCGCCTCAAGGCCGTACACCGCATGAAGGACGGCGAGAGCTATAACCTCAGCCGCCTGGAAACCAGCATGCACGCGGGCACGCACGTAGACGCACCGTTACATTTCATTGCAGACGGTAAGGACATCACCGCGCTTTCGCTGGAGCAGTTCGTTGGCGAATGTGTGGTGCTTACGGTACCAAAGACGCCGCTGGACGCGATGTATTTTATGAAACGCCCGTTTGCCCCGCGCATTCTGCTGCACGGGCCGGGGGAGCTCACCGAGAGCGCCATCGGATATCTGTATAATCAAGGCTGTGTGTTGATCGGCACCGATCGGCAGTCCATCGGCTCCTATTCAGACGAGCTATCCGTACACGTTGCGCTGCTTGGCTACGGCGTCGCCGTACTGGAAAATCTCGACCTGCGCGCAGTTGCGGACGGGCGTTATACGCTCTATGCCGCCCCGCTGAAGATTTCAGGTGCGGAGGGTGCGCCCTGCCGGGCGATTCTGATTTCGCCGGAAGAGTAATCCTTTCCCTATAAACACTGACAGTTGAATCTTTATCATTCTTATAAAACCTAGAAAAAATCCGAATCATGACATGCAAACGGCGCCCATTCGGGGCGCCGCATTTGTTTCTCCACGATTTGAGCAGAGCGAAATCTAAACTGTTTTGGATCGGTCAAACGTCGCAAAAAACGCGCCCGCGCCCATGAACAACAGCGCAACAAAAAACAACCCGTTTGCGCGCTCACCAAGCAGCAAAAACGACAGCACCGCCCCGATAAACGGAGCCGCCGCATAATACGCGCTGGTCTTCGCCGCGCCGAGCCAGCGCTGCGCGCGGATATAGCAGGCAATGCTGATGCCATACGTGAAAAACCCTGCAAGCATCGCCAGAAGCACGACCCAAATTCCAGCGAGCCGCTCACCCACCGCAAATCCGATTGCCAGCGAAACCAAGCCGGAGCCGATTCCCTTGACCGCGACAATCAAAAGCGGGTTGTTTTGCGAGAGTTTTCGTGTGCAATTGTTCTCGAGCCCCCAGCAGACCGTCGCTAGCAGCACCAGAATCGACCCGCCGGAAAACGTGAATGCTTCGTTTGCATCAAACGTCAGCAGGCAACTGCCCACCGTAATCAAAGCCACGGCAATCCACAGCCGGGTAGAGATCGATTCTCGAAACGCAAACAGCGCAAAGAGCGCGGTCGCGACAATTTCAAAATTATTGAGTAGAGACGTGCTCGCAGCCGAAGCACTGCGAAGCCCAAAGAGCAGCAAAACAGGGGCAAGCACATCCAGCAGTACCATCGCAACGGCAAACGGCATCTCCTGACGCGAAAATGCGGATACACCGCTGCTTATCTTCGCGCGTTTTCCGCCGATGAGCAGCAGGGCGGCCGCCCCAATACCCGCGCCAAAATAAAGCAGTCCCGCAAGTAACACGGGCGGCAGACTCTCGAGCAATCGTTTGGACAACGGAGTGGAAAACGCATACATGACTGCCGCGACAAGCGCAAGCAAAACAGCCTTGCCGGATTCGCCGCTGAGCCGCTTCTCCATCCTATGCTTCCTCCCCCGTTTTGTATCTGTTTTATTCGTTTGCGTCGATGCAGCTCCAGAAATAATCTCGATATGCCTTTTGCAGCCGCCGCAGCAGCGCCGCGTCCCGCCCGCAAACCGGTTTGTCGTCAACGAATCCGACGGGGAGTCCATGCGCGCTGGTGCTGGTGATCATGAGTTCATCCGCGTCCTGCATCTCCTCCAGCGTAAAGGTCGATTCGTCCACGGTAACGCCAATCTCCCGCGCGATCATGAGGAAGTGCGCGCGCGTCACGCCCGGCAGAATCCGCTCATCCGAAGGCGCGGTGCGCAGGATGCCATCCTTGAGTAAAAGCAAATTGGAGCTGGAGCACTCGCTGACGATGCCGTCCTTGTGAAACACCGCCTCACTGCAACCGCGCTCTTTTGCGGTTTGAGCCGCGAGCACGCTGGGAATCAGGTTGAGCGACTTGATGTTGCAGTGCCCCCAACGCGTATCCGGCAGCACGACGACGCGGCGATACTCCTGCAAGTCCGCCAGCGGAACCCCGCGCGAGAAGATCATCAGGTTTGCCTGCACCTCTTCTGGAAACGCGTGTGTGCGGATGGCGGTGCCGCGCGTCACCTGAAAATAGAGCTGCTGGGAGTCGCTGTCCACGCGATCCGCCGCTTCCTGCAAAATTGCGGTCAACGCCTCGTCCGTCATTGGAAACGCGATGTGCATAAAAGTCAAACTATCGCGAAAGCGCGTGAGATGCTCTTTCAGCGCAAAGAAGCGGTGCCGCTCGACGCGCAGCGCCTCGTACACCCCGTCCCCGAAGTAAACCCCGCGGTCGAGAGCGGGAATCTTGAGTTGCTCAATGGGCGCGAATGTTCCGTTATAATACCCGATGTTCTCCATGTTTTTTGCCATCCTATCCTGTGCGCGGCGCGTTGCCAAACGTTGGACGTGCGCCGTTCGTATTTTACGAGACTGACTTTCGATTGCAAGCGCTGCGCGGCGCTAACGATTCGATATACGCCGTTCGTTTTTGCGAGACTGACTTTCCAGTTCAAGCACGGGCGTCACCAAAGGTTTGCGAAAACGCCGTTTTTTCCCGCAGGAAATCACCTGCTTTTGCGCGATTCCACCCGCTTGCGGCGGCTTGCAAAATTGACTTCCCCTGAATTTTGCTGTACCATATATAATACAGTTTTTCCCGAAAGGGTGCAATCAATGAAACGTACGTTTTTGTTCCTAACGGCTCTTTTACTCGCCGTAATGCTGGCCTCGCCGGCGCGCTCACTCGCTGAGGAAGAGAGCGTTTTGATTCAGGTTGGCACCGTGACTGGCGAGTCCGATGGAGAGATCGACCTGCCTGTGCTGCTTGACAATTGCGCGGGCGTAGACTCCGTTCAGTTTGACCTGAACTACGACAGCGCCGCGCTTGTGTATGTCTCTATGACGCCCGGCGATCTCTTTTCCGCGGAATACACCGTCGCAAACGCAGACGTGCCGGGACGAATCCGCATCGCCTGCGCCAGCGCGCTTGGGCTTGAAGGCAAAGGGACGCTGCTGACGTTGCGTTTTCAACTGCTTTCAGACGCGGGCAGCGCTGTCACGATCACCAGCGGAATCGTCACACGCGTAGACGCCGACTATAACCAAAGCGCGGCTTATGTGTCTATTTCGGATGGCGGTGTCTCGGTTGGCAGCGCACCTGTGCCGCAGTCGGCAGTCACCCCATGGATTCCCGTATCGCCGACCCCTTCACCTTCCCCAACGCCGGAAGTGACCGCAACGCCGGAAGCGAGCGCATCTACCACTATCGCCTCTCCAGAAATCGTCTCTCCACCAGCAACCAGACTGACTGCCACCATCTATTATGTCGGCGGCGGGCTGCTGCTTGCCGTTGTCGCACTCATCATCCTTCTGATCCTGCGCAAAAATAAAGATCGCGCCTGACACGCAGCCGTAAGTAAGCGTGATTCGGATGCGCACCTCCATTTTTTGCGATGAAAGGACGTCATCAGTATGATTCAATTTTGGTCAAACCGATTGCTGCGCGGCAGCCGATTCACCACCGCTTTTGCGGGTGTGATCGCGTTAGCGCTTCTGTTCGGTGGCTGTTCTACTAATACAACGCCCGCCGCAAGCGCAACGCCCAGCGCGTCTGCCGCGCCGATTGTGACGCTTGCTCCCACGCCTACGCCGGAACCGTCGCCAACGCCTACGCCGGAGCCTAAAAATCGATCGCTGACTTCCGGCCGCGTAATTCCGGAAGGAACCCCGCTACGCCCGTTTATCCTGTCCATCGACAACGCAAGCGGCGCAAAACCGCAAACATCATTGATGGAAGCGGACATCGTCTACGAATTTCTAGCCGAAGCGGCGATCACCCGCCTTCAGGCGCTGTTTAACGACACCTATCCGCTCTATGCAGGTCCAGTGCGCTCCACGCGATACTATATCATAGACATGGTGCAAGAGTGGGACTGCATGTATCTGCACGAAGGATATGTCGTGCTCAAAAAGCCTTATCGACGCTTTCCAAAAGACCTCATCACGCTCTACCTCCCAAAGGGAGGCTTCAATGGATTCAATAAAACATTCTATCGCAAGCAAGGTGCGTATGACGATTTTGTAACCGTCAACGGCTATAGATTCCGCGCGGAGGAAACGGGGCGCGGCACCGTACACGCACTTTATTACCGCATAGCCGCGCTGGTGAACCGCTATTACGGCGATCACGAAGCGAAACAAAGCCAACGCTTCAATTTTTTGGAAGGTGTGACCTATGAAAACGGTACGCCGTTTACCAAGGTGACCCTGCCCTATGACAACAACAAGGATCCAAACTGGATTCAGTTTACCTATGACGCGGAAAAGAACCGTCTCTTCCGTTTTGAAAGCGGAGAGCCGTTCATGACCCGTACGCTCACCGACCACGGAGACTCCTACATCACCGAACAGATGAATGTGCAAAATCTCATTGTGCAGTATGTCGAATACGGCTCGATCGAGGGGGATCACAAAGACCGCCGTACCTGCGACATGATCGGCAGCGGCAAATGCGACTATTTCATCAACGGGCAGCACGTGACCGGCACTTGGTCGCGCCCGACCGCGGAAGACTACACCTCTTATTTGCTGGACGACGGCTCGCTCGTTACGCTCGAACCGGGTAACACCTGGATCGCCGTACACCCGTCCTCCACTCCGGTGACCATTGATTAGCGCGGCACACAACAAAGCCCACCGCCTTACCCGTTGGCTTTTGCCAATGTTCGCGGGGCTATTGCTGCTGCTCTCAGGCTGCTCGGTTGTTCAAACCATCACCGGCACATCCGCCGCGCCGGATAGCGAAAACAGCGTCTCGGAGATCGTCGTGGTGACAGACGCGGCTAGCGGCTCCGACTCCGCGACGGAAACGACGGCTACGCCGAACGCAGCGCTCGCGCAGGAAAAAGCCGACGATGCGCAGGCGGCATCACCCTCGCCAACGCCGATCAACGAAGGCATTTCCCCAACGACGGGCCGCCCACTGCCGGAAGGCGCGGTTTACCGCCCGGTTCTGGTTGCAGTCGATAATGCAGCGCAGGCACGCCCGCAAACATCGCTGATGCTTGCAGATATCGTGTATGAGTTCCCGCTCGACCGCGTCGACCACAGCACGCGTTATCTCGCGCTGTTTTCGGATGTACTGCCGGAGCGTGTCGGCCCCGTTCGCACCTCGCGGGCATATCTTGCCCAAACCGCGCAGGAGTGGGGCGGACTTTATGTTTCACTTGGCGATCCGGAGCTGGCAGCAGATGGGTATCCGTTACTCAAAGTCAGCGACGATCTCGTCCATGTGGAAGATTCTGGCAACGCCGCATCTTTCTTTTATCACGATAAGACAATATCCGACGTTGAGGAACACACAAACTTCTTTCAGCTTTTGCCGTATGTGGAAGACAACTATCACTCTTCCACCGCGTACAGCGAGACACGCTTTACTTTTGAACACGGCGTCACCTATGAAAAAGGCAAAGAGTTTCGGAGCATAGGCATCCCGTTTACCAGTTCCGACTCTGAGCGGGTGCTTTTCACCTATGATAAAACAAAAAACGTGCTGATCCGCAGCGATAAAAACTCCAAAAAAGTGCTCGGCGTCAGCAAGTCTTTAACACCGACGGACTCTGAACTTGGCTATGTCAACGAGGCGATCACGGTGCAAAACCTCATCGTGCAATATGTGCACGTTTCCGCGTACGACACCAACTATCGTAGCATCGAGCTGACCGGCAAGGGAGATTGCATGTATTTTGTCAACGGTCGCGCGGTCTTCGGCAGTTGGAGCCGGCCTACGCTGAGTGACCCCACATCGTATACGCTCTATGACGGCACCATTCTCCGCCTGGAACCCGGCAATACCTGGATTATGATGATGCCGAGCACACGCGATATTAAAGTCCGCTACGTAGGATAACAAGTAATCCAAGCATAAAACGACGGGATGCAAATCTGCACCCCGTCGTTTTTTTTGCAAAATAATTTCGTTATTCCGCGGGTTGATAATCCCGCAGTTCGGTTGGTTTGAGCACGCCGATATCCGTCGCCACCCCTGTGACCAGTTCCGGTGGGGTGATATCAAACGCAGGATAAAATCCCTTGACGCCGCTCTTGCAGGTCAGCACGCCCATCGCGTGGCGCACCTCGTCCCCGTTTCGCTCTTCGATGTGGACGGAATCGATGTCCGGGTGTGTCCGGTCGGGAAATCCGGCTACATAATATGGCACGCCGTAATAGTTTGCGCAGAGCGCAATCTGGAACGTACCAACTTTGTTGACCACATGCCCGTCGAGCGTGATCACGTCCGCCGAGGTGGTGAATAAATCGACATGCTTGTGCCCCAGCACATAGCCGGGCATGTTATCTGTAATCAGCGTAACGTCAAACCCCATGTCGCAGATGACGCTCGCGGTCAGCCGCGCGCCCTGTAGATAGGGGCGCGTCTCCGGCGTGAAAAACTTTGCGTCATCTCCGCGCGCACGCAACGCGCGCAGCAGCATGCCTACATCCGCGTCTCCATAACACTGCGTCATGATGGTTGGATTCTTCGGTATCTTCTCTATAAAAAAGCGCGCCTCGCGGTCGATGCGATCGTATCTGCGGGAAAATTTTTCCGTCGCTCCCGCCATGATCGCGTCGCAGGCATCGTTGCCCGCATCGATCGCGGCAACCGCGTCGCGCTCGCAGTCGTCCGTCCATGTGCGCATTTTCCGCGCGGTGGTCGGGCGCGCATTGGCGATGACAGTCGCAGCAGATTTTAGATACGTCTTTTGCTCCGCGGCTGTTTTTCCGCGGCACTCGTAGGCCGCCAGCGCCATGCCCATTGCAGCCGCATGAAACGGGCCGTAACTTTGGGTGACCATGTCGGTGATGGCTTTCGCAACTTCCTGATGGGTATGGCAGGTGACATACTCTTCCCGCGCGGGATAAATTCTGCGGTCGAGAATGCGCACTGCCCCGTTTTCATACCAGGCAATATTTTCAAATTGGAATAGAAAAGCAAGGTCGTGGTCGGCTCGTAGCATGGTTTCGCTCCTTATTATTGGTGATACTGCGCAGGCGCAATGTGGCGCCGCGAGTGATAAGCACTCTAAATGCTCTTTCGGTATACACTTTTTCATCCCGCTAAAGCATTCTAAATGCTCTTTCAGTATACACTTTTTCATACAGCTATGGTATAGTCTAGCGGAGGTGATAAGGTTTATGAAATACGCAATCATCGGTGGCACGAACCTCGAATCGTTGCCCATCCCCTTTCATGAAGAAGCAATCGGCACGCCATATGGCGACGTTGTCATCTACCGCGGGAAGCTCGAATGCGGGCAGGAAGTCATCTTTCGCTTCCGACACGGCGTACTCTTTCACCATGACGCGGGGGATATCAACTACCGCGCAAATATCTATGCCATGCATATGCTAGGCGTCACGCACATCATCGGCCTTTCGTCGGTCGGCGCCTGCGACTACGGATTCAAGGTCGGCACCGTCTGCCTGATCAACGACTTTATCGATATGACAAAGAAACGCCCGGCATCCTTTGAGCAGGAGCACCGTCTCGCGCTGCACACCGGCATGGAAGACGTATTCAGCCCCGAACTCAACGACGAGCTGGAGCACCTCATCCTCGCGAAAAAGCTGCCGTATTCGGGGCGCGCCATCTATTGCTGCACCGAAGGCCCGCGTTTTGAAACCGCCGCGGAAGTCAGGATGTTTCGTATGTTCGGCGCGCAGATCGTGGGTCAAACGCTGGTACCGGAGGCGCCGCTTGCGCGCGACCTCGGCATCAACTATGCGGCAATCGGCATCATCTCCAACTACGCCACGGGCATGATGTCCTATGTGACCGACGATAGCATCGGCAGCGTGATGCACGAAATGCGTGACAGTGTTTTCAACCTCTGCTTTGAGCTGATTCAGGGTAAAGCCTGTTAAAAAAAGCAGTTCCTTCTCGGAAACGGCCTTGACACAACCAAATGTTTTTTACAAAGCCCGCGCAAGCGGGTCTTTTGTTATTCTTCCGCAAACAAGGGCGATTCCAACTTCATCCCCGGCTTTCCGCCCTTCTTTGCTTCGATCATAACCCTGAGCGCGCAAGCATCTTTTCCCGCTTTACTGTAGACGAGTTTCATGCGCTTTGGTGTAAGCCTTGCGCGGCTCAGCGCGGCAAACAACTCCGCCAACGCATCCGCGGGATAGATTACAAACAGCTTTCCGCCGTTCTTGAGCAGCGTAAACGCCGAGGAAAGAAACACCGCGAGGGTATCCCCCGCATCATGCCGCGCGAGACTGCGCGAAAGCGATTCGCTCTTTTCCCCGTTAGTAAAATACGGCGGGTTCATCACGGCGGTGGAAAACGAGCCGTGACCCAGCAAGGCGGGCGCCTCCGCCACATCCGCGCAGAGAAAGCAAATCTCCTGATGATTGTACGCCGAGCTCTTTTGCGCGAGTTCGACGAGTCTTTCCTGCCGTTCTACTCCTGTAAAGCGCGCCTTGGTGTTATCCGCACCGAGCACGCAGACCACGCCGCTGCCGGAGCCAAGCTCGACCACGGTATCCTTTGCACCGAGGCGCAGAAATGAAGAGAGCCAGAGCGCGTCCGCATTGAAGCGCTCGTACTCCGTATCCTGGTAGAGCATCAGCCCGTTGTGTTGCAGATCGTCCAGCCGTTCCATGACGAAAATTATACCACTTTTTATGCCGCAGCGTACCCTCCCAGCGAATCTGACGCGCATTTCAGCGGGCTTGTATTTTCTTTTTCCACGTGCCATGATAGAATGATAGTTGTGTTTAACGCGGCTAACGAAACCGGGTATGTATGACGAAGGGTAAGGACGCATGATCTCGAATGACCTGCAAAACCGCATTCATTTCGGCGACCGAGAGGTGTTTCTCGCGGTCTATCAAGAATATGGTCCCGGCGTCTATTCCGCGGCACGCAAGGCGCTGTCTTCCGATACCCTCGCCAAAAGCGCGGTCAAGCAGACGTTTCTCACGCTTTATGAAGAAATCCTCGCGAAAACGGAAGACTTTGACATACCGGTGCGCATCCGCGAGCTCACCGAGCAGGAAATTTTTCTGCTCCGCTTGATCAATAAAGAAACGGACATACCCGAAGGCGTCGAGCACTTGCCCGATGAATCAAACCTGAACCCGGAGCAGTTTTCCGCGCGAGGCGCGTTTGTCGAGGACGCGGATCTTTTGCCCAACCTGCCTTCGCTGGAGCGTGATCGTTCCTTCCGCAGGCCGCGCAAGGCCCTCTTTATCAAAAAACGGAAGGGTAAAAGCGCGAGTCAACAAACCGGTATATTCTGGAAAATTTTGCTTGTGCTAATCGATCTTTTCCTGCTCTGGATGCTCGCCGGTATCCTGATGGGGCTTGGCTATCTGCCCCCGGTCGATCTCGGCTACACCTGGTTTAGCCACATACTCTCATCCATCTCGCTGCGCTTGGCGTAAGCGCATAGGTGCTTTTTTCGCACCGGAAAGACTCCAATCCATATGATCGTACGCTTTTCCATCGACACGGCGCGCAGAAACTTTACGCCCGTGGACAACCGCTTTATCCTTGATTATTTACCGCACGCAAGCGAGCTTTGCGTGCGTGTGTATCTCTATGGCTTAATGCTGTGTTACGCGGGCGCGGGCGCGGAAAGCCCGCTGGGCGACGCGCTCGGCCTCTCCGACGCGGCGGTGACGGAGGCCTACGTCTACTGGCAGCAGCAGGGATTGGTTCGCATTCGCGGCGATGCGCCTTTGATTGTGGAGTATCTCGACATCGAGCCTTCCGAAGCGGGCGGCGTTGTGCCGGGCAAGTATGCCAAGCTCGTCTCCGCGCTGGGTTCGCTGATTGCCCCGCGTCAATTTGACTTTCGCGAACTCAAGCATGTTTATGACTGGATCGAGGTCTACGGGCTGGACGAGGAAACCGTGCTGGAGCTTGTCTCCCACTGTATGGATCAAAAGGGGCGCCGCGTTTCGGTCAACTATATCGACGCGGTTGCGCGCTCCTGGTCGGAATCCGGCGTTTGGACGCGGGACGCCGCACGCGAGTACCTGGCCAAATACGAACTCAAGAAACACGGCGCCAGCGAGATTTTGCGCCAGTGGAACAAGCAGCGCAAACCAACCAAAGCCGAAACCGCTTATTATGACAAATGGGTTGCGGAATGGGGTTTTTCGCCGGAGGCGATTCTTTCAGCGCTCCCCAAGCTCGCCATCAGCGGCACGCCAAACTTTGTCTATCTCGACGAATTGCTTGACGGCCTTCGCAAAGAAGGGCAAACCAGCCAGCCGGAGATGGAAAAAGCGGACGCAAAAACGGCGGAAGAGCAGACGTTTGCGCGCCTCATCTTCGAGCGCGCAGGCAAGCTTGAGCCTGCCTCGCGCACGCAGCGTGCGCAGATTAGCATGTACCTGAAAGATTACGCAATGCCGCGCGAGCTGCTGCTCTTTGGCGCGGAAGAGTGCCGCGGCGCGAACGAGCCGTTTGGCATGATGAAAAAGCTCTGGAATGATTGGCACGACACGGGCATCACCACCATCGAAGCCGCGCGCGCAAAGTTGGAATCCCGCACGCAGACCTTCAGCACAAAACCGCAGAAGCTGAAAACACCGCAAAACAACCTGACAGACGAACAACTCGAGCACCTGCTCGTCGATCTGGATCAGGACATTGAATAAATAAAGTAACCCAATATTGCGATCCGAGCCGGATCAGAAGGCACACATGATCAACGACCAACTCGACAACCTATATGCACGCATCCGCGCCGAAGAGCGCGAAGCGCGGGAAGCCCGCCTTCGCGAGGCGTATGCGCGCGCGCCAAAGATTCAAAAGTTGGACGAAGAACGCGCGCGTTTGTTCATCGATCTTGGTCGTCGGAAAATCTCGTCCGAAGAGAGCAAGCAGCGACTCGCGGACATCTTTGCCGAGGAACGATCGCTACTCGCGTCCATCGGTTTATCACAGGACGCGCTGGAGTTGCACGTTCGCTGTAAGCGTTGCGGTGACACCGGTTATATAGGAGTGGGTAACAAACCCTGCTCCTGCCGCCTGCTGCATCGAGAATCGTTGCGCGGAGCGGACGGTGTGAACGCGCGGGAGACTTTTGCCAATTTTTCTACAGGTCTATTCCCCTCACCTGAGCAGAAAAAACGCACGATTAACGCAAAGCTTATTTGCGAGCAGTTTGCCGCCTCACTACCAAATCCCGAACGCCCCAGCATCCTGCTCTTTGGCATGCCGGGTCTTGGTAAGTCGTATCTTGGCAACGCAATCGCCTACGACGCACTCTCCCGCGGAATTGACGCAGAGCGAGTGACCGCTTATGCGTTTATTCAAACGGTGTTGCAGGACATTCGCGAACAGACGCAAAAGGCCGTGCGCTACCAAATCGTGCCGCTTTTAGTGCTGGACGATCTCGGAAGTGAACCGGTGATTCCCAACGTATCGTTTGAATGGTTGTTCGCGGTGATCAACGAGCGTACGCTGGCGGGACTTGCGACCGTATGTAGTACGAACTTGACGCTCTCGCAGCTACAGACGCGCTATGACGACCGTTTTATGAGCAGGCTTTGCGACAAAAACACCACGCAGGTGTTGCACCTCACGGGCGAAAATCTGCGGACGGTGAAATAATGCCTATGTTATTACTCTGCGCCACCCCAATTGGAAACCTGGGCGACCTCACCCCGCGCGTGCGCGAGGCGCTGACCACTTGCGATGCGGTCTATTGCGAAGACACGCGCAGGACGCTGACGCTCTTAAACCACATCGGCATCAAGAAACAGCTTGTCTCCTGCTATCGTGAAAATGAACGCCAACGCGCGCAGGAAGTCGTTTCCCGCATACAGGCGGGCGAGACCATCGTTTACGTTTCCGACGCGGGCATGCCGGGCGTTTCCGACCCCGGCGAAGTGCTGATTGCCGCTTGCATTGAGCACAACCTGCCCTATAGCGTGCTTCCGGGCGCATCCGCGGTCTTGATGGCGGCGGTGATGAGCGGGTTGTCCGCTATGCCGTTCTCGTTTTTCGGCTTTTTCCCGCGCGAAAAAAAGGCGCAAAAGCCGCTTCTTGAGCAGCTCAAGCGCCTTGACCACACCGTCATCTTTTACGAAAGCCCGAACCGCGTCCACGCGACGCTGACGGCGCTGCTGGAAGGCTTGGGCGACCTCGACGCGGCATTATTGCGCGAACTAACCAAGATGCATGAGGAGACCGTACGCGGAAAACTCAGCGAACTCGCCGCGCGGTATGCGGAGAACGACCCGCGCGGGGAATGCGTGATCTGCGTTTATTGCCGCGCAACCGCGCAGGCAGAAAACACACCCGACCTCGAATCTCTGCTCAAAAACCTGCTCTCCTCCGGTCTCTCCGTGCGCGACGCCGCCGCAGAAGCGGCAACCATCTGCGGTGTGCCGAAAAAGGAAGCATACGCAAAAGCTTTGGAAATCCAATCTTCTCTTTCATAAAGCAACGAAAATCGAAAAGAGTTTTTTCAATACAAAGAGCTTCCCGTACAAAAAACGAGAAGCTCTTTTGTTTCTTTTCTTTCGAGAAAAGAAAATAGTTATCCCCCTAGCCCACGGGCAAGATTATAGGTTAGCATCACCGTGCTCCAATCGATGCAGATGAACAACGCGTACCAATACACCAGCGCGAACGCACCGATGCGCAGAAACGGCGTTTGCTCGCGATAGACCCGCACAACACCGACCACCGCCAGGAACACGAAGTAGAGCATCAGCCACAGCGGCAGCACGCGCCGGATGGTGAGGCCGTATGCGCCAACATACAGCAGCATGCGCCAGGCCGCGGAGACGAGCACGATGAGACTCGCGGCGATGAGCAGCGTTTGCAATACTTTGATCGCTTTCTTCGGCTCGCTCTTAGTCAAGCTGAGTCCAAGCAGCGTAAAGTTGATCAGCGTCACCGCGAGAAACTGGCCAAAGCCATCCCGCGCATATTCGCTGTAGGTCAGGTCGATTGGCAGCGTTTTGCCGAAGAGATAAGTAAACTGCACATAGGTAAACAGCGCATAGGCCGCCAGCAGCAACCCGATGACCACGCCGGGGCCTGCAAACTTCCAGTCCTGCCGCACGGGGGCTAAATCTGCGTCCGGTTTGCCCCAGGTAAGGTTGTAAAACAGCGAATAGAATAGCAAGCTAGTGACGAATACTACAATGATGCGCCAGAACCATTCCCAAACATTGATGTCGCGAAACCATTGCCCAAGCAGGTTTTCCATGCCTGCATCCGCACTGGAGAGCAGCGCGAGCACGACGATCATCAGCGGCAGTCCGATGGCGAACCCGATCCAACCGTGCCGCGTCGAAGCGTCTTTTTTTCTGCCGAGTACGCCCGCATAGGCGCGGAAATAGGTGCCAATTGCGGTAAAGGGTTTCACAAACACCGCGCGCAGCACGCCAAGCGCCGCCTTGCCCTCGCGCTTATAGGTGATCTCCTGCGTGGTGAACACGCCGATGGTCAGCAGCAGCGCGGGGATGGCGAGCGAGGTAAAGCCGACGATATCGGAATCCATATAATCGAGCATGTTCAAAACGCAAAGCAGAAGCGTCGGCAAAATGAGCGCAAGCACGGTTTTGTTTGTGATGACACGCTTCCAGTTGAAGGCGACAAAGACCGCGAGCACAACGAGCCAGAACGCGGAGTAAAGCACAATGCTCCCCTGATCCGTAAATCGTTCGAACATGATGCCGATGAGGATCGCCCCGCCCAGCAGCCAGAGCTGTGGCTTGGTGAGCGAAGTGCGCTTCTGCGCCTCCTGCTGATTAGTCAAGATCGGATTCTGTTCCACTTGGTTCTTCTCCTTTCACATACACGAGGATATCCCCCGCTTCGCACTCTAGAATTTCGCAGAGGCTGCTCAGCGTATGAAAGCGAATCGCCCTGCATTTGTTGTTTTTTAGGATGGAAAGATTTGCCAGTGAGATGTCCATACGCTTTGCCAGCTCGTTGAGGCTGATCTTCCGCTTCGCCATCATCACGTCCAGATTGACCTGAATCATATCATCACCCCGCTAAACCGTGAGGTCGTTTTCTAATTTGTACGCAACCGCCTGCGCAAACACGCGGCTGAGCACCAGAGAAAACAACCCGCACATGGCGACCGGGAGCGCCGCGATCACCGCAAGCGGCACCGGATGCAGCAGCAACGTACTCAGCCCCATCAATGCGATGATGATCGCCGTAAAGCCCATACGCTTGAGCGCGTCTACGTTTTTCTGCACAAACGGGTCTGCCTCCAGCGTTCGCATCATGCAAAGCAACGTAAATGCGATGAATTCTCCGCCGAGAATGCAAAGCGACGCGATGACGCCGGCGATCACCGCAAAAGAATGCGGTTTGCCTTCGAGTCGAAAGAAATCGGTTACAATCGGCATTTCGACGACATAGATCAACACGATCAACGCGATGCCAGCAAGCATTCCCAAAACGATACAAACCTGTACCAACCGATTGAGAAACGTTTTCATCCGTTCGTCTCCTCCGTGTTATGGTCAGCAACTCTCCGTAAAAAAACAGACTGCCGCTGGAATTAGCGTCAGTCTATCATTTTGTTTATTGTTTGTCAATAAATATTTATTGTTTTACGGTTATCTGGTGCGAAATACCGTGCAGCGTCCCGTGCCGTTGAGCAGATCGGCGATCCGCTGCTGCGCGTTTGCGATGTACACCGTCGTGCCCTCGCGGATGGGTTGCTTGATGAAGTCCAGCTTCGCGCGCGCGCCGTTGGAGCCCGCGCGGCTCGTGCCGACGCAGCTATCGGTCAGAATCTCAATCTGTTGCAAAACCTCGTCGGCGTCTTTTCCCTCGACCACGGGCACCAGCGTGCTCGGGTCATCCGCGTCGCGGTAGATGCCGTCCGCACTCGTGAAGATGACAAGATACTTCGCGTGCACGAGCGAGCAGATAACCGAGGCTGTCTCGTCGTTATCGATGCACTCGACGACCGTCTCCCCTTGTTTGCGGAGGTTGGCGAGCTCCATCTTGCGGATTTCCTCGATGCTCACGGGATCGTTGTAGTTCACAATCGGAATTGCGTTTTGCTTTGCCGCGCGCAGTAAAAACGAGCGGATGTGCTTACGCTTTTCCTCGTCGTTAAAGTGCGTGTGCTCCACCAGAAGTTGGCGGACGCTGTATTGATCCGGAATGTAGCGGCGGTATTCCATCATGAGGATGGTTTGCCCTTGCGCGGCGTAGTCCGCCTTGATCTCCTCGCGATCGCCCGTGAGTTCTTTGCCGTTGCGGCGGATGTAGTCGAGGCGGCCGATTTCGGTCGCGCCGCTGCTGACCCAGATCATGCCGGGTTTGAGCTCCGCGCCGAGGCGGGAGAAAATATTGTAGTCGATGTCGTTGTCGGCCTTGCGGATGAGCGCCATAGAGCCGATCTTACCGACGAGTTCATAATCGAATTTCATACAGGTTTTCTTCTACTTTTCTAAAGAAAAGTAGCAAAAGATAAATGCGAGTGCTCCCTTTCTTTTTCTTAATAGAAAAAGAAACAAAAAGACTTTTAAGACTGCACGAGGTACGCGTGGATAAAGGGCTCCAATTCGCCATCCATAACAGCCTGAATGTTTCCGTTTTCCGCGCCGGTGCGGTGGTCTTTTACCAGCGTATACGGCTGGAAAACATAGCTGCGGATCTGGCTGCCCCACTCGATCTTCTTCATCTCGCCCTTGATCTGGTTCATCTGCTCCTCACGCTCACGCTCCTGCAATTCCAGGAGTTTGCCGCGTAACATGCGCATTGCCGTCTCTTTGTTTTGCAGCTGACTGCGCTCGTTTTGGCACTGCACAACCGTATTGGTTGGTATGTGTGTAATGCGGATAGCGGAGCTCGTCTTATTGATGTGCTGGCCGCCCGCGCCGCTGGCACGGAAGGTGTCGATGCGAATATCGTCCGGATCAATCTTCAGGTCGCCCACGTCATCGTCGAAGATCGGCGTGACATCCAGCGAGGAAAACGACGTATGCCGCCGCCCGCTGCTGTCGAAGGGGGAAATGCGAACGAGCCTGTGCACGCCCTTCTCCGCCTTGAGATAACCATAGGCATTTTCGCCGTCCACTTCAAAGGTGACGGACTTTACGCCCGCTTCGTCGCCATCCAGCATGTCCAGCTCGCGCACGGTCCAGCCACGGCCTTCGCAATAGCGCGTATACATGCGGTAGAGCATCTCTGTCCAGTCCTGCGCCTCTGTGCCGCCCGCGCCCGCGTGCAGCGAGAGAACGGCGTTGACGCTATCGTATGGGCCCTTGAGCATTTGCTCCATGCGCATGGTTTCGATGGCATCGCCAACGGCGGCGCTCTCTGCCTTGATCTCGTCGACCAGACTGTCGTCCAGCTCTTCTTCTGCCATCTCGATGAGCGCACCCAGATCGTCAAAGCGTGCCTTGAGCTTGTTGTAGCGCTCCAGCTTGTTTTGCAGTTGACGCGAACGCTGGCTGAGCTTATTGGCGTTGTCGACATCGTTCCAGAAATCGGGTGCTGCCATTTGATCGTCCAGCGCCTGAATTTCTTCTTGTATGCTCTCGGGGCTTAATGCTTTGCGGCATTCTTCCAGCTGCTGGCTGAAACCCCCGAGGTTCATTTTATATTCATCCAACGGGATCATCGTTTTGTATTGACTCCTCTCGATCGTACTGTAATGGATTCTTGCTGCAGTGCGGTCATGTTACGCTATCCGTCGGGTTTTCCGGCGGAGCGCGTCGTGTCGAGTCATTCGTTCTTGCCGTGGCAGTTTTTATACTTCTTACCGCTGCCGCAGGGGCAAAGGTCGTTTCTGCCGACCTTTTTCTCGCTGCGCGAGTATGAGGTGTTCGCGCTCTCGCCCTTGGGTTCGATGGGCTTTGCGAGCTGTACGCGGCGGAGCGGGCCTCCGGTGACCTGCATCGTGTACAGGCGGCGTACGGTCTGCTCGCGGATTTCGTCTACCATCGCGTCGAACATTTCAAATCCTTCGCTCGTATAGGCATAGACGGGATCTTTCTGCCCGTAGGAGCGCAGGCCGATGCCCTGCTTGAGTTGATCCATGGAGTCGATATGCTCCATCCAATGTTCGTCCACGGTGAGCAGCAGGAGTACG
>Ga0302289_1000194_pt1 | contig 33306 bp, 29 predicted proteins | sample III_Fen_N1_2_FD_194552 | JGI IMG/M metagenome (GOLD analysis project Ga0302289, IMG submission 194552) | Peat permafrost microbial communities from Stordalen Mire near Abisko, Sweden - III_Fen_N1_2 | ecosystem: Environmental > Terrestrial > Soil > Wetlands > Permafrost | place: Sweden: Abisko... | reverse complement strand
CACGCGGCGTTGCTGGGTCAGGCTTTCGCCCATTGCCCAATATTCCCCACTGCTGCCTCCCGTAGGAGTCTGGGCCGTGTCTCAGTCCCAATGTGGCCGATCAACCTCTCAGTTCGGCTACCGATCGTAGACTTGGTGAGCCATTACCTCACCAACTATCTAATCGGACGCGAGTCCATCTTTTACCGGATTACTCCTTTGGTCACAAAAACATGCGAATTTGTGACGTTATGCGGTATTAGCACCGATTTCTCGATGTTATTCCCCAGAAAAAGGCAGGTTACTCACGTGTTACTCACCCGTCCGCCGCTAAGATAATCATTTGTACAAGTACTCATTCTTATCTCCGCTCGACTTGCATGTGTTAGGCACGCCGCCAGCGTTCATCCTGAGCCAGGATCAAACTCTCAAAAAATTATTGAGAGCCTTTTGGCTCTTTGTTTACTATTATTTTTCAACTCTTTTGAATTGAACTTAGGCTCGTCTTTTTTTCTGCTCTTCTATTCAATTTTCAAGGTCCGTTGCGCTGCTTTCGTGAAGCGCTTGATTATCTTAACATCTGACCTATGGCCTGTCAACACATTTCTTTGTCAATTCCGTATCTTTTTTGTGCCGTCAAAAACACTCAGTTTTGAACATAATTTGTTTATTATCTTATTAATATATAAGGACTTCTTTTTGATGCTCAGAACTATGAATAATCTTTGCCGGCGATTTCAAAGGACGGAGGATTTTGATTGCCTCAGGGATTGTAACACTGTTTGCAGAAAATCTGATGAAATTATTCCTCAAATGTACGAAATCATGAATAAATGTACCTCGTTTATTGCTTCCGAAAAATATTTTCTGCATATCAGTTGCCATAAAGAAAAATTCGGATTAAAATACGCTATGCTAGTTTCTTGAACAGGTTGTCCTATATAAAGAACTTAATAGGAATATTTGGCAGAATTCGGGCATCAGTATGTATATCATGCTATTCCGTTTATTGGATAGAACACTGACATGCTGGGAACAGACGTATGCCGCAAACGGGGACGTTGAGGCGGCAAATTTTTGAGAGTAGGTGGAAATATGGATAAAAAGAAGGGTTCAAAAGTAGCAATCATCGGCGCAGGTGCAGTCGGATCTTCAATCGCATTTTCAATGGCCATTCAGCAGCTGTGTACAGAACTTGTGCTCATCGATGTTAATCATGATAAAGCACAGGGCGAAGCACTCGATATCAGTCACGGACTTCCTTTTTTGGGTCAGATGGATCTTTATGCCGGAGATTATTCCGACGTGAAAGATTGCGACCTGATCATCCTGACAGCTGGAATTCCGCGCAAGCCCGGCGAAACACGCTTGGATCTTGCAAAGAAGAACGTCTTGCTTGGCAAACAGATTACTGCCAGCGTAATGGAACACTATACGGGTGGCAACATTCTCGTTGTCTCGAATCCGTGCGACATTCTTACCTATATGGTAGGCAAATGGTCCGGACTTCCTAGCAATCGGGTGCTGGGTTCCGGTACCGTCCTTGACAGCGCACGTTTCCGCACGCTTCTCTCGCAGAAACTTGACATTGATGTCCGCAATGTACATGGATATATCATCGGAGAACATGGCGACACCCAGCTGCCCGCATGGAGCGCTACAAATATCGCCGGTCTTTCAATTGATGATTATTCAAAAACAACCGGCATTTCCTTCACACAGGCTGATCGCGTTGAAATTGCTGAGAAGGTACGTTTTTCCGGCGCTGAAGTTATTAAACTCAAGGGTGCTACCTTTAATGGAATTGCCGTTTCGGTATCAACGATCGCAAAGTCCCTGCTGAAAGGCGAAAACACAATCCGCACCGTCGGAAGTCTTCTTACAGGTCAGTATGGAATCTCTGATATCGTAACCAATGTCCCCTGTATTATCGGAACAAACGGTGTTGAGCGCGTTCTTGAACTCGAACTCGATCCGCAGGAACTTCGTTTCCTCCAGTATTCCGCCGGGCAGGTCCGTTTGATTCTTGACGAGGTTAAGGATCTGTAAGATTTTTCCTTTATTTTTACAGCTAAAAAGGAAGTCTCCCCGGAGACTTCCTTTTTTTATTGTCTGTCTTATCATAACTGCTTACTTAATTTCCCGGGCACCGTCTTCGATCTCCGCAATATAAAATCCCGGATGTAGTCCGGTCTTCTGCGAGTATTCTTTTCCAACATTTTCGATAAATGCCGGAACATTTGCGTCTTTTACGATGGCTATGGAACATCCTCCGAATCCAGCTCCGGTCATTCGTGTTCCTATGACCCCGTCCTGACGAATGGATGCCTCAAACATGGCGTCCAGTTCGGGGCCGGTCACTTCAAAAAGATCCCGGAGAGATGCATGCGATGCAGTGACGAGTTTCCCAAACCCCGGTATATCCGATCTGATCAGTTTCTCGCAGGCTTCGATTGTACGTGCGTTCTCATATATAACATGCTGAGCGCGCCGTCGCGCTGTCGGATCGGTGATTAAACGCTTGTACTCTTCGAACTGATCCGGAGTCATTTCCGCTAAAAAACGAATGCCTGCAACCTTCTTCACACACGAGAAAGCTTCTTCGCATTCGCTCCTTCGTTGGTTATATGCACTCGTAATAAGTGACCTCGGTTTCTTTGTGTTGCAGATCAGCAGTGTATAGCCATTTTCTTTCAGTCGCACGGGAACGTATTCATACTTCAAATCATGGCAGCGCAGGAGAATCGCGTGATCTTTCTTCCCCATGGCTGAAGCGAACTGATCCATGATTCCGCAATTCATTCCAACGTAATCGTTTTCAGCTGTCTGTGCAATCAGCGCCAATTCCACAGGGGCTATGGAGGTTCCTGTCCTGTCTTTATGAAGTGCTGCGACCGCAAAGGCGGTAGCTACTTCAATAGCCGCCGATGAGGAAAGCCCGCTTCCATACGGAACAGTTTCGTCATAGAGCATGTCCATGCCGGACAACGTGTATCCCCGTTTCTGCATAACATGCATGACGCCGAACTGATAACTGCCCCACGGAATGCGTCCGTAACACGACAGATCCGAAATATCCGCTTCCACAATCCCGGGAAGATCCGTTGCCGCAAGGCGTATTTTACCGTCCGTTCTCGGCCGTACCATGCAAAGAGATCGCAGACCGATTGCACACGGGAACACATACCCGCCCTGATGATCTGTATGTTCGCCAATCAGATTGACTCGCGCAGGACCGATAAAAGTCCGTGCTTCACCCGGTCCGAACAGTTCATTAAATTTACGTCTGACTTGATCTATCTCCATAAAAAATCACACCCCGCACTAAATGCGCCGAATCCCGTTCCGTCTGTGCTTTCTCTTGCGGTTCACAGCCACATAGGTAAAGACAAGAAACAGAACAATAATTACGAAAAGCCCCAGGGCAATACTGATCAGCGGATGTGACGTAATAAATCCGATGATTCCGGATTTATCCGCACTCTTCGAATGATCCGAAGTTGAACCGGATGCATCCGTTGCAGTAGATGTTGTTTCATTGGAAGACGTCGGTGTCGGTGTCTGCGTCAGAACAGGTGTTACCGCTGAGGTTGGGACGGCTGCAAAAAACCCTTCACTTACGTTTTCAGGTTTGTTATCCATTACATTTCCGGTTACTCGAACGACCGGATCATTTGAAAAACATGCCTCGGCTCCGGCGTTTACAATGGTCGCCAGGTATGAGGTCAGATGATTGGCATCTTCATAGGGTATACCGCAAACGACCGTAATGAGCTCGTCACCATTTTTGTCAATCGTCAAGAGGGTCATTCCCGTTCCTGCGTTGATTGTCGTGCCCGTCTTTCCGCCGACAACTTCGGCGACTTTCGTATCCGCCCCCAGAATCCAGGGATCCGTCAGCAATTGGTTTGTGTTCTTTGCGATGCTCCAGGCGTCAAAATCATGCAGGTTCGTCGCTTTGAAAACGTGGGTCGGAGAAGATATGACCGTCCTGAATTCCGCATAACCAAGAGCACAGTCAAAGATCTTCGCCAGTTCACTTGCCGTCGTATAGTGATTGGCGTCATGCAGACCGTTTGCATTCATAAAATGCGTATGTGTCAGCCCGAGTTCCGCGGCTTTTTGATTCATAACATTCGCAAAAAGATCCAACAGTGTCGGCTGACTTACGGCTGTCGTTTCTCCCGTCTGAGATCCGCCTGCAGTTGTCGTTGGCGTCTGCGTCGGCAGAGTTGTCGGGGCATTTACCGGTCCGATTACGGCTACGACTGCTTCTGCCAGTACATTGGCTGCATCATTCCCGGAAGGGAGCAGCAAGCCGTACAGCAGTTCACTAACAGATATTTCTTCCCCGACCTTCAATCCCATGAGTGACGAATTCGGAGTTGTTGCATCGATCGCCGTCTGACTTACCGTTACTATTTGGTTTGTATCTAAATACTCAAGGGCGAGAATTGCCGTCATGATCTTCGTCATGCTCGCGGGATATATTTCTTTGTCGGGATCCTGTGACACGATTATTTGCTTCGTATTTCGATCAAATACAACAAAAGAAGAGCACTGAACATCGGCCAAATCAGGAAGTTGGATCGGCTGCTGACCCACATCAGCAGAAAGAGGAATACCAACAGAAAGTGAAAGAATCAATACCATGACTGCAATTGTGAGAAAACGGCGCAAACGCACGGGTCTGAAAAAAGAAAAATGCTTATGGGGTGCTTTCATGATGGACTCCTTTAAAATGCATTGAAACACCGTGCCGCGGAAAGCTCACCGCGGCACGGCATCCGAATTCTCAGTCAGCCGATGGATCACTTCCGTCTTCTTCAACAAAAATCTCCTCTGCCTCGCGCTCTGTCTCTTCAGGCGGATATTCGGCAGGGAAAGATTCATCCGTATTCCCGGCTTCATCGATATTCACCGGCGGCAGATCTTCTTCCGTCTCGTCTTCGTGTTCAACGACTGCAATATCCACGACTTTCCCTGCCTTTGTCCTCATCAGGGTGACTCCCTGTGTGACACGGGAGAGAATCGGAATTTCTGCAGCGGCAAGTCGGATTACAATGCCGGAATCGTTAATAAGAATGACATCGTTGGAGTCATCGACCAGCGCGATCCGGACCAGAGGTCCGGTCTTCTCTGCGATGCGATACGTGATGAGCCCTTTGCCGCCGCGCGTCTGCGTGCGGTATTCTTCCATCTCCGTACGTTTCCCAAAGCCCTTCTCGGATACGACGAGTAGATTCTCTCCGAATACTATGGGAGCCATGCCGATGACTTCATCGTCATTCGTCAGAGTAATGCCGCGGACTCCCATGGTATTTCTCCCGGTATCGCGAACATCTTCTTCGCCGAAACGGATCGACATACCTTTGCGTGTCACCAGAACGATCTCCTGCTGTCCGTCTGTCAGGCGGACTCCGACAAGTTCGTCGTCATCCCGCAGATTAATGGCAATGAGTCCGCTCTTATTGATTCTGGAATAATCCATCAGTTCCGTCTTCTTTACGATACCCTTGCGCGTCGACATCATCAGAAATCCGATATCTTCAAAGGTCCGGATCGGAATAACCGTCTGGATTTTCTCGCCGCCGTCCAGCTGCAGAAGGTTGACAATCGCCGTTCCCTTGGCCTGGCGGCTGGCTTCAGGAACCTGATACCCCTTGAGCCGGAAAACACGTCCCCGGTTCGTGAAGCATAACAGCACCGCATGTGTCGAGGTTGTGATAATGTTCTCCACAAAATCCTCTTCACGCGTAGCCAGTCCGGAAATGCCGCGCCCTCCTCTGTGCTGACTCTTATAGGTATCAATCGGCAAACGCTTGACGTAACCGAAATGTGTAAGTGTAATAACAACATCTTCTTCGCGGATCAGAGACTCATCATCGATGTCGTCATCTTCGCCTGCTTCGATCACCGTACGGCGGCCGTCGGCATAACGATTCTTGACAGCAATGATTTCGGACTTAATGACTTCATGAAGAAGCGCCGGATTGGCAAGCACATTGCGGAAATATTCGATCTTGGTTTCCAGATCCTTGCACTCTGCTTCGAGCTTCTCTCTCTCAAGGCCGGTCAGACGGCCCAGACGCATATCTACAATATGCTGTGCCTGTCTGTCGGAAAATTCAAAACGATCACTTAACCGCTGCTTGGCCTGCTCTTCCGTTCTTGAAGACCGGATGATGGCAATAACTTCATCGATATGGTCGATCGCCTTGAGCAGGCCTTCAACGATATGTTTGCGCGCTTCAGCCTTTTCGAGGTCAAAGCGGGTACGGCGGCTGACGACATCTTCCTGGTATCGAATGTAATGAACGAGCGCGTCCATGAGGGTAATCGTCTTCGGCTCGAGTCTTCCCTGCTCATCAGGGACAAGTGCGAGCATATTGGCATTGAAAGCCTCCTGCAGTGAGGAGTGCTTGTAGAGCTGGTTTAGAACAACATTGGCATTGGCATCTTTCTTGAGCTCAATTACAATACGCACAGCTTCGTTACGGTCGGATTCATCTCTTACGTCTGAAATGCCGTCAATCTTCTTCTCTTTGACAAGGTCGGCAATGCGCTCAATAAGTCTGGCTTTGTTGACCATATAGGGCAGATCGTGAACGACGATGCGCTGACGGTTATTCTTCATCGCTTCGATATCCGTATGGGCACGCACGACGATGCGTCCGCGACCGGTGCAATATGCATCACGAATGCCCCTCTGTCCGAGAATCGAACCGCCGGTCGGGAAGTCCGGTCCTTTGATTACGGTCATCAGCTGTTCAATATCCGCATCCGGATTATCAAGAAGCATGACGACACCGTCAATGACTTCTCCCATATTGTGAGGCGGGATACTCGTTGCCATACCGACGGCTATACCGACCGATCCATTGACAAGAAGATTTGGGAATCTCGAAGGAAGCGAAATCGGTTCCATCTCGTGTTCATCAAAGTTCGGGCGGAAGTCGACAGTATTCTTGTTAATGTCGCTCATCATCTCGAGAGCCACACGTGCCAGTCGGGCTTCCGTGTATCGGTATGCAGCCGGCGGATCGCCATCCATGGAACCGAAGTTACCGTGTCCGTCAACCAGAGTATGCCGCATCGAGAAATCCTGTGCAAGACGTACGAGAGCGTCATATACGGAAGCATCGCCGTGAGGGTGGAAGCGTCCCAAAACGTCACCAACGGTCGTTGCGCATTTACGGTAGGATTTGTCGGGTGTGAACCCCTGTGTATACATGGAATACAGGATTCTTCTGTGAACGGGTTTGAGACCGTCACGGATATCCGGAAGAGCACGATCTGAAATGACACTCATTGCATAATCAATGAAAGACTTCTTCATTTCCTGTTCGAGATCGACCGGGATAATTGTGTTCTGTGTTGAGCGGAAAACCGCATCAACCTGGGCTTCCTGCTGCTTGCGCAGATCCTTGACGTCATTGCTGACACGATCTGAAGGACCCGATGAATCAACCATTCTCTCTTCCTCCTATTGCTGGCAAGAAAAACATATAAAGATATTATACCAGACCTTTCACGCGCGTGCATGCGCGCGAATAATACTTATTTATTGATTCTCCTCAATCTTCAGCGTGATTTTACAAAACAGAAATTCCTTCCGCCCTTTTCCTTCTGTAAAAAAAGAACAAACACGCATTCTTCTGCTATATTTAACTTGCATGTATGTATATAGGAGCCGGAAATGCTGTTCTTTCGAAAAGATGCAACAAAATCCGGGCTTCGAACGTCATATGTATAGAGAGGTTGGAAAAGATGCAAACAGGCAAACCCCTGGTTCCGGAACACCTGCAAGCTCAGCCCCCCTTGGATATTGATCAGCTGCTTACAATGTACGCTGACGATGTTCTGCGTGTTTGCAACGTTTATCTTGGAAAACGCTCATTAGCTGAGGACGCTTTTCAGGATGTGTTTGTAAAGGTATGCATGAAAGCCGATTCCTTCAGAGGCGAAACGCCTGTCCGGTTCTGGCTTCTCGCCATTGCCCGGAACGTCTGCCGCGACTATCTTCGATCCGCCTGGCTGTCCCGAGTCGTTTCCTACGAAGACTGGACAGAGAAAAGATCTGCCGGCGGCGCAGAATCCGGACGCAGAACACCGATACAGCCTGACCGGCAGGAAAATGCCATCGTAGACTCCATGCAGGAAGATTCGCCGCTTCTCATCGCTGTCCAGGCACTTCCCGCACGATACAAAGACGTCATCCTTCTTCGCTACTATTTTGATTTGAACAACGAAGAAATTGCCCGTCAGTTGAAAATAACGGAAAGCACGGTTCGCAGCCGGATTTTTCGTGCAAGAAAGAAACTTTTCCCTTTCATGAGAGGAGAGGAGATGCAAGATGTTTAGCGATCAATTAAAAAACGATTTGAACAAAATATCGGCACAGCCGAATTTGCTGTCCCGCACCCGAACAAAAATAGCGGAGGCAAGAATCCGTGATGCACATACGCAGGCCGAACATGCTGCAAAAACCGCTCCGCGCGGATATAGAACCATGCGGATCGCGGCAACTGTTCTCTGTCCGGTTATAATTCTGTCGGGGATTATTTATATCTGGACGGCACAGCACGGCGCCGCCTCTCAGCAAAACGCAGCTTTCGAAAAAACCAATACAGCGGCGGAAACTTCGACTGCAATGGACACACTCGCTTCAACAGCACCGGAAAACAGTTTTCGGGACAGCGGCATTCAAAGCTTTTCAAGCTATGACCCGATTATCCAGCTGATTCAAAAATCCCTTCAGAATACTGTGCAAAAAGATTTCATCAGCAACAGCGGCGAATTGGACGGAAAGGTCGGCACAACAATTCCCATGACGACAGATCAGGCTTCCAATGACATGGCAAATCCGAATTCGGTTCCTCCGGAAAACACAGGCAGCAACTACTCGCAGACCAATGTACAGGTTGCAGGAGTGGACGAAGCCGATGTCATAAAAAATGACGGATCCTATATTTTCTGTATGATCGGTCAGCATTTATATGTCGTGGATGTTCGAGATCCTCAGAACATGCAAATTGCTGCTGATCTGGTCTGCAGTGACAATGACTCAAATACCAACTATTTGGATATGTTTTTCGACAGCGATACCCGGATTCTTACCGTGATCAGCAATGTTTACGCAGGGTATACCGATGTGTACGGGTCTGGAAAGCCTTTGCTTTTCAGGGATGCTCTTGTCGAAAGAAGCAGCGCAAATATCAATGCACCCGCTTGTTACGCCATGCCTTCACAGACATATACGAAGATGGAGACATACGATATGTCTGATCCTTTCTCGCCAAAACCGGTACGAACTTTTGCACAGGAAGGAAACTACGTATCTTCCCGCCGAATTGCAGACACCGTGTATCTCGTCACATCGCAGAGTTTGTGGTACGAAACCGGGGCGAGCGCAGATGACCTGCTGCCCGGTACGAGTTCCGACGAACAAAACTGGACGACCGTTCCCGCAAAGGACATTTATATCGTGAATCCGGATCAAGCGGATATGTACACCATCGTCTCCGCTGTGGACAGCAGAAATACGGACAATGCTCCGGTTACACAGGCGGTGATCGGCTCGGGAAGTATGGTGTATGCGAGTGCGGATACTCTGTATGTCGCAGGTGTCGTCTGGAATTCTGCAATTAATGAAACAACCGGCCCGGACAGTTCCTCTGCATCCGGAGCGGTTGTCACATCCGCAGACACGTACAGCACGAAGCTCCTGTCTTTCTCTATTGCAGACGGCAAGCTCGAAGCAAAGGCTGCCTGCACCATTGCGGGAACGATATTGAACTCATATTCCATGGATGAGTATCAGGGTTACCTTCGCGTCGCAACGACCACAGGCGGCTGGCCCGGTGAATCCTCAAACAACGTAATCGTTCTCAATAAGGATCTTAAGGAAGTATCCAGTCTTAGCGGACTTGCACCGGGGGAACAGATCTATTCCGCACGCTTTGCCGGTGATCGTATTTATCTTGTGACCTTCGTTCAGGTAGATCCTCTCTTCGTAATTGATGCATCGAATCCCACCGAGCTGAAAGTCCTCGGCGAACTGAAAATCCCCGGTTTCAGCAACTATCTGCAGATTCTGGATGACAACAAAGTGCTGGCTATCGGAAATGCCACGCGTTCGGAAGGTGAAAATGTCATTCCTGCAGGGCTGAAAATTGCTGTTTTCGATGTTACGGATCCAAAAAATCCGATCGTGCAGTCCTCACTGGTGTATGGTGAATCCTATGGCTATTCGGAAGTGCAGAATAATCCGAAGGCGCTCCTTCTTGACCTGAGCCGCGGATTGATTGGGCTTCCTGTAAGTTTCGACAAAAACGCAGGAAAGTATGGCTCTGATTTCGTGGAAGGATTCCTCCTGCTGAACATCGATACGGAAGGCAATCTGTCACACAGGTATATATTCGATGATGTTTTATCGATGTACGGGGGCGGCCGGGGTGTTTATATCGGCGACGCATTGTTCCTTGTCGGAAACTCGGAAATATCTGCATACAGTATAACTTCATATCAGTGTCTGGATACACTGGCCGTTGAGCTTCAGCCGATAACGAACTACCCTCCGCAAAAAACGTTTCTTCCCGACTGATCTAGTGAACGAGGATCTCCAGAACTTTTGCCCATACGGGCAGTGTAATGACGGAAAAAAGTGTTGTAACAAACACACACTGAGCGGCTCGTGTGGCATCGCTCTGTGCTTTTATGGCAAGCACGGTCGTCGTTGCAGCCGCGGGCAGCGCACAGTACAGAATGGACACTTTTGCAACAACAGGATCAATTGTTATGAATCTTGCTAAAAGCAGATACAATCCGAGAATAATCGTCGGTGCCGCAAGCAGGCGCAGGATAGCAATGAGGATAATTCTCTTCTCTTTCCAGAGTTTTGAAAGCGGTATAGCAGCCAGCGTGACCCCGCACAGTACCATGCCCATCGGGGACGCGACTTTCGCCAGGGATGCAATTACATCGGATATCGGACCGGGAATCGGTATACCGAAGAAATAGATTAGAAGGCCGACCGGAACCGCCACAACCGGCGGTGACAGCAGCGCGCGTATTGCGTCACGGGAAATCTGTTTCCTGTTAAGCATCGCGGGTCCGCCCTTGCCGATCGTAAATATCATCGGAACAATAACATAAAAGAGGACGCGGACCGGAATCGTATATACGGCAATATAGAAACTTCCCATTTTCCCATATAAAGATTCCATGATCGGAAAAGCCATGTATGTGAAATTTGTAAACATCAGATTCACAAGAAGAATTCGTGCCATATCATCTTTTTTGCGGCCGATCCGGTTGACAGTAAGTCCAACTCCAAACATGATTGCCATCGTTGCCAAACTGACGCCGATCAATACACCTGAACTCAGAATCTGTGAAGGTTGATAGTCAATCTGCAATGCGTTGATGACAACACAGGGGAAAACAAAATTGAAAATGAATCCAGCCAGCGACGCGGAAAACTTCTCTTCGACAATTCTTTGTTTTCTGGCCCAAAACCCGATAAAAAGAAAGATTGCCATCTCAATAGCAAGGCTGAAAGCTGTCATAGAATCGGCTCCTTCTCCGGTTTTCCGGCTTGACGCGGATATTTTGCAGGCGTTGCCCGAACTTTGCGTATCACAATGATGGAACGGTTCATATCCGTGCCCGGCAGGGTAAAGTGATGCAGGGTCTCCAGCGTTCCTCCTAAAGTGACGATCGCTTTCTTCGAGGCCTCGGCCTCTTCCTCCACATTTCCCTTCATCGCCAGAAAAATGCCGCCGATTTTCACGAATGGCAGGCAGTATTCACACAGGATCGGTAGCGGTGCTACAGCACGCGCCGTCGCAACATCGTACTTCTCACGGTACTGTTTGGATCGTCCAGCGTCTTCAGCGCGTGAATGCAGCGTAGATATCCCGGACAGTCCCAGGGCTTCGCAGACGGCATCCAGAAATCCCACACGCTTCCGGAGCGAGTCCAGAAGCGTAACTTCCAGATCGTGCATGACAACTTTCAGCGGAATGCCCGGAAAGCCGGCGCCCGTTCCGACGTCGATAAGCGAAAGTTTCTTTTTGCCTTTACGGACAGCTTCCTGTTCCAGGTGGGGAACCAGTGTCAGAGAATCAATAAAGTGACGAATGGCAATGCCTTTGTCGTCCGTAATGTTTGTCAGATTCATCTTCTCGTTCCACTCCTTGAGAAGATTGGCATAGATCAGAAATGCACGGATGCTCTCCGCACTGAGAGGTACGGAAATTTCCTGCGCTCCGGCAGCAAGAAAAGGATCCAAAACCGCTGTTTCACGCGGTGACTCCTGTTCAGCAGATGCAGTCGGTGCGGATGCGGCCTGCAGAGTCCCGGGCACAGGCGGTTCTACGGATTCCGCCGGTTCTACGGATTCCGCCGGTTTGACGGACGCAAGTTGGGAAGCGGCGGGAAAGACAGGGACGGAGGTCTTTTTTTTCCGGTCGGGACTGATGCGTTTATTCTCCATCACAGGCTTCCCTCCCTTCTTCTTCTTGCTTCCAGATATACGAGCAGAACGGCAATATCCGATGGCGATACGCCGGAAATTCTTGAGGCCTGTCCGATCGAGACCGGACGATGCGCAGCGAGCTTCTGACGCGCTTCCAGACGAAGGCCGGTCACTTCGAGATAAGGCAGGTCCTGCGGCAAAGACCGGTGTTCGAGTGTTTTGAATTTGTTGATGCGGTCCTGTTCCAGACGCATGTACCCTTCGTACTTGATATTGACTTCAACCGCGAAAACAACACTCTCTTCGAGTGGTTTCCTGTCCGGATCCACGGATGCAAGATCCGCATAGTGCAGTTCGGGCCTCTTGAGCAGTTCCGCCAGTGAAATACCGGACGGAGGCGGCGTGCTCCCGAGAGATTCCATCAATGCCTTCATTTTATCAGAAGGCGGAAGATACGTCGCGCGCAGCCGCTTTTCTTCCGCGACGACCGCATTCTTTTTGCTGAGAAATAATGCATATCGCCCGTCCGATATAAGGCCAAGCTGATGACCATATTCCGTCAGTCGTTCGTCTGCATTATCCTGACGGAGAAAAAGCCGGTATTCCGCTCTGGATGTCATCATACGATAGGGTTCAGAGGTGCCCTTGGTTACCAGATCATCAATCAGTACGCCGATATAGGCTTCCGATCGATCAAGAATCAGCGGCGGCTTGCCCTGCACATATTTTGCGGCGTTAATGCCGGCCATCAGGCCCTGCGCGGCAGCCTCTTCATATCCGGATGAGCCGTTGATCTGCCCTGCTGTAAAAAGACCGGAAATATGCCGCGATTCCAGTGAAGGAAACATCGAAGTCGGATCGATACAGTCGTATTCTATTGCGTATGCGGAGCGTTGGATGTGCGCATGCTCCAAGCCGGGCATGGACTGCACGATCTGCACCTGTACTTCTTCCGGCATGCTGGTGCTCATTCCCTGCAGATACATTTCGCATGTATCCGACCCCATCGGTTCAACGAAAACCTGATGACGCTCCTTATCCTTAAATTTAACGAACTTATCTTCTATGGACGGGCAGTAACGCGGTCCGGTTCCTTCAATAACCCCGCTGTACAGCGGAGAACGGTCAAGATTGCCGTTGATTACTTCGCGCGTCCTCGGAGTTGTCCAAATCGTCCAGCAGGGCGTCTGATTCTGCGGAGGACGGATCCCGGCCATTTCATGAGCAAAAGAAAACGGCGGAATATCCGTCTCCCCATCCTGTTTTTCCATTTTCGAAAAATCCACATACCGGGCATTCAGGCGGACGGGCGTCCCTGTCTTAAAACGCTGCAGCGGAATGCCGGCAGCTGCGAGACTGCCGGAAAGCCCGTGTGACGGAAACAGACCGTCGGGGCCGCTTTCATAAACAACTTCACCCATAATGACGCGTGATTCCATATAGGTGCCGGAACATACGATGACGGATGAGGCCGAATATACGGCTCCCGTCCGTGTCATAGCCCCGCTGACCGTCATTTTTCCGTCGTCATTCTCACAAAGGAGCTCCGTAATCTCTCCCTGGCGGATATAGAGGTTCGGCTCCTTTTCCAGAATTTCCTTCATCATACCGCTGTACTTTCTGCGGTCAATCTGTGCGCGCGGCGAAAAAACCGCCGGCCCTTTGGATCGGTTCAGCATCCGCATCTGAATCGCTGTCAGATCGGCGACAATGCCCATCTGTCCGCCCAGTGCGTCGATTTCGCGTACAAGCTGACCCTTCGCGGTGCCTCCGATACTCGGATTGCACGGCATGTTTGCCAGCGAATCCAGATTCAGCGAGAAAAGAATCGTCGAAAGACCCTGCCGAGCGGCAGCGAGAGCCGCTTCACAGCCCGCATGGCCTGCGCCGACCACCAGCACGTCATAGTTTCCGGCTTCGTATGCAAATTCTCTTTCCAGCGCCTGTGAAATGGTTGTCATCTTTGCCCCTATTCCTGCTCCGTACGGATGTAACTTCTATTTGCCTATGCAGAATCTTGAAAAAATCATCTCAACAAGTTCTTCACTAACTATATCACCGGTAATCTCTCCGAGTGCATCCATCGTGCTTCGAAGGAGTGCACAGGCAAGATCCGCAGACTGCCCCTGCTGCAGAATCGAGATGGTTTCCGTCAGTGTCTCCGATGCAAGCGAGACCTTTTCGAAATGCCGGCTGTTCGTCAGAAGAACCTGTGACATCTGTCCCTGTCCCTTTTCGTCATAAAGACGGCGAATTTCACTTCCGAGAAGTTCCATTCCTTCACCCGTCTCGGAAGAAAACGAACCAAAGAAACGAACCCGGTCTGCAAATCCCCATTCCCTGATCCGGTCTCTGACATTCTCCGGATAGGTTCCGGCGATATTCGTGTCCATCAAATCTGCTTTACTCACAAGAATGCCAACATCTTTCTGATGGAAGGATCCGGAAAGTGCCGCGAATAATTCACTCCCGTCCTTCAGATCTTCACCGTCGGGGGAACAAAGCCACAGCAGCAGATCGGCTTCATTGACAGCCGCGAAAGCTCGCGACACGCCCATCTTTTCGATCTCGTCATCCGTATCCCTAAGGCCGGCGGTATCCACAAGGCGCACCGGGATGCCCTCGATCGTACCGAACACTTCCAGCGTATCCCGTGTCGTTCCCGGCTGTGCCGTGACAATCGCACGGTCATAGCCGGCCAACCGGTTCAAAAGAGAGGATTTGCCGCTGTTCGGTACGCCGCACAGCACAACTGTCATTCCCTCCCGGAGAATTCGTCCCTGAGAGAACGTATTCTTCAACCCGGTAAGAAGGTTGTCGGATGTTTTCAGCTTCTGTAGGATAGCTTGTGTATTTCCGGGCGTATCTTCATGCTCCGGAAATTCCACCATCATCTCCAGAGAAGCAAAAATCTGATAAAGGGATTCGGAAATGCTGCGGACTTTCTGCTTCAATGCACCGGCCAGCTGTCGTTCCGCTGCAGCCAGAGCCAGTTCGGAATCTGCGGAAATAACATCCATCACGGCTTCCGCCTGTGACAAATCCATTTTGCCTGCTAAAAACGCCGTTCGTGTAAATTCGCCCGGCTCGGCAGTGCGCGCGCCGTTTTCCAGCAAAACGCGAAGAATCTCCTGACGAACAGCCGAGCCGCCGTGGCAGGAGATTTCAATGCTGTCCTCACCCGTATAGGAGTGAGGTGCGATAAATCGGGTGCAAATTACTTCATCAATAACTTTGCCGTCTCCGGGATCTCTTATTGTACCGAACGCAGCAGTATAGCCGCGCATATCCATGACGGATGCGGCATTGTCTGCGCTCCGGCTGATGCTAAATACGCGATTCAGCACTGCAGCGGAGTCTGGCCCGGACATGCGGATTACTGCAAGTCCGCTTGCCCCCGGAGGTGTTGCGCAAGCACAGTACGGACGATCAGGAGACACGGTTTGTTACTCCTCAGATTCGTTTGCAGGGTCGTTGGTTTCTTCAATAACGGTTGTGTCGGAAAGGATGTCTGCATCCATATCGTCGGAAGCAGTGTCTGCAGGATCTTCAAAAGTCGAAGCAGACGTCTGTACCGGTCCGTTTCCGCGAGTGGGCGACACAACCACCCTGCGCTGCGGTTCTTCACCCTCGCTGTGCGTGGTTACGCCGGCAAAAGTCTGGAGTGCAGAATGTACGATGCGTCTCTCGGAAGGATTCATAGCTTCAAGCTCGACCGGACGACCTGAACGTGCTGCCCGTGATGCTGCTTTCTGCGCCATGGAGATCAGCATAATTTCACGGCGTTTCTTGTATCCGCCGATATCCAGAGAAACACGAATGTGCTCTTCACTGTGTTTGTTGGCAACGAGCGATGTAAGGTAGGAGATTGCATCCAGTGTCTCGCCGTGTCTGCCGATAGCTGCTCCGCAGTCCTGTCCTGTAACACGAATGAAAATGGTTTCCCCTTCGCGATAGGAATCAAGCTTGCCGTGTATGCCGATACCGGATAGAATTTCGGCAACAAACGCCACCGCCTCATCTTCCGCTTCGCTGACTGCATCACCCTCGAAGGTCTCGTCATCACCGTAATAAACAGGTTCTTCCTCTTCTTCGGGAACGTTGGCTGTTACCTGAACGGTGGCCATTTTCTTTCCCATACCGAGAAAGCCGCCCGAAGTGCCCTCTTCCATAATTTCCACTACAGCTTCATCTTCCGAAACACCAAGTTCTTCAATCGCGAGAGAAATCGCCTCTTCAACCGTTTTGGCTGTTTTTGTTACTGTTTTCTCCATATGCTTGCCTCCTGTATTTGAAACGCCTGTCAGCGTTTTTTTCGCTTGTTCGATTGTTTCCCGTAATTGGAAGATTTCTGGATATTCCCTGAACTGCGCGGTGCCGGCAATGCGACATCCGGACCTTCGGCGACCTGCGCGGTCTTGGAAAATGCGTGTGCCTTCAATATTGCCATTTCCGCTTTCTTCTCATGGAGAGGCTTGGTAAACAGGAAATATATAATGATCTGCTGCAGGATTCCCATGATGTTGCCGACGATCCAGTAGAAGCCCATGGCAGACGGGAAAGTAAATGTAGTGACAAGCATAATGACCGGCATGAGCCAGTTCATCATTTTCATCGTGTTTTCCATGGTGTTTTCGGGAACCTGTGCGGAGCGGGCCGGATTAAGCTTCGCCCGTTCTTTCGCCTCTTTGTCTTCTCTGTAATTCGGCTTCAGTACATTGGCAACCCGCATCTGAACAAGGGTTGTCAGGAGCACAAACACAGGAATAAGAAGCAGCGGCAAGTATTCGGCGCGATTCACTCCGAAAAGTGTGTTCGGCTGCCACTGCGGGGTCAGGGACAGATTGACGCCCATAAAGTTCATGTCAATCAGCTGACCCATCTTGATAAAACCTTTGCTGACCGATTCCTGCAGCAATAACGTATTATTCTGCAGTTCTTTAAGGAGCGGAATATTATTCGATACGGCCTGGCTCATTGCGGAGCTCGAAATGATACCCTTATCATGAAATAACTTTGCGAGGTTTTTCAGATTGGAGTCGGAAACCTGACCCAGATAACGAAGCGGACCGCGGACAACGGAAAAAATCGGGTAGATAAAGATCAGCTGCACAAACGGGAGAATGCATCCGCCGAAAGACTGTGCGCCGTTCTGGCTGAGAAGCTTGGCAACTTCCTCCTGCTGTTTCTTCTTGTCATCCGGATACTTGCGCCGAATCTCCGCCTGCTGGGACGAAAGTGCCTGCTGCTTGATCATGGCTTTCTGCGAGTGAACATTCAACGGAATCAGAAGGCCGCGGATTACAATTGTCAGTGCGATAATCGCAAGACCGTAGCTTCCGAAAAATTCAAAGAAAATACGTGTCAGCCAACCGAACAGTGTATTAAGCGGGTTGACCAATGTAGCCAGATACAAGGGGACAGCGGTGTAAATCATTCGTTACTCCTTATGATGCAGACTTGCGTCTGAAAATAGCTAAAAGCAGTATACCATATGCGGCATGTATGAAGATATCCTATCGCCTATTTTACAGGGTCATATCCGCCCTTGCTGAAGGGATTGCAGCGTAGAATGCGCCAGACTGCCATAAAGAACCCTTTGAAGGCACCGTATTTTGCAATTGCATCGATCGCATACTCAGAGCAGGTCGGGCGGTACTTGCAGGATGACGGCAGCGTAGGTGAAATATATTTCTGATATCCGCGGATGAGCCAAATAAAAAAACGACCGATCACTTCGTATCACCTGCGTTCAACAGTCCGGCCCTCTTGAAGAGACTCTTCATCTCTTTTTGGACCTGTGAAAATTCCGGGAAATGTTCGAGATCCTTCATCATCAGAATGACGTCATATCCGGACTGTATCTCCGGCTCCATCAGACGGTAACTTTCACGAAGAAGACGCTTCGCCCTGTTCCGTTTGACAGCACCTTTGATTTTGCGGCTTCCTGTCACACCGATTCGATTCACGCCCTGCGGTACAGGAACTCTGCCCCGGCTGGTGCGCGCGGTCCGCTGGAACACATGCATAACAAGATACCGGCCGGATACATAAATACCGCGCTTGTATACGCGCGCGAATTCATAATTAAATCGAAGCGGTTCTGTTATTTTCAAAGACCGTCACAACTCCCTGCTGATTTGAAAAAGAGATTTTCCGCACCGTTTCCATTGCATGTAAGCAAATGAATGCAGGGCGTAAAAATAAGGACCACAGGGTGGTCCTTACGTTGTAAGACTCTTTCTTCCCTTTAATCTTCTTCTCTTGAGTACGTCTCTGCCGGCTTTTGTGCTCATGCGTGTCCGAAAACCGTGCACCTTGGATCTTGTGCGTTTTTTGGGCTGATAAGTCATCTTCATATGGGTTCAACCTCCATTGTTGCGTGGATTTTTCATCTTAAACATCGCTATAAATAACGATACGAATAGCGATAGAATTATACAGGCGCGGAAGGCAATCTGTCAACAGCGATCCCGGTCGAATCTTAGGTATATGTCAATTGTCGAATGCAAACATCATAAAACAGCCGGTTCCTGTCCGAATTATACCAATTCTCCGGAAAAAAGCATGAATTCCTTCCCTGCAAAATCGCCGGCGCGGCGTCTTGCGGCATCCCTCTTTTCCTTGTCGGCAAATATGCCGAACATCGTACTTCCGGAACCGCTCATTCCGGCAAAAATCGCTCCCTGCTTCACCAAAAACGTCCGTATTTCGGCAAGAACGGGAAATTCAGCTTCGGCGACAGATTCGAGATCGTTATAGAGATAAGGTGCAGCTTCTGTTATCTTCGAAACCGTATTCGCACCCGGAGTGTTTTGCCGCAGGCGTTCGACAGCCGCTTTTCCCGCATCCGATTCAACGTGAAGGATTGGCTTTTCATCATATTTCGCGAATGCACGGGGTGTTGAAATGCCGCAGGGCGGCTTGATCAGAAGAATCGGAACACCGCTGAGACTGGCTGCCGGAGTAAGAATGTCACCGATTCCTTCACACATCTGCGTCCCCCCGTCCATGCAGAACGGAACGTCCGCACCGATACCGGCCGCAATCGCAAACAGTTCATCACGCTGCACCGTACCCGGGAACATATGCGAAAGAGCCGCAAGGACAGCCGCGGCATCCGTGCTTCCTCCGCCCAGACCGGCCTGCGTGGGGATTTGTTTCCGGATATGAATGGTAACCGAAATATCCTTTTTGTCCAAAGCATCCAGAAACGCCCGTGCCGCTTTGTACGCCGTATTTTTTGCATTATTCGGAAGGTAGCCGATATTGGTTGAGAGTGTAATACCGGGTTCGAATCCGTCCGCGGCAGCGCTGTCGGAACAGTGTACGGTGATTTCGTCGAACAGAGACACCGACTGCATAAGTGTAGACAGCAGATGATATCCGTCCTCACGTTTTCCGCATACACGAAGAAACAGATTGATTTTTGCATACGCCCGGATTTGTTCCTCGAATACAGACATGCGTTTCACTCCCTTAAAAAACCACCTGTACGCACTGTACAGATGGTTCTTATCTTAACACCAAATTACGCCAGGGTCATCTTAATGTCTCAGCCGGCACTTACGACCGCACTGGCTACTGCGATTTCAACTACCTTTGTGAGGATGTCTACATAACTGTAGGAAATGACTTCCTGACATACATTTGCACCTTTGCGATTGCACCGAACGGTAAAAACATTGGGGTAACAATGGTCGAGTATGCCTTCATGGATAATCGTGCGTTTCCTGCCGCCGTTAGATGTAAGTCTGATTCTTCTGCCGATAAAATTCTCAAGATCACGCTTGCATGCGTCTAGGTCTGTTTTCACAATCACGTTCCGCACCTCCGTACATGATATTTGGTCGAGGGCTGCCATATGAGAATGGCAGATTCAACGAGTAAAACGACTTCAAGCAATAGAAATTCTTCTTCCGCCCGATCCAAAGTCTGCTACTTGCCGGACGTCGGTTCATGTCCTATACTTAGAATTTGTTAGTGTCGTATGTCGCGCCTACTGTTACAGAATTATAACAATTGATTGATGAATTGTCAACCCAAAACACAAGCACTAGTGGTCAATGTGAACAAAATACGCCAAATATTGTGGTTTTTCTGTGGCAAACCTCCCAGATGATCGAAAAAAGGTTACAATATTCATTATTATGGTCTACTCAAAAAAGGTTACGAAGCGGATACAAAGAGGGAAGGATACGAAAGAACATGCAAAGTGATATTGAAATTGCACGAAGTGCCAAAATGCTTCCGATTAAAGAAATCGCCGGGAGCCTTTGTATCCCAGAAGAGTCGCTGGACTACTATGGAAGATACAAGGCAAAACTCCCTCTTTCACTCCTAAAAGAACGTGAAAACGTACCGGACGGCAAGCTCGTTCTTGTCACTGCAATGAATCCCACGCCAGCCGGCGAGGGAAAAACAACCATCAGTATCGGTTTGGGACAGGCGCTTTCCCGGCTAGGCAAAAAGACAGTTCTGGCTCTTCGCGAACCCTCCCTCGGCCCTGTTTTCGGAGTGAAGGGCGGCGCGGCCGGAGGCGGTTTTTCGCAGGTTCTTCCGATGGACGACATAAATCTGCATTTTACCGGAGACCTGCATGCCGTTACATCGGCAAACAATTTGCTGGCTGCCATGATTGACAACCATCTCTTCCAGGGCAACCCGCTCCGGATCGATAAGGACAGAATCCTCTGGAAGCGCTGTCTGGATATGAACGACCGCGCACTGCGGCATACTGTTGTCGGAGTGGGCGGAGGGTTTAACGGAGTCGAACGCGGCGAGGTCTTTTCCATAACCGCCGCATCGGAAGTTATGGCAATCCTCTGCCTGGCTGCCGATATGGATGATCTGAAACAGCGCCTGGCACGAATCGCCATTGCCTATGATCTGGACGGCAATCTCCTTACTGCCGGTCAGCTGCATGCGGAAGGCGCAATGACGGTTCTTCTCAAGGACGCGATTTGTCCGAATCTCGTCCAGACCATCGAGCATACGCCGGTTCTGATTCACGGCGGTCCGTTTGCGAACATATCGCACGGATGCAACAGTATCATCGCCACCCGCATTGCATTGAAACTTGGAGACATCATTCTGACGGAAGCCGGTTTCGGCGCGGACCTGGGTGCCGAGAAATTCCTGGATATCAAATGCCGCACAGCAGGTATCTGGCCGAATGCAGTTGTGCTGGTTGCGACCGTGCGCTCTCTCAAATACAATGCCGGAATCCAGAAGGCCGATCTTTCGATTCCTAATCTTGATGCCGTCCGGTCGGGCTTTTCCAATCTTGAAAAGCATATCGAGAATATGCAGGCGTTCGGCATCCCCTGTGTCGTCGCAAGCAATCAGTTCTATACGGATACAAAAGAAGAACTTGATCTGGTGAGGGATCTCTGCGCTGAAAAAGGTGTCCGTTTTGCTCCTGCCGAAGTTTTTTCCAAAGGCGGCGCAGGCGGCGAAGAACTGGCTAAAGAGGTTCTTTCCGTATTGGAAGATGAATCCAATGAACACTTGCCCCATTATATGTACGAACTTTCCGACAGTACCGAAGATAAAATTTGGGCAGTCGCGTCCAAAGTATACGGGGCTGCCCGCATCGATATTCTTCCCGAGGCTCTCGAAAAAATCAGGGCTTTTGAGTCGTCCGGTTATTCCGGGCTTCCAATCTGTATTGCAAAAACCCAGTATTCGCTTTCCGACAATCAAAAATCTCTGGGCCGTCCCTCAGATTTCACGTTAACTGTTCGAGATGTATGGCTATCCGCGGGTGCAGGGTATCTCGTCGTTTTGACAGGCACCATCGTAACCATGCCGGGGCTTCCTCCCCGACCCGCTGCCGTAGACATTGATATCGACGCCGACGGCATTATCAAAGGACTTTTTTGATCCCGTCCGGCGAAAGGAATCGTATAAAGTCATGAAGAATCCTGTAACGTATTCCATATCCAAAGCACGTTCCGTGCAGAAGAAACGACAGCTTCGGCAGATTCTTCTTCTGTGCGCTGCCATCCTGCTGCTGATCATTGCGATGGTTGTCATTCGCGTATCCATCATGAAGAATGCCATGGATGCCATGTATCCGACAGATTCTGCCGTTGCCGGAACCACTGCCCCGTCGGATCTGCAGTCGTCCGCGCCTGTCTCGTCAGCCGATTCATCGGATACTTCCACTGCCCCCGCAACGGACACCACAGCTTCCGCAACGGACACCACAGCTTCCGGCACCTCGGCCGGCGAGACCGGGACGGCACCTTCCGAGACCTCGGAGACTACGGCAGCCAGCACCGGGCCGGCCGCCATCCTGCCGGAAACCGATGTGTTTATTCCCGTTTCTTCAACCCTGCAGACGATATCTCACAAAGCCCGGGATTCCGCTTACCATACGCTTCAGAAAGATGTGCAGACATTGATTGACACACAGGTCGGTGTCCGGTGCGGGTTTTACTATATCAATTTGCAAAACAACGAAGAATTCGGCTATAACGAGACCGCTCCTTTTGTCGTCGGTGCTGCCATAAATCTGCCGATTAACACGATGCTTTATGATCAAGTTCGTGAAGGCACTCTCGCACTTACCGAGATCATGTCCTTTACTGGCGCAGACAAAGTGGACGGAAGCGGAAATCTGCAGAATGAAGCCTCCGGAACACAGCACTACATCCGCGAGCTGAGCCAATTGTCCATAATGCAGAGTGACAATACCGCTACCGAAATGCTTCTTCGAAGAATGGACGGGATTGACACTGTAAATGACAGTCTCAAACTTATCAGCGATTTTGTTGATTTCCGAACTCCGGTGACCTATACGGATTTTAACAATGTGCAGCGGTCCGGCAAAAACCGCTCATGTGCACTGGACCAGGCTAAGTATGCTGCCTACTTCTACAAGGAATATATGTCGTATCCGACTGTCTACCAGTCGTTGTTCAACGATCTGGCACACGCCTCTTCCGATTGGGGTGTCGGAAGCAGTCTTCCCTCAGACGTTCTTGTCTGTCACAAAACAGGCAGTAATGTAACTTTTTCATCCGAAACAGATACCGCTCTCATTTTCGCCGACGAACCGTATGTTCTTTCTGTCACTGTCGAATGCGCAGATGCCGCGACGGCGAAAGACCTGCAGAAACAGCTCGGCGACTTAGTGTACGCATATTTGCACGGGTGCTATTCGTAAAGCAACTCTTTTCGCACGTACTGGTTTTTTATGTTATAATCGATTCACATTTTTATCTTACGTCCCATCTGGTCTGCAGTTGGCGGTGGGTCCCGTGCGATGTGACCCGTGAACCCTGTCAGGTCCGGAAGGAAGCAGCAGTAAGCGGTCCCTCACTTGCGCCGCGGGGGTGCCTGCTCCAACTGCAGTCCAGACGGGACGTTTTTTTACGGTTTTCTTTCATTCACAAGAAATCCAACTCCGGGAGGATCGAAGCCTATGGGACACGTGGCATTGTATCGGCAGTTTCGACCTGCAAACTTTGATGAAATCGTCGAACAGAAGCACGCGGTTGCGGCGCTTCGGCAGTCGATTATTTCCGGTCAGATCGCTCATGCATATCTTTTCTGCGGGACTCGCGGAACCGGTAAAACCTCCATTGCGAAGATTTTTTCGAGAGCAGTCAACTGTCTCTCCCCGCAGAACGGCAACCCCTGTAATTCCTGTATGATCTGCCGCGGTATTCTTGACAACACACTGATGGATGTCATCGAGATGGATGCAGCCTCAAACAACAGCGTGGATAATATCCGCCGGATATGTGATGAGGTTATGTTCCTCCCGTCACTCGCCAAATATAAAGTGTACATTATTGATGAAGTACATATGTTGTCCGGCGGCGCTTTCAACGCTTTGCTGAAGACATTGGAAGAACCCCCGGCCCATGCTATTTTTCTGCTGGCCACTACGGAACCTCACAGAATCCCCGCAACCATCATTTCGCGCTGCCAGAGATACGATTTTCGTCGAATTTCCGTCTCAAGCATTGTAGAACGCCTGCAATTGATTGCCGATGCACAGCATGTGTCCATTGATAACGACGCGCTGGTCACCATCGCAAATTTATCCGACGGTGCGCTTCGCGACGCTATCTCGCTGTTTGATCAGGTAAGTAACGGAATTTCGCGACAAATTACTCGTGACGATGTTCTCATAATTACCGGTGTTGTGGATGATTCCTTCCTGGGCTCCATGGCAGATGCTCTTTTGACGAATGATGCAGGTCAAATTATCGCTTTGGCTGAGCAGCTTGTCATGGATGGACGCGACATGATCCGGTTCACACTGGATCTCGCACACTATTTTCGGGATCTTATGGTCGTCCGGGTCACGCAGGACCCGCGAAATCTGGTACAGGCTACATCCGATTCTATGACCAGAATGCAGGAACTTGCCGGACGCACCACAGCGGAGACACTTGTATACGCAGTAACGAAACTGTCCGGTCTGGTGTCTGAACTGAAATGGTCTCCCGATATGCGGACCTCTTTTGAGATTGCGCTTCTTAGCTTTGGTGCGGATGAACCCGCCGCCGGAAAAGCTCCCGTTCCATCCGGCACGACGCGCCCGGTTCAGAATGCATCGCAGCCGCCAAAACCGCAGGCCGTTCAAGGTGCCGCCGTATCTTCGCCCGTCATATCTTCTGTTCTCTCCTCTCCGGCAAAAGCTGCTCCGGCCATACCGGCTGCTCCGACTGTAACGGCTGCTCCGACTGTACCGGCTGCTCCGGTGGCTGCGGCAGCTGAAGGCGGCAGGCGTTCCTATATGGCTCCGCCTCCAATCGATGATTCTATCTTCTGTACTCCGGCGGATGATTCTTTTGCACCTCCTCCGATGGAAGACCCGGCTCCGCCTCCGATGGAAGACCCGGTTCCCTCCCGCTCCGACGATTTTTTCGTTCCGCTGCAAAAAGCAGATTCGGCACTTCCGGCTCCTGTACACGCAGGCGCTCCGCTGACCAAAGATGCTGCTGTGGATTCATCTCCGGAAACAGCATCATTGCGAATACTGCCGCTGTCAGAATTATGGGCCGCACTTCTTCACAAGTGGGAAGACACTCTTTTTTCAGACTATCTGCAGCTGAAGAAGGCCAGTGTTTCGGAGACAGATCACGTCCTTCGCATTGTTTTCCCCGATCATATGAAGTTATATGCGGACAATTTGACACAGCGGCCGGATTATAAGAAAATCAATAAGGACATTATGACCCTGATGACTGGAATACGTTCCGTCGAGGTGCTCACTGAAGCACAAAGAGACGGAAAGGAAAGTAAGAACAGTTCTCCGGAGGCCAGCGTATCTGCCGCACCGCCCCAACCGGAATGGGTAGCACAGATGCTTGCTTTTACTGAATCGGCCGGAATTCCGGTCGAGACAATAGATCGTCTATAATGCAATACCCCCAAAGGGGAATACGACAACAACAGGAGGAATACGATTATGGCAAAGGGTGGTTTTCACGGAGCGCCAAGCATGGGCGGCGGAAATATGGGGCAGCTTCTTCAGCAGGCTCAGAAAATGCAGCGCGAAGTTGAGCGTGTCCAGGAAGAAGTAAAGAATGCGGTCATTGAAGCAACTTCCGGCGGAGGCGTCGTAAAAGTAGCGCTCGGCGGAGATCATCTGCTCAAATCGATTACAATTGATCCGCAAGCAGTCGATCCGACCGACGTTGAAATGCTGCAGGACTTAATTGCAGCCGCTTTCAATGAAGCATCCAGAAAGCTGGAGGAATTCTCATCATCCCGCATGAATGAGGTAACCGGCGGCGTGAGAATGCCGTTCTGATCAGCGGGAGTAAATGACATGGCAAGATATTCACCTTCGGTAGCCAAGCTCATTTCCGAGTTAGGCAAGCTTCCGGGAATTGGACATAAATCTGCACAGCGTCTGGCTTTCCATATTTTGTCCCTGCCGTCCGAACAGGTTGCGGATCTTGCAGGTGCACTTACGGAGGCGAGGGAATCTACGCGTCTGTGTTCCGTCTGTCAGAATTTTACAGACAAGGATCCCTGTGATATCTGTTCAGATACTCACCGGGATTCCACTACGATCTGTGTTGTCGAAAATCCCCGCGATGTTGCGACAATGGAACGCATGCGTGATTATCAGGGACAGTATCACGTGCTGCACGGAGTCTATTCTCCCATGCAGAATGTTGGGCTTGATCAGATCAAGCTCAAGGAACTCATTACTCGCCTGCAGGGCAATCCCGGCGTCAGGGAAGTTATTATTGCAACCAACCAGACCGCCGAGGGCGAGGCAACCGCAATGTATATTTCCAGACTTTTAAAGCCCTCCGGTATCCGCGTAACGCGAATTGCCTCGGGGCTTCCTATGGGTTCTGATCTGGAGTTTGCCGACGATGTCACGCTTTCAAAAGCGATGCGCGCCCGCCATGAATTCTAAGAATTTTTGCCCGTCGTATCGAAAATAGTCTCGCCGGTCTTCACCATGCCCAATTGATTTCTGGCCATTTCTTCCGTATACGCATCGGATCCGACTTTCTTTTCAATGCTTTTTGCATCTTCGTTGGCCTGGATTGCGGCTTCCTGCTTTTCAGCCAGCTTTTCCGACTGCGAAGAGATACGCTGCAGCGAGATGTTCTGATTCATGTACATGGATGCGCCGACTGCAAACAGCAGAATAAAGAACAGCACGACGATGACGCGTATTGCGGGCGACCCGCTTGCGCCTTTTTGTTTCCTGCCAGTTTTTCCTGCATGAACTTTGCTCATTCTCGGTCTCCGCTGTACCTGGGGTTTGCGAAAATCCCCAACTTATACTTGTTATTTTACCGATATGTACGCGGAGAGGCAACGCTTCCTGCTCCATGGAGACGTCTGATCTGCCCGTTTTGTTCGGTTTTCGAGAATATGTAATCGCTATGTAATGTCTGCGTAACGAGCAGACGCGTTTTGTGTCCCCTATTCGATTTCCTGCCCGGAGAGAATTTCGTACATCTCCGCTGCCTTTTCCTTGCGAACGGTCTCCTGTATGTTCAGAATCCGGATACGCGTTTTTCCGTTGCCGAAGCCGATCTCCAGAATATCATCCACTTTTACTTCGGCTGACGGTTTGGCCGTGCGTCCGTTTATCGAAACACGACCTGCGGAACAGACCTCATTCGCGACGGTTCTTCTCTTAACCACGCGGGAAACTTTTAGAAATTTATCAAGTCTCATGCGATGTATCTCCTTTTTCTTTTGCTTTTACAAGGTCCCAAAGTTGATCCATTTCCTCCAGCGTCATATTCGTAAGATTCTTTCCGTCCGCTTCGGCGAGGACCTCGACTGCGCCGAATCGCCGGACGAATTTCGCGTTTGTCCGGTTCAGCGCCGTTTCGGGATCGATGCCCAGAAGCCGGGCGTAGTTAACTGCGGCAAACAGCAGATCGCCCACTTCGGATTCCACTTCGTCGTATACTTCGAAATCACTTTCAGCATGCAGTTTATTGTAGAGAGGCCTCCCGTTTCTGGACAGGGCCTCTTCAATTTCCAGCATTTCTTCTTTTACTTTTTCGAGTGCGCCCTGTGCATCCGGCCAGTCAAAGCCCGCTTTTGCAGCTCGTTTCTGAAGTTTTTCGCCGCGCATCAGTGCCGGGAGTCCCGAAGGCACGTCAGTCAGGGTCTGAGCGAACGTCGAGTGTCCCTTCTCCCGCATCTTATTTTTGTCCCATACCGAGATCACTGCGTCCGGCGAATCCGCTTCGTCGCTCCCGAAAACATGTGAATGGCGCGAAATGAGTTTGCGGCTGATATTGTCGGTAATATCCGTAAATGTGAATTCTCCGTCCCGTTCTGCCAGCGCCGCATGAAAAACAACCTGCAGTAATACATCGCCGAGTTCGTCTTTTATGCGGTCCGTGTGTCCGGAATCGATTGCGTCCACGGTCTCGTAGGCTTCCTCAATCAGATTCTGCCGAAGGGATGCATGCGTCTGCACGCGATCCCACGGGCATCCGTCAGGAGCCAGCAGACGCCGGATAACGGCAATAAAATCTTCTATGGTGTATTGGGTTTCCCCCTGAAGGGATATATCGAACTCTGTCATGTCCGTTCTCCTTCTTTTCCCGCGATTTGAAACGCAATGAATGTCATATCAGACGAATTTGGAAACGGTCAAAATGAACGATTTCCGTGTATTGGTCGCTGAAGAAAATGGTCTGGCGGAAAGCTGCAAATTCATGTGTGTTTTTCGAGAGCCAAAGCGGAATCGGGGCGTCAAGAACATGGCATAGATCGATCAGCGCCAGTTCCAGTTCCTTGACAAAGGACAGCGCCGGGTCGTCGCGAGTTACAACTGCCTCGCGCATCATAAGATTTGCTTTAAAAAGTTTGCCTTCGAGTCTCATTTGATCTCCTCCGGGTGTTTCGCCGCAAATCTGCCCACCCTCATTAACAATTTATTCACCGGAATAGCACTCGTTTGAAACAATTGATTGTTACTATAAAGATGTTCCTGATGAAGGAACACTCCTTACTTCATAACACCCTCCTTACAGATGCCGACGCCCCCCGTCGGTATCTTCTTTTTACCGCAAAGAGCATCACTATTATACTGCAACTGTGATGTTTTCTATGATATACTTTAATTCCTAAAGTGACATATGATTTACTCAATATATTTGTTGGAGACATTCCGTGGAGAATCGCCCATTAGAATCTGACTATCCGCATAAGGATGCCTTGTTTACACTGGAACAGCGATATCCCATTCGATATCGATGGATTTCCCGCGTGCCCATTCAGCTTCGTATTGTCGGAAATAAGATGCATATTCGTTTTTTTGTGCGCTATTCGAAAAATATGCTGACGAATTTCCCTGGAACCAACATTTCGTATGCTGATATTTCGGAAGCCGGCGTCCGGGCCAACTGGGCTGGAAAATATTATTTCCCCTGGCTGGCCGACGACGGTTATGAACGGGCGATGGCAAAAGCCAGTTTTCGAGTCCTGCAAAACGAAGAGGATCCGACCGATAATGATATTACGCCTTCTTCTCCGTCCGTCAGGGTCACTGTGGAGTTTATCCGATACGGACCCAGAAAGATCAGCAAACTATTTCCCATGCAGAAGTATTTCCGGGTGAAACTGGCACGGGGAAGTCTATTCCCTGCGCACGTGACCAGTCCGCTCTGGCGCTGGTACTGGGGGTTTTTCCGGTATCTGCAGGTTGAATCTCTTTATTTGAACTGGAGCCGGCAGTATCCCGGCAACGTGACTCTGGAAAAAACAGCCAGCCGTCACGAATTTCAGCAGGCCAGTGCGCATGAGACAGGCCATTTGCTTGGTCTCGGCGATGCATACGGAGCCAATTACCGGTTTTTCTTTGAGGCGCCGGGTACAGGCGGATATATGATGTGTCATAACCGCCGCGTGCACCCGGAAGAAATCGAGATGGTGTGCAAGGCGCACATGACTAACCGGATGCATTACTTCCCGAAAACATTCAGTGCGTCAACTTTCTTTACCGGCACCCGCCGTGCCATTCAGCTTTCCTACCACCCGCTTTCAAAAGCCGATAAAAAGAACCGGCGGAAAAAAACCGGAAAATGAATTTGAACTGATTTGTGAAACTTGTATATTCTGTGTTCATTTCTTTGACAAAATGTCACATAGATTTTCTTGTACTGAGGTCAAATTTGTTTGTTTTGCCACTATTTCGTCGTGAACACAGCTCTTTGATATTGTATGACGGTTTGATTCGATGTAGAATATGAACATGAATTTAAAAGACAACGATACTGTGACGCGAACCTGAACAAAATCGCAGCAGTACCTATGAGGAGGTTTATATGAAGAAGTGTCCCGATTGCGGCATGGTCATTGCCAATCAGGCCATCCGTTGCCCAAAATGCAAGTATGATTTTACAGATGGACAGGGAGCGAACGTTGCGGCAGCCGTAGCTAAAGCACAGCCTTCCATTGTACCGATGATTCTTGTCACACGTGACAATGTAGATGAGATTTATGCCAGTTTGAAGTCGAAGATTATTAAGCGCAAGACTGAATTCGATCACTTCATTGATTTTCTCGAGAATCGCACGTCATGGATGACAGCTCCTGCCAATATCGATGGCCACCTGGCACACGAGAAAGGTCTTTTAATTCATTCCGTTGGTGTTGCAAAACAGCTGATGCGTATCAAGGATACTTTGATGCCGCAGCTTGATGATGAATCCGCTATTGTCATGGCACTGTTTCACGATGTCGGCAAAGTCGGCGTCGAAGGCAAGCCTTTATATCTTGTAGAAGAGAAAGTAACCACATCTGCTCTGGGTCTCGGACTCGGCCGCAGTGTTACATCTTCCTCCTACGTAATCAACCCGAAGCTCGTCCCCATGAGCGTCGGCGTCCGCAGCCTCTTCCTCGTATCGCAGTACATGCTGCTTTCCGATGACGAAGCGCAGGCCATCTGCTACCAGTGCAACCCGGCTGAGATCGCGGATCGCGAAATGCCTCTTACGATGATCCTTGAGGTCGCCAACAAGATGCAGACCAAGATCTACGAGAATGATGAAGTTGTCCGTCAGTATAGCTTCACTGCCGTATCCTCCACGCAGGCCACCTGATTCTTTTCTTTGATACATAGATTGAATCCACTCGATGACATATTGCCGTCGAGTGGATTTTTTTGAAAATTCCATTCATATCTTCTATGTGATACTCTTAATGAAAGGCACAGGTAACGAATATGTTTGAAGGTTTATTTGGACACGCGAAGTATGCATCCATCAGTCCCAAAGAAGTAAAGGCCAAGCTGGACGCGAACGAGAAATTCCTCTTGTTTGATGTTCGTACGAAAGAAGAATATGATGGCGGACATATAGACCACAGCATTTCTCTGCCCGGACAGATTATTCATCAGGCCATTTCCAGGTATGCACGTTCGAAAGACGCTGAGATTGTCGTGTACTGTCTGAGCGGTGCACGTTCTTCCCGCGCTGCCGGTGTATTGGCCCAACTCGGATATACAAACGTCAAAAATATGGGCGGGATTTCGTCCTGGCCGTACGGAACGGTTCGCTGAAAAACAATGCGGGTCCCTCACGGAGTCATTCTTCGCATGAAAAGAAGCAGGTCTTGCTTCACGTATCGTCTCTTTGCATCGCAGGTAAAAGAAAAGCCGAATGAGTGCATTTACTCTTTCGGCTTTTTCATGATTTCTCTGACTTTTTCGACCATCTCTATGGACGCCTCTATTTCGACTTTCCGCACGGAAACGCTTTCCACATTGCACCCGATCGGGATTTGTCTGTCCATGGCAAACTGCCACAGTTCCTGAAAAATTTCGAGGGACAGCTTTACGGATTTGTCCAGAATATCATCGGAATAGCGCAGTTCGTTTTCAAGCCATCGCGGTACGCTGATTCCCAGCCACCGCATGAATTCCATCGTCTTAAGAGACCCGCAGGGAGTAAGCGTAAACAGAATCGGAACCATCTCCACCCCTTTGCTGCGGCAGAGAAAGTAATAGTCGGACAGGAAATTCTTCGCGGCTTCTACGTTGTAAACGGCCTGCGATATGAAAAACACGCAGCCGTCTTCCATTTTACGGAAAACGCGAAGATGCTCATCTGATTTGATCGTATGCCGTTCCGGGATGGTCACACCACCCAGGAAAAATTGCGGATCGATCGAATGGACCGCAGCATATGCATCAGGCAGGCGAAGCTTTCCTGTACTGTGACCGGAGGATGCTCCGACAAATACAGAAAACCGGTCCTGACCGGGATTTCCGGCTGCCCAGGATCGAAGTTCCTCCTCCGAATATTTAGCGACGCATCGATACACAATCTTCGGGAGGTCTAATGCTGCATAATATTGTTCGCAATAGCGTGCTGCGTCCAGCGTCGGGAGGAACGGAAACGGTCTTTCCTCAGTTGTCCGGTCACTCTCATCCTGAATGTCATACACAACGAGCGCATCAATGTCGAGCAGCTTGACCCGTTCCAACTGCTTCTGAGCGATCTCCCCGATCCGGTCCGGGGAAAGTGATAGCTTCGGAGGTGTAATACCATAGGTAAGAATCCCGGATGAGCGGGAAAGAATTTTGTTTTTTAGCATGACATTTCCCTATCCCCTGCTCAATCCTTCGTTTCTATTACAGCAGCTGCTGTTTTCTGAGCTTCTTGAAGGCACGGTCAAGACCGTTCTCTTCGAGCTGTACGCCGTCGAGTGAGACATAAATTCCGTCTCCCCCGTGTGTGTCCTTGAGGCGAATGGAGCGGATGTTTATGAAGGAATCCATCTTCTGCACGACTACTCTGTTTTCGATTTGCCCGTAGAGATCCTTCGATCCTTTGGCTTTGCAGGATTCGCACATACAGACGGTAAACTCATGCGTGACAAACGCGGAGTCGTCTTTTCTCCGGACGATGCCGCAGACGCTGTCGCCTCCGAGTGCTGTGAAGCTTGTATGAAGCAGATGATGTGCCAGGTCAGAATTTGCTTCGCCATAGAATTCTTTGTACAGACGAAGAATATCCGGGTTTTCCTGCGATTTACGATAGGTGGATGTCTTGTCAATGTTGACCAGTACCTGCTGACGCCTCGACATGACATCGATTTTCTCCGGGACCGGATGTCCGGCTCCGGCAATGCAGCCGCCGGGGCAGGCCATGACCTCGATCAGATCATATCCGACGTCTGCACCCTGAATAATCTGACGGATAAGAGATTCGGCATTTTGCAGACCGCTGATAACGGCCACGCGAACTTTTACGGCTCCGGCTTCCACGGTCGCTTCTTTTACGCCTTCAAAACCGCGAATTTCTTCGAAATCCAGGTGTTCTGTCAGCGCTGAACCGGTCAGTTTTTCAACGGCCATACGAAGAGCTGCTTCCGCAACGCCT
>Ga0302289_1000192_pt1 | contig 33557 bp, 25 predicted proteins | sample III_Fen_N1_2_FD_194552 | JGI IMG/M metagenome (GOLD analysis project Ga0302289, IMG submission 194552) | Peat permafrost microbial communities from Stordalen Mire near Abisko, Sweden - III_Fen_N1_2 | ecosystem: Environmental > Terrestrial > Soil > Wetlands > Permafrost | place: Sweden: Abisko... | reverse complement strand
CGTTCAGACGCAGACTTATTTCGGGTTCAGATCAAATATTAAGACCTTCCATATCTTCGTAACGTTCCCCTACTGCAACTCCCTTTGGTGCAATTTCATTCATCCGCTTTAAATTGTTGATTGTTAGTTGAATATTGACTGCTCCAATATTTTCCTCTAAAAAAGGTATATGCTTCGTCCCCGGTATTGGAATAATATCTTCTCCCTGCGCAAGAATCCAGGCCAGTGCCAACTGAGACGGTTTACAACCCTTCTCTAGCGCTAGTTGCCTGATGTAGTTTACCAAGACAAGATTTTTCTGAAAATTCTCGCCTTGAAATCTTGGGCAATATCTTCTAAAATCATCCTCCGCAAAATCGTCAAACTTGAGGATTTTGCCGGTCAGGAATCCTCTGCCCAGTGGGCTGTATGGGACAAACCCGACACCTAGCTCCCGACAGGTTGGCAGAATTTCATCCTCTACATCACGGCTCCACAAAGAATATTCTGTTTCAACTGCTGTAATTGGATGAATTGCATGTGCACGCCGTATGGTTGATGCGGCTGCTTCGGACAAGCCGATATAACGTATCTTGCCCTCTTGTACCAATTCTGCCATTGCGCCTATGGTTTCTTCAATAGGCGTATTAGGGTCTACTCGATGTTGAAAATACAGGTCAATCACCTCTACGCCAAGACGTTTCAAGCTTGCCTCGCAAGCGCTTTTCACATATTCAGGCCGTCCACTAATGCCCAGAAAACTGCCGTCCGCGCTGCGTACGCACCCGAACTTTGTTGCAATCACAACTTCGCTCCGCCGACCCGCGATTGCCCTGCCGACCAACCTTTCGTTTTCGCCTACGCCATACATATCAGCGGTGTCCAGCAAAACAACCCCTAAGTCCATAGCACGGTGAATCGTCCTGATCGATTCGCGTTCATCGCTTTCTCCATAAAATTCCGACATACCCATGCATCCGAGTCCGATTGCCCCGACTTCCAGTACACTTTTGCCAATCCTTCTTTTCATCATAGTAGCTGTTCCCTCCCGATGATTTCGTTTTACGCTTGAATTATTGCTTTGAATCACTCATAATCATGGTAGACCTTAGAGTTTAATCTAAGTCAAGCATTTTATTAAGGAGAATTTTGTTTTGTATTCCATCAAAGATGTTGCGAGTTTGTGCGGTCTTTCAGCCTACACAATCCGTTTTTATGATAAAGAAGGGCTCTTGCCCTTTATCACCAGAAACAGTACGGGTAACCGTCAATTCAGCGAATCCGATCTTGATATGATCCGATTGATATGTTGCTTGAAAAACACAGGTATGCAACTTAAGGAGATCAAGAGGTATACTAATTTATTTATGGAGGGCGATCACACCGTTCCCTGCAGAAAGCAGATGATGATCGATCACCGCACCTCGATTCTGAACCAGATCAGCGAACTGCAAACACAGATAGGTGTTATCGAGATGAAAATTGCCTATTATGAAGCTAGAAAAAACTCGGCGTCCTGCTGCAATTACAACAAGATTGTAGAGTCGAAATAAGAATCATTCACTATACTCATTAAAGTCCCTTCACTGAAGTATTTTACGAACTAGACCCCCTCCGATACCCGTTTCATTGGATCTGCCAGGGGGCGCCAAAAAACAAGAGGTCACCATTGGTGGCCTTTTGTTTTGCTTTCATGTTGAATTGAGCCAACGAATTTGCCTGCATCCCCAGCAAACGAGTACTCTCCAGTGTTAAAATGAAGCACAATCTGATGAATCAGGTTCCATGGTGCGATCATCTTTCATAACATCGTTCCTGATTGCCTCGTAAGTCTGTTTCCCGATCATCAGTTCCTCGTTTGTGCGAACAATGCAGATGCGAACCCGCGCGTCCTCGTTGGAAATCAGCTTTGCGTCTTTCTCTCGCTCCAGCCTGACGTTGTTCTTGTCAGAATTGAGCTGAATACCCAGATAATCCATCCCCGCGCAAATTCTTTCGCGTATCATCGCTCCGTTTTCACCGATTCCACCAGTAAAAACGAGACAGTCCAGGCCATTCATTGCGGCAACATAAGCGCCGATATATTTTTTTACTTGATAGCATAAAACATCAATCGCCATATTTGCGCGCGCATTCCCGTTTATCGCTTGAATCTCGATCTCCCGACAATCGTTTGAGATACCCGATAGTCCCAGTAACCCGGACTGGTTCGTGAGTATCTTCTCCACTTGCGGGAACGAGAGACCTTCATATTCCATGATGCGCCCAACAATCGCCACATCAATATCGCCGCACCGCGTCCCCATCGGTACGCCGGAGAGAGGCGTGAACCCCATGCTTGTATCGACCGAATTGCCGTTTTTGACCGCAGCGATACTGGAGCCGTTTCCTAAATGGCAGATGATTATTTTCAGCTGATCGAATGGTTGATCGAGAAATCTAGCAACACGCTCAGAAACATATCTGTGCGACGTTCCGTGAAACCCATAACGCCGGATTCCATACTTGAGATAATACTCGTAAGGGATTGCATAAAGATATGCCTCCGGCGGCATCGTTTGGTGGAATGCCGTATCAAAAACAGCGACCATCGGAGTCAGTGGCATCAGTTTTCTGAAAATCTCAATGCCGCGTACCATATGCGGCATGTGCAACGGTGCAAGCCGAATGTTTTCACGCATTTTTGCAAGTGTAGATTCATCGATCACTGTCGGCTGGAACATATCCTCACCGCCATGCGCAATCCTGTGGCCAACTGCAAAAATCTCACTCAGATCCTTTAACGCCCCATGCCGGGTATCGAGTAATGTGTTGATAATCGCCTGAATGGACTGTTCGTGATTGGAATATTGAGCGTGAAAAACCTCCTCTTTCCCTTTGAGACAGTGTTTCATACTGGCATCAGCGGCTCCGATATTTTCCACAATCCCGCGAATCAGTACTTGCTCCGTTTCGATTTCTATTAAAGTATACTTAATCGATGAGCTGCCGGTATTGATCGATAGAATCAACAAGATTGTCACCCCGATTCTGGTTGTTCGTTTGGTAAGAAAGGCAAAAGAAATCCAAGGGCAGCGTTTTTCTTTCTTTGCGCTTCCGTCAGTCTGTTGCAATTGTTGGGGAAATTTCGTAACGGTTTGATCCGTTTAAATTGACAAGAGCAAAACCGCGTGCAAACACCCATGTGCTGCACGCGGTTTCTTATGGTTTACTCGTAATGCTTGCCTCTGCCGATAATGTAGTTGATAAACACAACAATCAGCAACACAATACCCGTAATGACCTGCGGCAGGAATGGCGATTTGAGCCATTGCAGCCACACGGGTAAAGCACTCTTCATGAGCTGAACGCCATTTGGCAGCACCGCCAGCAGCAATACACCAAGCACCGCCCCGATGATGCTTCCTTGACCGCCCTTGATATTCGCTCCGCCGACAATGCAAGCCGAGAGCGCTGCAAACTCAGCTCCTAGCCCAATACACCTCGGATCGGCGGTTGAAAGGCGCGCAACCTGCCAAACACCGGAAAGGGCTGCCATAACCGAGCAGAGTACGTAAAAGATTGCCCGCATTTTGATCACATTGATTCCCGAGAAATACGCCGCGTTGTAATTGCCGCCAATTGCGATTGCGTATTTTCCGAGAATCGTCTTCTTCTCTAGAAAGATGAAAATCGCGACGACGACAACCACGATTACCAGCGCCAGCGGAAATGGTCCGACATATGTTGCCTTATCATCGAGAATGGTGATGACTTGCATTTCAGGCTTCGCGATGGGGTTTGGCCCGCCACAAACGGTGTACGCGAGTCCGCCGTAGATGAGCCAGCCAGCAATCGTTGCCATAAACGCCGGAATCTCAAGTTTTTCGATCAGTATCGTATTGATGATGCCAATCACGACACCCAGTAATGCAACCAAGCCGATCGCCCACCATGGATTTACGCCCTTGACGCACAGCGCAGCATAGGTGATTGCGCTCAGCGCCATCACACCGCCAACTGAGAGGTCAATTGAGCCGCTTGTTACCACGAACGTCAGCGCGCAAGCGATGATCATAATTGGTAGATTCTGGCGGAAGATCAAGAAGATATTGTACTTAGCAATAAATTTGGGATTCATCAGCGTAAACAGCACCACAAAAGCAACGAGAACAAGAAAAAGCATAATGTTATATCTTGTTGTACTGTTGAGACTACGTTTGGATATATTTTTCATGGATCTTTACCCCGTTAAACCTTAATCTTTTTGCGAATCGTATCATTGACGAGAATCGCCAGAATGAGTACGACACCCTTGACGATATTCTGGTCGTAAATCGCCACATTCAGGAAGTTCATAATCTGCGTGATCGTGAACAGGATCAATGCGCCAATAATCATGCCGAGAACCGTACCTCTGCCGCCATTGATATCTGTTCCACCGAGGACGGCAGCGATGATGCAGTCCGTCTCCAGCCCGGGAAGCATACTGCAGTCCGCAACTGAAAATCGTGAGACGATGATAATACCCGTAAACGCCGCGAGAATACCCGAAAGCGTGAAAACAGAGGTGATGACTTTAACAGTATTGATACCCGAGAAGCGGGCTGTTTTGATATTCGCGCCAATGGCATATGCCTGACTGGCAAATACGGTATTGTTCTGAATGAACAAAAAGATCAGCGAGATCACCACCGCATATACAATCGGAAGTGGCAGACCGGATATGGTCAGCGCAATGTTTTTCACATTGCCCGGCATTCCAGAAGCGATGCTCTGCCCGTTTGAGGCGATCAAAGCAATACCCGCCGTAAAATACTTGAACACAAGCGAAATGATGAACGACGGTTGCTTGAAGCGTGAAATGATGAAGCCGTTTAAAAACCCACTCACTGCGCCACAGAGCATAGCGGCAATCGCCGCGAGCCAAACAGGCAATCCCGCAATCGTAAACAGGCCAAAGAGTACGCCGGACATGGCACCGACACCTGCCACCGAGAGATCCAGGTTACCTGTGATCAATACGAGCGTAATTGCAGAAGCTGTGATGATTACGCTTGTGGATGACACTAGAATGTTTCGTATGTTTTCCCAGGTATTGAAGATTGCCGGAAACAAGATCGATCCGATGATCCATATCAATACAAGAATACCAAACATTGCCAGATTCTGAACGCCGTTAGCCGAGAACTTCAGAACCGGACGACGCGATGTGTTTTGCGTTTGCTCGCTCATAACGTACCTCCGGTGACGATGTGCATAATACGCTGAGAATCCAGCATTTCCTGATTGCTCACGAATCCTTTGAGCTCGCCTTCGTAAAGCAGTCCGATTCGATCGCAGAGGCAACTGATCTCTGCCAGTTCGCTTGAAAAAATGATGGTAGAACAACCGGTCTTAGCCAGCTTTCGAACGATGTTATAGATCTCCTGTTTCGCGCCTACATCAATACCGCGCGTCGGTTCATCCAGCAACATCACCTTTGGGCAAACGTTTAAGCATTTGCCGATGATCACCTTTTGCTGGTTTCCGCCGGAGAGATAAGCCACGGTTTGATTTTCGTTCCGGCAGGCAACATCGATTTCTTCAATATACCGCTTTGCGAGTTGCCGCTGGCGAATATTGCTGACGATACCATTCTTTGAGACGGATTTATAATTCATCATAGGCATGTTGGTCACGATGCTCAAAGATGTACAAATCCCCTGTGTGCGTCGTTCTTCGGGAATGAGCGCTACGCCGCCTTTGAGCGATTTTTGCGGGGATGCATTCGTAATCTTTTTACCGTTGAGTATCAGTTCCCCTTCAAATGGATCCAGCCCATAGATTGCCCTTGCAATTTCTGTTTTTCCCGCGCCGATCAGCCCGTAGAATCCAAGTATTTCCCCTTCATAGAGATCGAAACTAATGTTCTTGAGTTTGCGATTCCTCATCCCCTTGATTTCTATGAGTTTATGGTTTTCATTGATCGTATTGGGCATGTAATTTTCGAAGATGTTTTTGCCAATCATCATTCGGATGAGTTCCTGACGATCTTCGATTTCGCTCTTCGGCTTCGTTGCAATATGCTTGCCGTCACGTAAAACAGTCACATAATCCGCCAGCTCCAAAACTTCTTCCAAGCGATGCGTGATATAAATGATCGTGATCCCCTGCGCTTTCAGATCGCGAATTACATCAAATAGATGCCTCGATTCCTCTGCCGAGAGCGGGGAGGTCGGCTCGTCCATGATGATAACATCCGAATCCATCGCGAGCGCTTTTGCGATTTCCACTACCTGGCGCTTTGCAACGCTGAGTTCCTCAATCATCTGCTTTGGATCGATCGATTTGTCAATCTTCGCCAGAATATCAAACACTTTGGTATTCGATCGTTTGCGGATAATACCAAACGTCGTTTCCTCTAGTCCCAGACAAACATATTCCTCAACGCGAAGCTGCTCAACGACGTTGAGCTCTTGAAACAGACACCCGATTCCAGAGCGCATTGCTTCACGTGTGCTCTGAGGATCCCAAGGTTTCCCCTCGTAAATCACTTCACCGGAGGAGCGCTTCAGCGCACCTGTGAGAATTTTAATCAGCGTCGATTTTCCTGCCCCGTTTTCTCCGATCAGGCAATGACATGACCCTTTCACAATATCAAAACTGACGTCGTTCAGCGCCAGCACGCCTGCAAAGTGTTTCGAAATATTTCGAATCTCCAACACTTTACCGTTGTCCATGAATAAGCCTTCCTTTCGACTGCCGGGCAATCCCCGGCAGGTTATTCCACTTTTTTGCTGCAAGTAATGCTGTTATATGCACATACCGAAACTTTTCTGGTTTTATCTTTTCTTTCCCGATCCGGCATGATAATATACATGTTGATAGTTTTTGTCTTTAACTGTTTACATCAGTATTTATTCTCTGATTACGTGTCTACAAACACTGATATCATGAGGCAATCCGCCTTTCTATAGTCTTTCTGAAAGACGTTGTCTTTTGGAAGGGGGGCGACCCGTTCTTAAGATTGGGGTCCAAGAACGGGTCGTTTCGCATTATTTTGCAATCTCCGCCGCGAGATCAAGCGGCGTTGTCGGCATATACTGGGTGTTGAACCAGTCCTGCAGAACCTGGACGGAATCCTTGTAGTAGTTGAAATAGCAATCCGGTGTGAACATTTCAACGTACTTGTTCGGGTCGATTTCGCCGTTGATCAGCTTCATCATCATATCGATTTCAGCATAGGCAAACGACTGGGGCTGCATACCGAGCGCGTACTTGAGAGACGTGGTCGGGTCTGCGAGCTTGATCAGCTCTGCCGAGGATGCATCTGTCGAGGCGATGATTTCAGTGAGCGGTACACCGTCTTTTGCAAGACCGCGACCGGCAGCTTCATAGGCGGCCAGAACGCCAAGGCCGTTCTGCATGTTGTCGCCGTAGATGATGTTGACTTCCGGGTGCGCCTGCAGGCCGGCTGCTGCGATTTGCTGAGCAACTTCGAGGTTGCCGCCGCCATGGCCCCAGTAGGACGCGCCGAAGAGTTCTTCACCCTTGCTGTTCTTGAACACGAGATCGCCGGACTGTTCCTTTGTGGGCAGATCGCTCACAACGGTCTTGACGCCCGTGAGGAACGGACCGGTTCTGTTGTCGAAACAGAACGAGATGTTGGTCCAGCTGACAAAGCCGAGTCGAACCGGCTTGTCGGGATACAGGGACATCCACTGCTTCGCCATGTCGATACCCATCTGGGAAGCAACAGACGCTTCGTCGATCAACAGAGCGGGAACCACTTTGCCGGTCGTGCCGACGCAATAGGTCATGATCGGGATGTCCGCATCGCGGGCTTCCTGAATGACGTCATTCTCGCCGTCTTCGGTGATCGGGTGCAGAATGATGCCGGTCACGCCCTGGCTGATGAAGGTTTCAACAGCGGCGACGGACTTCGCAAGATCCTGATCGGGGTCAATGGTCTGGTAGTCGTAGTTGTACTGTTCCGCGGCATAGATCTTCGCCCATTTAGCGTCGTTACCGTGGACATCATGCTTCAGCGTGTTCGGGACCTTCGCAATTACGCCTGCGAAGCCCTCTTTCGCTTCTTCAGCTGCCGGAGCCTGCGTTGCTGCTGCCGGAGCCTGCGTTGCTGCTGCGGTCGCCGGTTCTGTCGTCGCTGCTGGTGCCTTTGCGCAGGCTGACAGTGACATTGCTATCATCAGCACTGCTGCTACGATAGCGACCAACTTCTGGTGCTTTTTCATTGTTTCCCTCCTGTTTTTTTTTATTACCTCATCCGAAAGGTAATACTGATACATCCCGTAAGTATAAACACCCCAATCGGGAGGTAATTCTAATTCTTCATTACTGGGCACCTTGTAACCGGTAGAGCAGCTCCTCTAGCGAGAGCGCGTTTGTATAAAACATCGTCTCTCCAGCCAGAATCGGCTCTCCGTTGACATAGAGATACAGTGTAGACGCATCGCGTCGGTACAGCGATAACTCCACGATTTCCCCGTCCGTCTTCTTCACGGTAATCATCGCCTCGCGTGCACCCTGCGTGGAAGGGTTTGAGTCATATCCGTCCGCATTGATCGTGATGCACTTAAAGTAAATCGAAACGAATGTATCGGTGTAATCGATTGGATTTCCGTTGAGCGTTGCTTTTACTTCCGCACCGCTTCGATCCAACGCCAGAACATCTTCTGTGCCGTTTGACTGAATCGATACTGACTCAACCGAATCAACCGGAATGTCCAAAGGTGCGATATACATAACGCCCTCCGGTGTCAGGGCTGAGAAATCCAGGTCGGACGCGTATAGCTGCACGATGTCGCTTTCCGATCCGATGCGCACATATTGCAGCGTGTCTGTCACAGTGCCGAAATACAACGTCTGAGTCGCTCCGTTTTGATCCGTCAGCGTCATGCTGCTTGTTGGATTAATCAGTCCGGTTTCTCCAGTTTCACTCGTCGCATCCACATACCCGGCAATGGCCAGTGTGCGCAGTTTTGCTATCAGTTCGTTGAGGATGACTTCCCGCGCCGGGGCGACAAACGGATATTCGATGGTCCAGTTATGGTAATCCGTGTTTGTCAGCTTCAGTACTTCTTTCCCTTCGATGGAATACGCGATGCTGCGAATATTGGAGGGATCGACCAGCAGCACATCCTTTGCGCGATAAGCCGCGAGGCTCCCCGTCAACTGTGAGGTCATAGCGGTGGATGTCAGCATGACATCGTCACCACTTTTGATGTAAACGCTTGAGCCGCTGACGGCTTCGTTGCCTACTGTAAAACTGTATCCTTTGCCATTCGATGTCGAGACCGATACCTGCGCTTCCGGGTTGTCAAACCCGTACTCCGTTTTCTCTTCCGTGAGCATACGTGTAATACTGAATTCTTCGAGACAACCGAGCAGTAGTTTGATCTTCTCAGGATTCGTACGATAAACGCCATTCGATTCGACAACCCATGCCCCGTCCTGTTGATAAAAATCATAGTTGCCAAAGGTATTGACGATTCTGACCTCGGAAATCTCGTCGTTTCCGAGTGAGAAAAGCACGCCTTTTGCGGCTGGGTTTTCGTTTGCCGAAATGATGAAATAAGCAGCGGCAAACGCAACGCAAATTACCCCGAGGATGATGCCGTTCCGAATCGACCGACCGCGTTTCGTCATTGGTTCCTCCTGCGTGCCCAGACGATGAATGCCGAGAGGAACACGAGTCCGGGCAATACGACTAAGCAAAGGATTGCAAGTCCTGTAAATTCACTGCCGCGAATAATGAGCGATCCGGAATTTATCGTCTTGGAAGCGATCACTCCCGATCCTTGATCTCCCGAAAGCCACTTTGCACAGTTCAGAAAGAAGTCGCGATTGGACTGCACCTCTATGCTTCCATCCAGAGCAAACGAACTGTTGCCAATAATGACCATGTGCGCTGCATCGGTTCCCCACTTCACGTTACTCTTGACCGAGGCATACGCCAGCGGCGCGGGCCCGACGTAATCGTCCTTCGTGAATTTGGCGTCAGCGATGGTCATATCCGCCCGGATCCAAGATTTATCCGAGGACTGCAACAAAATGGTGTTTGTAATCTCGCTCTTGTCGTAATCAATCGTACCAAGTCCGCGCACGATCGGCAGGATCACCAGTGTTCCAGCCTGTATGATAGGATCCGTAATCTCATGGGAACCCATCTGCGGAATCAGGTAGAGATTGTATTTCGAGAGATAGTATTGAGAGTCTTCTTCAACGACGTAGTTGTTCGTAATACCAATGCCAAACTCCGCGGTTAAAAGGCTGAGGTTCGAATAGTCCGTCTCGTTTGAGTTGAGTACCGAATCAATCATTAAGAAGATGCTGCCGCCATCACGAATATATGCCTGAAGCTTAGCCAGCTCATCGTCGGTAATGTCCTGCTTCGGGGAGACAAAAATCAACATTGCCGCATCAGCGGGTATCTCATTGCCTTCGGTCAGGCGCAAAGTGCGAACCTCGTAAGCATCCTGCTCCAAGCCGGACACAGCCTTGGTCATCGACGTAGAGGCGGCCGTTTCGCCGTTGCCTTCTATAAAGTAGACAACTGGCATCGCCTTTGATGTGACATATCGGATCGCTCCCGTAATCTCACGTTCGCCGTTAAAGATGCTGTCATCCTGCGTGGTTTCAAACAGATCCGCATTACTGAGTATTTTATATCGTGTTCCGCTTTTCACGATGATGCTGCCATTTGAGATGGATGCGACATCCAGATTGTAGGCGGCGAGTTTTGCGGGTTCCTGTTCGGCGTCTATGTACTCCACGCTGACCTGATTTGAATTTTTTTGATATTGGTCGAGCAGGGATACGACCATCTGCTCCTCCTCGCCTTTGGGATACACGCCCGCAATCCGAATCGGCTCGTCTAGGTCCTTGAGTGCTGAGAGGGTTTGGTCGGATAGCGTAAACAGGCGTTCGGTTGTCATGTCATAGCTCCACTTGAGCTTGTAGCAGAGCAGCACGGCGAATACCGCGATGGCTAAAACTGCTGCCGTAGAGAGCACGGTTGCAATTTGAAATCTGCGCTTGCGCGTATTGTTCGGTTTGTCATTCATCATCATCCGCCCCCTACGCCAGCTGCCTGCGTTTGATATTCGTTACGGTAAGAAACATGAAAACTGCCGAATAGCAGATGTAATAACATACGGGTCCCGGTCGAAATACGCCGCGGATGAATTCGTCGTAGCGAGCTGAAATCGCTAGCGCTGAAAGAATCTGCTTCAATACCGGCACTTCGACCGACTTGGAAAACGAGGAGAGCATCACAAGCAGAAAAAGAAGGCCGAAACTCGCGATTGCCGCAATCACCTGGTTTTCCGTAAAGGAAGCGATGAAGCTGCAAACGGCAATCATCGCGCTGCCAAACAGGAAAAACCCGACATAGGAAGCAAGCAAACCGCCGATATTAGGATCGCCAAAGATCATGAGGATGATCGGATAAGCGAAGGTCAACGTAAGTGTGAGCAGGAAAACAACAAGCGCCGCGATGTACTTGCCAAGTACGATATCCAGAACCGACAATCTTGAGGAGAGAAGCAGATGCTCCGTTCCTGCTTTTCGCTCTTCCGAATACTGCCGCATAGTCAAAATCGGAAATGTCATAAATGAGATATTGGCCAGCAACCCAAACATTCCGAGCAGATCTCCGTTTCCGCCGAGCAGATTGGACACTGTAAACGTCAGTCCCGCCAGCAAAAGAAAGATACCCATAAAAACAAAGCCAAATGGAGTGGTGAAGTAGGCTTCGATCTCCTTGCGAATCATGCTGATCATACAGCCTCCTCCTGAGTCGGTAGCCTCTGCGGGACAGGGTTTGAAATGATGGAGAGAAAGACTTCCTCCAGCGTTTTCGTCGTCCTCTTGAGCTCGTAGAGTGGAATCCCAGCCGCAGCGAGAGCCGAGGCAAGCCGATCGAGTGTTCCCCCATCCGGTGTGATGGTCACGTAAAGTTGCGAAACTCCCACCAACGATGCGTCCGCCGATTCCACGCCGGTCACACCAGCGATGGAAAGAAGCGCCGACTTTGCGCGCTCCATATCGCACTTGAGCTGTACGGAGTAACGTTGAATCGAATCCTCCGCAAGACGAGTGAACGAATCGTCGCAAAGCAGTTTGCCCTGGTTGATGATTAAAACACGGTCGCATGTCATACGAATTTCGGAAAGGATATGCGAAGATAACAAGATCGTATGGTTGCGGTGCAGCCGTTCGATGAGCGCGCGCACCTCAGCGATTTGCCTCGGATCAAGGCCAACAGTCGGTTCGTCGAAGATGAGAATCTCCGGCCTGCCGATCAGCGCCTGCGCAATACCAACACGTTGACGATACCCTTTGGAGAGATTACGAATGAGTCTTTTTCGTACTTCCATCACATGCGCCAGTTCCATCGCCTCTTCAATGTGCGAAGCGTGTTTTTCGCGCGGAACCCGGCGAATTTCGGCGAGAAATTTTAAATAGCGTTCCACACTCATTTCCATGTAAAGCGGCGGTAATTCCGGTAGATAACCGATGTGACGCGCTGCCTCAGCCGGGTCTGCAACCGCATCTACACCGTTGATGATGATTTTGCCGCTGGTAGGGGTCATGTAACCTGCGAGCATACGCATAATCGTACTTTTTCCCGCGCCATTCGGTCCGAGCATACCGACAATCTCGCCCTTTTCAATATGGAAACTGACGTCTTCGACGCCCAGCTTGTTTCCGTAATATTTGGTAAGATTGCTGACAGTGATCATATCTTGCCGCTTTCTTCATCTTATATTGATGCTTGAATTGATATGGATCTACAAATTACCGTATAGACTTAAACGTGTTTTGAATCGTCATCATTTGATGCTTTTTATTAATAGAGAACTGTAAATTACCGAATCGTCTTTAAAACGCGTTTTGCCTGATCTGCAAAATCCTGTTTGAGCGATGGGTAGAGTGAACGATAGGTTTGATAGAATTCATCATAGATTGCAACGTTTGCCGCAATCGGTTCCGTTACGCTTTTTGGCTTCACAATGATATCGCAGGCTTCTTCGATACTCTTGAAATATCCTGCGCCAACCGCCGCCATGATCGCAGCACCTGCAGCGGGGCCTTCCTCAATATTCATCGTCAGCACGGAAGCGTTAAAGATATCCGCCTGCATCTGCCGCCAGAGCGGGCTCTTTGCGCCGCCACCCATTGCGCGCACCTCGGTGATGGACAGCCCGAAAGAGCGGAGTATTTCGAGTGTGTCGCGCAGGGAGTAGGTCACGCCCTCCATCACGCTGCGGCACATAGCGCCCAGCCCGTGCCGCATGGAAAGACCGAAGAATACGCCGCGTGCATCGGGATCGACATGCGGGGTGGATTCGCCGTTGAGATACGGAAGGAAAATCAAACCTTCTGAACCCGGCGCAACCCCTTTGGCGAGTGAATCCATGTATTCATAGATCTCTTTGCCCTCTTTTTCAAACGCTTCTTTTTGCGCGGAGAAAAACGTATCCCGCATCCATTTATACGAGCCGCCCGCGCCAAGTGTGCAGCCAAGAAAGCTGTACTTTCCCGGCACAGAGTGGCACTGGCTATACATCGCCCTGTGCTGCTCGTCGATAAACGGCTTATCACAGCACCCGAAAATAACACCAGACGTACCGATGGTCGCCGCGATGATTCCCGTGCGCACTACTCCGGTGCCGACTCCTCCGGCGGGCTGATCGCCGCCGCCGGCAACGACGGGAATTCCCGGGGTCATTCCCCACTCCTCGGCCAGATCCGCCTTTAAATATCCCGCAATGTCCTGTGATTCCAGCAAACGTTCCGGTACGATATCACGCGGAAGTCCGGTGACTGCGAAGAGTTTTTCCGACCAGCAACGGTTCTTCATGTCCAGCAGGAAACTGCACGAAGCGTCCGACACCTCGGTTGCGATTTCGCCGGTCATCCGATAGCGCAGGTAATCTTTTGTGTAGAGTACCTTGCTCGTTCGTTCAAAAATGTCCGGCTTGTTCTCCTTCAACCAAAGCAGCTTTGGCGCCCAGAAACTCGGCAGGCAATAGTTTGCCGCTTCGTCGAGTATCTCTTTGGGGTCCATCATGGCGTTTAGCCTGTCCGCCTGCGCAAAAGCGCGCTGATCCATCCAGATGATGCAACGGTCAACCAGTTCGCCGTCTTTGTCCAAAAGAGTGCTGCCTTGCATCTGGCCGGAGAAGCCGATTCCGCGAATCTCTTTGCCGTAACCGCTCTTAAAAACAGCCTCAGCAACCGCACCGCGGCATGCTTCCCACCAATCCAGCGGGTCTTCTTCAAACCAGCCGGGTCTTGGCGTAATCACGTTGCACTCGCGGTATCCCATACCGAGAATTTGCCCAGCTTCGCTCATTACGATTGCCTTAATGCCGCTGGTTCCCGCATCAATTCCTAAAAAGCAGTGCATATGCCCTCCCGAGCGTTACTTGCAGAGCTCAAACTGTTCGCGCATCACCTGTAAGGTGTATCCGAACGCCTCTTCTTCACCCCAGGCGCGAGCGGTCAGCAAGGCATCGGGCGCCATCTTATCCACTGCATCCGGGTCGGTAATCCCCGCCTCGGCAAGCGTAATCGGTGTTCCGATCTTTATAAACCATGCTTCGAGGGCGGCGATGCCCGCGCAGGCGGCAATCCTGTCATCCGCGTCACGAACGCCGAATACTTCTCTGGCAAACTGCGCGTATTTTGCGGTTCTCTGCTCGAGATAGTAGCGCATTGTGGCAAGGATCGTAATCGACATCGCAGCGCCATGCGGCGTGTCATAGAAGTTCGAGAGCGAATGACCGAGGATATGGATGTTGGAATTCACCGTGCCAAATCCGCAGTCGTAGAATCCGTTCCAGGCAAAGGCTGCCTCCCACATGAACACCGCGCGTGCGTCCGCATCCTTGGGGTTTACCAGCAAGCGATCCATGCATGCCATAATCGAGCGGATGCCGCCTTCGCAAAAGTGATCCTGATACGGCGCAAACGCGAGCGAATGGCCAAGATAGTGCTCCAGCAAATGGGAAACGATGTCCGCCGCGGAATATCCCGTCTGGCGCATCGGAATCGTATAGGTCAGTTCGGGGTCAAGCACCGCAACAGCGGGTTTCATGATGGGGTTGGCGAACCCTTCCTTGCGCTTGAGCGTTTCGTTGTTGATCACGGCGGTGCCGTTCAACTCGGAAGACGTAGCGGGAATGGTAACCACCACGATCAGCGGAATCATCTTCGTGATCGGAGCCTTGCCGGAGGGCAGATCCCAGGGATCGCCGTCATAATTCGCCGCAACACCGATGAACTTTGCCTCGTCCATGGCAGACCCGCCGCCGACGGCGATGATCACATCCGGCTTCTCTTTTTTCGCCAGCGCAATCGCGCTTGCCGCATGCTCTGCCGTCGGGTTGCTCTTGACGCCAAAGTGGGTCAGCAGCTCCACGCCCGCTTCCTTGCAGCTCTCGGCGACTTTATCATAGAAACCGAGTTGCTTCACCAGCGCCTCGTCATAGGTCACCAAAAGCGCTTTTTTACCAAATTTCGCCGCTAATTCACCCGTGCGTTTGACTTCACCCGCGCCGAAAACAATCTTTGTAGGAACGGAAAATTCGAAGTTGACCATAATGCTTCTCCTTTATTTAATTGGATAAAAATAATCTGCTATTAATCGGATAAAAACGATCTGCTCTTGATTGAATAAATAAATCTGCTATTAAATCAAATAAAAATGATCTACTTTTGATTGAATAAATAAATCTGCTATTTAATCGGATAAAAATGATCTATTCTTGATTGAATAAATAAATCTGCTATTTAATTGGATAAAAATGATCTGCCATGCCCGCTGTTTCCACTTTTGCGCGGAACAGCCCGCCCGCGCCGCGGCGATCCTTCATCTGCTCCTCGCTATACGCGTATCGCGCCGTCGCCACGTAAAAGTCCTTCATATCCTCCCCGCCAAATCCGCCGCAGCAGACCTGATCCACCGGAAAATCGATGATTTGAACGAGTTCCAGAGATTTGTTCCAAACGCTGATTTTTCCTGCCCAATGGCAGATATAAATCGTATCGTCGATGTCGATGCTCATGCCGTCCGGCGTTCCGATTCCCGTCAGATCCAGCCGTTCCTTCGGCCCGCTCACGGGTCCGCGCTCGATGTCGTAATCAAACGAAAGCAGTTTGCCGTTAAACGTGTCGATGACGAATAGTTCGGTATTCTGCGCGTTCCATACGATGGCGTTGTATTGATTGATGCCGGAAACGATGGTTTTCACCGATCCGTCGATATCGATCATGTAAAAATCCCCGCGCATATCGGGGCGATAGTCCGCTGTTCCGTAGAGCTTCGACACCGTACTTGCAAAGATTCTGCCCCAGGCATCCACGCGTGTGTCGTTATACCGGTTGTTTTTGTTGCCCCCGTTGGGATCAAACAGCCGTGTAAATTTCCTCGTTGTCAGATCGTATAGGCAGATGCCATAGTCCAGCGCGCAGAGCAGCCTGTTCGGGTCGGAGGTAGGAATCGCGGAGCCAATCGCGCCGCCGTCGGTTGCGAATCTCTCGTGCGCACCGGTATCCGGATCGAACGCGTAAATATCCCCTAGAAACAAATCCGTACAATACAGGCTCTTCATTCGGCGATCCCAAATCGGTGTTTCAAGCAAAGTAACGTTCGTGTCGAGTGCAAGTTCAAAGCTCGTCATAACCCGTCTCCTCCGGCGTTGCGCAGTTTTTTTGATAAAAGTGAATGGGTGCTGAAATATGCTAAACGTTGATTGCGCCGGAGCTTCCGCCGAGGAATGCCTCCATCAACAGTTCACTCAGCGAGGGATGCGCGTGAATCGTGTGCCCCGCCTCATATGCCGTGAGTTCGCCCCGCATTGCCATTACCGCTTCGTGAATCAATGTAGAAGCCTCTTCGCCGATGATGTGAACACCCAGTATCTCGCCGTATTCTTCGTCTACAACGACTTTCACGAAGCCTTCCTTGGCGTTCATGGTGAGCGCTTTCCCGTTGCTCAGATATGGTATCTTGTATTCTCTTGCCGAAATGCCTTCTTTGCGGGCTTCTGTCAGCGTTTTTCCAACGCTGGCGATCTCCAATGCGGAGAAGATGCAGACCGGAGTCGGCTGCTCTTGCTGCTCGCTTGCCATACCAAAGAGCTGTTCCGCAACCTGGATTCCCTGGTGGGACGCGCTGTGCGCCAGCTGAGAAATTCCGTTACAGTCTCCGATTGCGTATACGCTGTCAACGTTTGTTCGGTAGGCTGCATCCACCGCGACGAATCCGCGCGCAGTGAGTTTTACGCCGAACTGCTCATAAGAAGACGGATCATTCTTTCGACCGATTGCTTCCAAAACCAAGTCGCATTCGAGGGGTGTTCCGCTCGCGATCAGAACAGAATACCCCTCCGAAGCAATCGCCACCCGCTCGACGCTGGTATTCGTCAGAATCTTCACGCCGTCGGCCTTTAGCCGCTTCGCGAGCTCGGCGGAGAGTTCTTCATCTATCATCGGCAGAATGCGAGGCATCAGCTCGACGATCGTAACTTCCACGCCAAATGTGCGGAAGATATTTGCCATTTCACAACCGACCACGCCGCCGCCAATGATGACCATGCGCTTTGGCAGGTGATCGAGGTTCAGCACTTCATCCGTGCTGCTTAAAGGTCTATCCGCCGGAATACGCATGACGGGCCGCCCGCCGGTTGCGAGAATGATATACCGCGCGCGCAGCGTTTGTTCGCCAACGGAAACCTCGTTCTGCGCTTGCAGCGTTGCTGTGCCACGAATTAAGGTCACACCGTTTTTTTCAAGCAGGTAGCCAACGCCCTTGACCAACCTGCCCACGACACTTGCTTTCCATGAGACGATCTTTCCCCAATCGAAAGTTGCGTGATCGAAAGAAAAGCCAGCCTGTTTCGCGCCCTGAATCTTCGTCCATTCCTTGGCTTTTTCATAATAGGCTTTCGTCGGAATGCAGCCGCGGTTGAGGCAAGTGCCGCCGCAAGCGTCCTTCTCGATGACTGCTACTTTTGCTCCAAGCTGGGAAGCGCGAATTGCCGCAACATAACCGCCGGGGCCTGCTCCGATGACGATAAGGTCAAAATCAAAGTTGGTCTGGGTGGATTGCGTGGTTGGGGTGATTTGGTTGGTTGGTTGGTTTTTTGGTTGTGCAGAAGTTTGTTGAATGGTTTTCTGTTGTGTCGATGTGTTTGCGGATTCTTCCGCTTCCAATTCGGATGGGATTGGTTCTTGCGCGGGTATTTCTTCGTCTGGCGCGCCGATGAATGCAACGGGTACATTGACGGGGACCATTGTCATGTCTTCAAAATATAGTTTACGAACCAGCCCGGCATACAGGGAATCTACTTCCAGCGTTGTTTTATCGGTTTCTACCTCGAAGAGGTAGTCTCCCTTTTCAATCGTCTGGCCTTCCCGAACCAGCCATCGGGTGATTCGGCCTTCTGTCATCGTCATGCCCAGCTTGGGCATCCGGATAAACTCTCCCATTGGTTACACCTCTCATTGCATCTTCGAAAATTGGAACAAGAGGCAAATTGCAACAAATAGCGTTGATGTGTTGTATTGATTATATCCTATCCGTAGTTTGAACTGATATCAATACCCCATCTATTGATTGCACATTTGCTCGTTGGTCAGCGGTTGCTCCAGCAACTGCATAAAATCTTTTAGAAATCTGGCTGCCACAGCCCCGTCGATATGCCGGTGGTCGCAAGTCAGGCTGATGCTGAGCATCTTCCTGATTTCGATTTGCCCGTTGTATACGGCCGGCTTTTCCGCGATCATACCCACACCGAGGATTGCGCTCTCCGGTTGATTGATGATCGGCGTGCTGTACTGTACGGGAAATTGTCCCAGATTCGTGATTGTAAACGTTCCGCCCGAGTAGTCATCCGGCAGCAGCCTGCCTTTTCGCGCTTTTTGAACCAGCATCGCCCGCTCTCTCGTAATCTCCCGTAGCGGTTTCTCGTCCGCATCCTTGATGTTTGGCACAATGAGCCCGTCTTCCAGCGCAACTGCAATGCCGATGTTGATGTGCGGGTGAATGATCACCTTGTCTTGCGAGTAGGAGGAGTTCAGGATATCGTTGCGCCTGAGCGTCCGAGCGACGAGATAGATCAGCAGGTCTGATACCGTTGGCTTTACATCGCCTGCCACACGCATGATTTCCACATAGTTGCGCAAGCTCTCTATCAGCTCGGTCACATCATACTCGCCAAACATCGTATACTGCGGCGCTTCAGAGATGCTCTTGGTCATCCTTCGTGCGATGACACGCCGCATCTCGGAATGCGGGATCTCCCGGCCAACGCTTTTGCGCTTGAGGTAAAGCAGCACGTCCGCCTTCGTCACACGCGCGCTGTTTTGCGAGGGAACATCGTCAATCATCATCCGGTTCCTGTTTGCGATTTCGCGGGCGAGCGCGGTTACGTGACGTTTGTTTCTAAAATCCGGCTTCGCGCCAAATTGCAGGACGTCCTGAAGTTGAATATATCCGCCAACCCCGGTCGGTCTGATCTTCCGGATATCCATCATCCGGATTTCGGCTTCTCGTCGCGCCGCTGGTGTCATGGCAATGTTCATTCCATCCTCCTAGCGCATCAATTCCTTGACCGCAGCATAAATGGTGTCCGCCTGCGGTACGACCAGCCGCTCCAACTCCGGTGTGTAGGGAATCGGGATATCCTCGCCGCCAAACCGCCGAATCGGGCGATCCAGATGGAAGAACGCCTCGCTATCGGCAATGATTGACGCAACTTCCGCGCCGACACCGAATTTCTGCACCGCTTCATGCGTAATCAGCACGCGACCCGTCTTTTTTACACTCTCAATAATGGCTTCTTTGTCCAGCGGATAGAGGGTGCGAAGATCCAAAACCTCCGCGTCAATCCCGTCTTTTTCCAGCATATTGGCTGCTTCAAGGCACTTGTGAATCGTATAAGAGTAGCTGATGATCGTGACATCTTTTCCGGTGCGCTTGATATCCGCCTTACCAATCGGAATGAGATACTCTTCTTCCGGCACCTCACCTTTGACAGCATATCCTAGTTTATGTTCAAAAAAAGCAACGGGGTTATTGTCCCGAATCGCGGATTTGAGCAAACCCTTTGCGTCATACGGCGTAGAAGGCATCACCACTTTCAGGCCGGGGATGTGGCAAAGCAATGCTTCAAGGCTTTGAGAATGCTGTGCGGCGGCGCCTGTTCCGCTGCCCGCGGGTGTGCGAAACACCACGGGAATTTGCACCTGGCCACCGAGCATAAACCGCTGTTTGGCTGCCTGGTTTGCGATTGCGTCGAATGCAACCAGGATGAAATCCGAAAACATATACTCGACAACAGGACGGTAGCCCGCCATCGCCGCGCCAACGGCAATATTGGAAAAGCTGTTTTCCGTGATCGGCGTATCCATGACGCGATCCGGGCCAAACTCATCCAGAAACCCACGCGTTACGCCGAAGCATCCGCCATATACGCCCATATCCTCGCCGAGCAAAAAGACTTTTTCGTCCAGGCGCATCTCTTCGCGCAGTGCATCTGACACCGCCTGTAAAAATGTTATGACACTCATACCCGTTTCCTTCTATGCGAAAATCAGTTCGCGCGCTTCTTCGATCGATAGCGTACCCTGCTTGAGTGCGTACACCACAGCATCCTGCACTTCTTCCTCTGCCTGCTGCTTGAGTTGATCAAGCTCCGCCTGCGTAAATCCTGATTGAAGCATTTGCGCTCCAAAGCGAAGAATCGGACATTTTGCTTTCCACTCCGCCTCTTCTTCTCTGGTTCGATACGCGCAGCGGTCGCTCTTTGAATGGCCAAGCCAGCGATAAGTCTTCAGCTCAATCAATGTTGGGCCCTGCCCGCTTCGCGCACGCTGAGCCGCCTCTTCCACGACATCGATGATCGCCAGTACATCGTTTCCGTCGCAGACAATCCCAGGAATACCGTAGGCCGAGGCACGGTCTGCAATGTTTTGCACCGACACACAATTTTTCACCGAGGTGCTCATTCCGTACTGATTGTTTTCGCAGATATATACGATTGGCAGTTTCCAAAGAGCCGCAATATTAAGCGATTCATGGAAGTTGCCGGTGTTGGATGTTCCGTCCCCAAAGAAGTCGGCGATGATCTTTCCTGATCCGTCTTTTTTTAACGCAAGCGCGATTCCGGTTGCGATGGCAATCGCAGGTCCAATGATTCCGTTTGCGCCGTAGTTACCGGAGCCAATATCTACAACGTGCATAGAACCACCCAAGCCTTTGCAAAAACCGGTTCTTCTACCGATTAACTCGGACATCATCTGCCGCAAATCCGCATTCTTCGCGATACAATGACTGTGCCCTCTGTGGCAACTCATGATCAGATCGTCCTCTTGAATCGCCGCTATCACACCGACGGCTGCGCCTTCCTGCCCTACACTTAGGTGCGTGGTTCCCTTGATTTCACCGCGCATAAACATCTCATTGACGCTCTGTTCAAATAAACGGGCGCGCCATAGTTTGAGATACATATCCTTCTTTTTCGCATCAGTCAGGTTCATCGTTTCTCTCGCTTTGCTGATCTTATGTTTATGAACATATGTTCACGTACTCGTGCTTCTTTTTCTTTTTCTCGCACACTTTTTATAGTATTTACTTTGCCGTAAGACGCACATATTGTCAATCAAGTTGGTATATTTGCGTGCACATGTGTGCAGTTATTTTCTTACGCATGTCGAAAAGAATTTCCCGAAATCGCGGAACTAAACAGTCCATTCGTGAAATAGTCCTACTTTTTATAATATTTTTAACTGTTTTTTGGTTGTAATGTAATTATTTGCGCGTATTAGTTGCAAATGTTATGCACATATGTTCATAATACTCTTTACTTTACGTATTTATCTGTGCAATAATATCCTTAATAACTCGAAAGAAAGTACAGCATATGGAAGACAGACTCACACGAAAAGACCTGATCAAAGTTGCAAAGCTTTATTATCTTGGTAACTTGTCGCAGGCGCAAATAGCCGATAGCATGGGCGTGTCCCGACCAAAGGTATCGCGCATGCTGACCCAGGCGCGTGCACAAAATATCATCGAATTCAAAATCAAAGATTATCCGATGATGATGGAAGAGATGTCCGAAAAAATACGCTCTTATTTCGATTTGGAAAAAGTGATCGTCGTCCCCTCCGCCATTACGCCGGAGCAGTCCAAAAACAACGCGGGCAAGGAAGCGAGCAAATACCTCAACAGCATTTTGAGAAGCGATCTCCAAATCGGTTTATCCTGGGGGACAACGCTGCAATCGATGATTCGCATGTTTGAGTTGAAAAAGCATGCGTCAAATATCAGCGTGGTCCAACTTGCGGGCGGGGTACACACGCGCAATATCGGGCTTGATAGCCAAAAGATGGTTTGTACATTCGCCGAAAAGCTGGACGCGACCTATTCTCTTCTGCAAGCGCCTCTCGTTGTTACCAGCCCGACCGTGCGCAATCTGCTGCTCAACGAACCGGAGGTACGCAATCATTTCGCCCGATTTGAGCATTTGGACATCGCGCTGATCGGCGTTGGTTCTATGGCGCCGGAGGAAGCGATTCCATATAAAGCCGGATACATTACGCTGGAACAATCGCACCTGCTCGCCAACACTGGATTTGCAACCGACATCTGCGGCAACCGTATCTATTTGGACGGCACCGTCCGAGAGAATCTGCTTTCCGATCGGCTCATCAGCATCTCTCCCGAACAAATCCGGCAAGTTCCCATGGTGATCTCTCTTGCAGTCGGCGCGGAGAAGGCAATTCCCGTCATTGCCGCCGCAAAAGGCAGGTTCGTGCACGTTCTGATCATCGATGAGGTAGCCGCGCTGACGATTATGGATATCGAGGGCATCGCTTGACGCTTACCCTGCAATAATTGCCTCTTGTTCATTCAATGCGCCCAATAAAAAAACATCAGCCTAGCGGTTGATGTTTTTATTTGATCCGTCTTTTGTTGCAACGACCTGTTACGACTCGTATTCCAGAACACGTATGGCTGCGCTCTCGTCGGTAATCAGTGTATCGATATACTTTCCCCGCAGAGCCGCGGTGATGATTTCAGCCTTTTTCTCGCCGGCTGCAACGCCGATCACCATCGGAATGGTACGAAGATTCTCCAGAGAAACCGCGATCATCCGGTCATTTAGCGCAGAATTACAGATATTCCCTTTTATGTCGATATAACTGCCGCAAATATCGCCAACCACACCTTCCTGCATCAGTTTCTCGGTATCCCAAATGGAGATATGCCCAGAGCGAAACTGCGCACTGAGTTCGGGATGTGTAGAACCGAGGCCGACCAATGCGATACTCGTTTTTTGAATCATTTCAAAATGGTTTTTGATGTGCGGCTCTTCCAGTAAAAGATCGTGAAGAACCTTGCTCTGCACCATAAAAGGAGCTTGCAGCAAATAACAGCTTCCATTGAGTATTTTTGCTAATTTGAGTGTCATCATGTTTGCGTCGGTATCCTGCGTCTGGTTTTCGCGGCCGCCGATCAGCTCGATGACGTCGCACTTGAGATTTACGTTTTGCTTGATATTGTTGATGGTGTTAAACACGGTACTGCCCCAAGAAATACCGACCAGCATGCCGGAGGTCAGAATTGACTGCAGATAAAACGCGGCTGCCTGCCCAACCTTCTCTTTCGCGGCCTCGATACTATGACTTTGCGGAACGACAATCACATGTTTGAGCTGATATCGCTCCTTAATTTGGTCGGCGAGCTTCGCGCCATAGGAAGAAACCTCGTCGATATAGATTTGTACAATTCCTTCCTTGATGCAATCATTGAGCAAGCGGGATACACTCGGACGCGAAAGATGAATTTCTTTTGATATTTCCTCTTGTGAGAGTCCGTCAAAATAGTACAGTTTTGCAGCCAAAATCTTCAGATCCCTGCGGTTAAATTCATCCGTATTCATATTGATCATCCTTTATTCATGCTCACTTTTATCATATCGTAGTCTCCTCGCGCAGTCAATCATTCACAGTCGTGTATTTTATGAACATATGTTCATGCTGTTTTTGGTGCAATACACATACTATTAGAAAACCGACTTCGTTTGAGTGCAAAGTCAGATTGATCAGCCACTGAAAAAAGAATAGATGGGTGAGATAAAAAAAGGTGGGTGAGATGAAGAAAAGATCATCCTCAGAATATCAGATTGTGTTTGCTCTGAAGCGAATGGAACTAGGTGTGTCGATTTCCAAGATATGCCATTGCTCTAAAACGAATTTCTTGACACTTTCTTGACACACTTGTACGGTTTCTTGACGCCTGCTTTATCTCAAAACCTCTATGATTGAGTGGATAGAAAAGCCGCTGTCAAAAAAACGAAATTGGCAACGGTAGATTTTTGGAAAGGGATGGTCGGTATGAAAACCGTGCTCATTATTTCGGGCCTGATTGGTTTGGGTTTATTGGCGTATCTATTTTATGTATTGTTTCGGGGGGAATCGTTATGAAGCAAATCATCTTGCAGGATGTGATCCTGTTGGTTTTGCTGGTCGGGCTCTCCATTCCGCTTGGCCGGTATATCGACCGGGTGATGTCCGGACGCCGTGTATTTCTCTCGCGCGTTGTTAACCCGCTTGAAAACGGTGTATATCGATTGATGGGGATTCGGCGTGACGAGGAGATGAGCGCGAAGAAATACGCGTTCAGTGTCATCGTGTTCAGCTTGATTGGGCTCATTGTCGTTTGGCTGCTGATGATGCTGCAAGGCCGTCTGCTCAATCCGGAAGGATTACCGGGCACCAGCTGGCATTTGGCATTCAACACCGCCGCAAGCTTTGTAAGCAACACCAACTGGCAGGCGTATTCCGGGGAGAGCACACTCTCCTACCTCACGCAAGCTCTTGGGCTGACGGTGCAAAACTTTGTCTCCGCCGCAGCGGGCATAGCGGTGCTCTACGCGTTGATACGCGGATTCGTCCGGAAAGAGCGCAATACAATCGGTAGTTTCTGGGTTGATTTAACACGCATTACGCTCTACGTGCTCTTGCCGCTGTCGTTAATCTTGGCAATCGTACTCGTTTCCCAGGGCGTAGTGCAGAGCATTGGCGCATATCAAACGGTTACCACACTGCAGAGCGGAGCGCAACAGGTATTACCGCTCGGCACCGCGGCAAGCCAGATCGCAATCAAGCAACTCGGCACAAACGGCGGCGGCTTCTTTGGCGCAAACTCCGCCTATCCGTTTGAAAACCCGACTGCTCTGAGCAACGTTCTTGAGATGCTCTCGATCCTGCTCATTCCCGCCGCGCTTTGTGTTTCCTTTGGGCGCGCGGTGAAAAACCGCAGGCAGGGTGCGGTCATCTATTTTGTGATGATGCTCCTGTTTGTCGGCGCACTCGTCGGCATTACGCTCAGCGAGGTGCACGGCGGCATCACGCTCGCCGGTGTTTCGGCAGGCGGAAACATGGAAGGCAAGGAGGTCTTGCACGGCATAGGCTCCTCTTCCTTCTGGGCAGCGGCAACAACCGCAGCCTCAAATGGTTCAGTCAACGCCATGCACGACAGCTTTACCCCGCTCGGCGGTTTATTGGTCCTGTTTTTGATGCAATTGGGCGAGATCGTGTTTGGCGGTGTCGGTAGCGGGCTCTATGGCATGCTCGCGTTCGTGCTGCTCACGGTGTTCATCGCCGGCTTGATGGTTGGCAGAACGCCGGAATACCTCGGCAAAAAAGTCGAGCCGTTCGATATGAAGATGGTCTGCCTCATCGTGCTCGTTCCCCCATTGCTCTCACTGCTCGGCACAGCAACGGCTGTGATGGTTCCGGCTGTTCAGAGTTGGCTGACAAACAGTGGCGCACATGGATTTTCCGAAGTGCTCTATGCCTTCACCTCAATGGCAAACAACAACGGCAGCGCGTTTGGCGGATTTGCCGCAAACACGGTGTTTACCAATGTCGTCGGCGGCATTATCATGTTGCTCTCGCGGTTTATCCCGCTCGTCGCTGCGATTTTCCTCGGCGGCAATCTCGCTAAGAAGCGATTGGTCGCAGCAAGCGATGGAACCCTCGCAACCGACAACGCGATGTTCACCGGTCTTTTGATCGGCATCATCCTGATCATCGGCGCGCTGAGCTTTTTACCGACGCTTTCGCTCGGGCCGATTGCAGACTACTTCACCACGCGCTAAAGGAGTGTGATTCATATGGAAAAGAAACAGAATTCAGGGGTGATGAAGGACGCACTGACGCAGTCCTTCGTCAAGCTCTCTCCGCGCGTGCAGGTGAAAAACCCCGTCATGTTCGTGGTCTATCTTGGCGCCGCGCTGATTACCGCGCTCTATATTCTCTCGTTCTTCGGCATTTCGGACGGCGCGCGCGGCTATATGTTTGCCATCGCGCTGATCCTCTGGTTTACCGTGCTGTTTGCAAACTTTGCAGAAGCCATCGCAGAAGGGCGCGGCAGGGCGCAGGCAAATACCCTGCGTAAAGCCAGAAAGGATGTCCGCGCTCGCAAGTTGAAATCCGCCTCCAATACCGCCGACTATACAGACGTAATCTCCGCCGATCTGAAAAGGGGCGACATCGTCTATGTGGTGGCTGGCGAGCAGATCCCGATGGACGGCGAAGTCATCGACGGCGCGGCTTCTGTGGACGAAAGCGCCATCACCGGCGAATCCGCGCCCGTCATCCGTGAATCCGGCGGTGACCGGAGCGCGGTGACCGGCGGCACCAGCGTACTTTCCGATTGGCTCGTGATCCGCGTCACTGCGGAGCGCGGAGAAAGTTTCCTCGACAAGATGATCGCCATGGTCGAGGGCGCTTCCCGTAAGAAAACGCCGAATGAGATCGCGCTGCAGATTCTGCTCGTGACGCTCACCATCATCTTCCTCGTCGTTTCGGGGACGCTTCTCCCCTTCTCCGCGTTTGCGAGCAAACAGGCGGGTGCAGGGGCTGCGGTGTCCATCACCAATGTGGTTGCTCTGCTCGTTTGCCTCGCGCCGACGACCATCGGTGCTCTGCTCTCCTCCATTGGCATTGCAGGCATGAGCCGGCTCAATCAAGCGAACGTTCTCGCGATGAGCGGGCGCGCCATCGAGGCGGCTGGCGATGTAGACGTGTTGCTGCTGGATAAAACCGGCACCATCACGCTCGGCAACCGACAGGCGAGCGAGTTTATGCCCGTCTCGGGGGTGACCGAATACGAACTTGCAAGCGCGGCACAATTATCGTCCCTGGCGGACGAAACCGCCGAGGGGCGCAGCATTGTGGTGCTCGCCAAGCGCCGTTTCGACATCCGCGCACGCGAATTGACTGACTCCAATGCAGTCTTTCTCCCCTTTACCGCCAAGACACGCATGAGCGGAGTCGATTTTGCGGGCGAGGAGATTCGCAAAGGTGCGGCGGACGCGGTACGCGCTTATGTTCAGTCACAGGGTGGCATTTATCCTGACGAGTGCGACGTTTTTGTCCGTCGGGTGGCGTCGGCAGGCGGAACGCCGCTCGTCGTTGCCAAAAATGCGCGCGTACTCGGAGTGATCTATCTCAAAGACATCGTGAAAAACGGTGTCAAGGAGCGCTTTGAAGACCTTCGCAAGATGGGCATCAAAACCATCATGATCACGGGCGACAACCCCATGACCGCCGCAGCAATTGCTGCCGAAGCGGGCGTGGACGATTTTCTCGCCGAAGCGACGCCGGAAGCTAAACTCAAGCTCATCCGCGATTATCAGGCAAGCGGGCACCTCGTCGCGATGACGGGAGACGGCACCAACGACGCACCTGCGCTCGCGCAGGCGGATGTTGCGGTTGCTATGAACTCCGGCACACAGGCGGCGAAAGAGGCGGGCAATATGGTCGACCTCGACTCCAACCCAACGAAGCTCATCGACATCGTGCGCATCGGAAAGCAACTGCTCATGACGCGCGGCGCGCTCACGACGTTCAGCGTCGCCAACGACGTTTCGAAGTATTTCGCGATTATTCCCGTGTTGTTTTTTTCGATCTATCCGCAGCTGGGCGTGCTGAACTTCATGCACTTGACCAGCTCGACGAGTGCGATGCTCTCGGCCATCATTTACAATGCGCTGATCATCATTGCTCTGATTCCGCTCTCGCTCAAAGGCGTGCGCTATCGCGAACTGCCCGCGGGCAAGCTGCTGAGTCGAAATATGCTGATCTACGGCCTTGGCGGAATCATCGCGCCGTTCTTCGCCATCAAGCTGATCGACATGCTACTGACCGTTTGCGGTCTTGTTTAAGGAGATGAACTTTATGAGAAAACTATTTGTCATACTTCGCCCGGCGTTGGTCTGCTTTGCGGTGATGACGCTGCTCTGCGGGGTAATCTACACCGCCGCAGTCACGGGTGTTGCGCAACTGATATTCCCCTCGCAGGCAAACGGCAGCGTGATTTCGGTTGCGCACGCGGACGGCTCGACGGTGCAGGTTGGCTCCGAACTGATTGCACAGGATTTTACCGAGCCGAAGTATCTGATTGGCCGTCCGAGCGGAGTGACCAACCTTTCTCCGACGAGCGATGAACAGGCAACTCTCGTGCAGGAGCGCATCAACTGGTGGCATAATTTTGATCCGGCGAATACCGCGGAGATTCCCGCCGATCTTGTTACCGCCTCCGGCAGCGGCGTTGACCCGAATATCTCTCCCGCAGCGGCGGAGTATCAGGTCGCCCGTATCGCAACCGAGCGCGGCATGACGCAGGATGAAGTTCGCGCAGTCATCGAGACGTATACGACTGACAGATTGTTGGGCATATTCGGCGAACCAACAGTCAACGTGCTGAAAGTGAATCTCGCGCTAGACGGTCTTCTCGGCTGAGGACTCGTTTCGCTCCAAGCTAAAACGTGGTAGTATCATGATAAGAAAAAGGACGGTGGATCCGAATGGACTCGTGGCAATTTGACCAACGGCCCGATCCCGACGCTCTGCTTGCGGGAATTGAACCGGAAAAAGGCGACAAAGCGGGCCGCTTGAAGATTTTCTTCGGTTATGCGGCGGGCGTTGGCAAAACCTACGCCATGCTCGACGAGGCACGTGAATTGCTCAAGTGCGGCGTCGATGTCGTCATCGGTTATATTGAGCCGCATACCCGGCGTGAAACAACGCATCTTGCGGAGGGGTTCCCGCAGATTCCGGCAAAAACAATTGCCTATCGCGGCATCACACTACGTGAGTTCGATCTGGATGCGGCGCTTTCGCGTAAACCGCAGTTGATACTGGTGGACGAGTTGGCGCACACAAACGCAGAAGGCGTTCGCAACCGAAAGCGGTATCAGGATGTCGAAGAACTGCTCAACGCCGGAATCGATGTGTTTACAACCGTCAATGTCCAGCACATTGAGAGCCTCAACGACATCGTTGAAAACATTACGAAAGTCAAGGTGCAGGAGACCGTTCCGGATGCAATTTTCGAGCGAGCGGATAAGATTAAACTCGTTGACGTTGAGCCGGATGAATTGCTTCGCCGATTTGAAGAAGGTAAGGTCTATCGCACAGAACAAGCCGAGCGCGCACGGCGAAATTTCTTTGTGATTGAGAATCTGCGTCTGCTGCGCGAAATCGCGCTGCGTAAGGCCGCCGACCGGATTGGTTACGACAATCAGGCCGCCCGGCGTACCGCCGAAAAGATGGCGAGCACGCGCTTTCTCGTTTGCATCGGCTCTTCCCCGTCCTCCGCTCGCTGTATCCGCTGGACGGCACGCGCGGCGGAGGCGTTTCATGCGCAGTGGACCGCGCTCTATGTGGAAACGCAGGACAGCGAATACGATTCAACCGAACAACAGACGACTTTGCGCACCAATATGGATTTGGCGGCGAAGCTCGGAGCGGAGATCGTTACCATTTCGGGAACGGACATCGCCGTCACTGTCGCTGAATATGCGCGGCTCATGGGCATCACCAACATCGTTGTCGGCAAAAGTCGAAATCGCGGCGTGCTGAAAAAACTCTTTCACGCCGATTTTGAAGACCGGTTGATCGGGTTGATACCCAATATCGAAGTGCATATCGTACCCGATGTGCCGACGCGGCGCGCGCCTGCCGAAAAATTGAAGCGAACCCGGCGCGAACGCCTGCGCATTACCCCCGCCAGTACGCTCAAATCGCTCGCCATTCTGCTTTTAGCAACCGCGCTTTCCTTCCTGCTTCGGCGGCTGCACATCGGAGACCAGAACATCATCATGGTCTATATCCTCAGCGTGCTGATCATTTCACGCGCGACGGAGGGGTATCTTTACGGCGTGATCTCGTCGGTACTCAGCGTGCTATTGTTCAACTTCTTTTTTGTTGAACCGTTCTATACGTTCAATGCATTGCAGCCCGGATATTCCGTCACGTTTCTGATCATGCTGTTTGTCGCGATCATTACCAGTGCGCTGACCATTCGAATCAAAGCAGAAGCAAGGCTCGCCGTACAAAAGGAACGACGCACCGAAGTACTATACGAAATCAATAAGCGATTGCTCTCCACACGCGGGTTGAATAACATTGTCGAGATGACAAACGAGACGCTTGTGAACCTGTTTGGTCGCTCTGTTGTATTTTATACGCAGAGTCCTGAGACGGGTGTAAACGGAACAGTTCTTGCAGCAGCGGACGATTATGATGAATCCGTGCTTCATTCGCCGGATGAAAAGGCCGTTGCGCACTGGGTTTTTGTGAACCAAAAACGCGCAGGCGCAGGCACCGACACATTGATGGGTGCAAGCGCGTTTTATATGCCTTTGGTTTCCCAGGGGCGCGTGATTGCTGTCTGGGGAATTTCTTGTAAAAAAGCAGGACTCGATCATAACTACCGTTTGTTTTTGCGGATGATCGCCTCGCAGGTCGCCATGGCGCTGGAGCGTCAAAGACTCTCTGACGAGCAACGCGCCATCCTCGTGGAATCGGAGAGCGAGAAGATGCGCGGCACGCTCCTGCGGGCTATTTCGCACGACCTACGTACCCCGCTTGCCGGAATTCTGGGCGCGAGCGCGGCGATTTTGGAAAACAAGGACGCGCTGAGCGCGGAGACAAAAGAATCGCTGATCGCCAACATTCAGGACGAGTCCCAGTGGCTCATCCGCATGGTCGAAAACCTGCTCTCCGTCACACGCCTCGACGAAAACTCGTCCAACTTAAAGAAGCAACCTGAAGCTGCTGAAGAGGTCATTGCCGACGCGGTCGGGCGCATTCGTCAGCGTTTCCCGCATCGCGATATCACCGTTTCCGTTCCGGATGATTTTCTCGAGGTTCCGATGGACGGCACTTTGATTGTTCAGGTATTGATCAATCTGGTGGAGAATGCCATCAAGTTCTCCCCTGAAGAGTCGTCTGTACAGGTCACGCTGCAACGCAAAGGCGAAAATGCTCTGTTCGAGGTGCTTGATCATGGCAAGGGAATCCCGCCCGAAGAACTGCCAACGTTATTTTCCGGCGCACGGCAGCGCACGGAGCCTAGCGCAGACTCCTCCCGCGGCATGGGGATCGGGCTGTCAATCTGCAAAACCATCGTTGGAGCACACGGCGGACAAATTGAGGCGGAGAACCGACCCGAAGGCGGCGCTATCTTCCGCTTTACTCTGCCGCTGGCCGAGAAGCAATCCTAATAAATGATTCGATATTCCAGATCAAATAAGAGAGGTGAGCCGAGTGGATATTCAGCCATTGGTTCTGATCATTGAGGACGAGGCAACCATCAGCGGTTTTATGACGGCGATTCTGACCGCCAATGGATATCGCGCCCTGTGTGCCGCCAGTGGGCGCGAGGGTCTCGCGCTGGCTGCCTCCAATATGCCGGATGTAATTCTGCTCGACCTCGGTCTGCCGGATCTGGATGGAGCGGATGTACTGCGCAGCATTCGTGCGCAGTCGAATACACCCGTTATCGTTGTCTCCGCGCGCGGGCTGGAGCGGGATAAAGTTGCCGCACTCGATCTTGGCGCGGACGACTACATCGTCAAGCCCTTTGGAACGGCGGAACTGCTCGCGCGCATCCGCACCGCGCTGCGACATAGCCCGAAGTCCATGGGTTCCGAGCCGCAGGGGCAAACGAGCAAGACAATCGGGGATTTGATGATCGACTATCAAAAGCGGCTGGTCACGCTACGCGGAGAAGCATTACATCTCACGCCAACTGAATATAAGTTACTCGCGCACTTGTCCATCAACGCGGGCAAGGTGTTGACACACGACGCGCTCATTCGGGAAGTTTGGGGGCAATATGGCAACGAAAGCCATACACTCCGCGTGAACATGGCAAACCTCCGGCGCAAGGTTGAAGAAAACCCCGGCTCTCCACGCTACATCCTGACGGAGATGGGCGTGGGATATCGGATGGCGGAAGAGTAGCGATTTAACGCGGGTTATACCCACCCTCTTGACTCGCGCGATAATATCACCTCGTAAGGGTTAAACCAAAAAGGCACACGAAATAATATCATTTCGCGTGCTATTTTTATGTTGATTCTTTGGGTATTCACAAAGTAGAGCGCTGGCAAAGGGACTACATCGAGTTCCGTTCGCTTAGCGCTACTTTCATATTATACTAAAAACGAAAATAGATAAACGGGCTGATCGAGCCGGTGATGACCTTCAATGCTGAAACCGCAAACAACGCCAGCACTCCCGAATTGCGTAATACAGGATGAGCGGCTGCCTTTGTTTGCAGCCATTGATAAACCTTCTTAAACATAGGAATAAAACATATGAGCGTGGCAAGCGCAAATACGACCCATGTGCGCGGATCTATATTCAGTATAAACTCTGGTCGCACATGTACGAAATAGTTACTGAAATCAAACATGGTTGCGATATAGGAAAAGCCCATACCAATGTTTTCTGCGCGAAAGAACACCCAACCCAACATGACGAGAAAAAACGTAACTGCAACACGAATAAAGCGATTGATCTTTTCCGTTCTTTTTAATAAAAACGCTCGTTCCGCGCATAGCAACGACCCATGATATGCACCCCAAAAAACGAAATTCCAAGCAGCGCCATGCCAGAAACCCGAAACCAAAAACACAATCCATTGATTGATATAGGTGCGAATCGTGCCCTTGCGATTGCCCCCGAGCGGGAAATAGAGATAATCCCGGAACCAGGACGTCATGGAGATATGCCAACGTTTCCAAAAATCCGTAATGCTGAGCGCCGTATACGGCATATTGAAGTTTTCTTTGATGTGAAAGCCCATCATAGAGAGCATTCCAATCGCCATATCACTGTAAGCGGAAAAATCAAAGTAGATTTGGAACGTATACGCCAAGATTCCGATCCAAGCGTAGTCAAACGGAATCCCACCCGCAGAAAACGCCCCGAACACAGTGTCCGCTACATGTGCGATGACATCGGCAATCCAAACTTTTTTAAAAAGCCCAACACCAAAGCGCTGAAAACCGTAGAGAAACATCTCCTTTGTTATCGTACGATCTTTGATCTGATCAGCGATCTCGTTATATTTGATGATAGGTCCGGCAATAATCTTGGGGAAAACAAATAAAAATTCCATCAGATATAGGAAGTTCTTTGCGGGCTTTGTTGTTCCCCTTGCAATATCGAGACAGTAGGTCATTTTTTCAAAAATGGTAAATGACACACAAAGG
>Ga0302289_1000191_pt1 | contig 33778 bp, 28 predicted proteins | sample III_Fen_N1_2_FD_194552 | JGI IMG/M metagenome (GOLD analysis project Ga0302289, IMG submission 194552) | Peat permafrost microbial communities from Stordalen Mire near Abisko, Sweden - III_Fen_N1_2 | ecosystem: Environmental > Terrestrial > Soil > Wetlands > Permafrost | place: Sweden: Abisko... | reverse complement strand
GCGCGCCGCTCTTCGCGGCAGTCTGCTGTGTCTTGCGTTGATTGTTGGCGGAATAATCCTTCCGTTTTGCGCTATCTTTTGCTTGAGTGTACCACAATCGTTAGAAAAAACGCATATTCTACAATTATTTTGTCGTATTTTGCAACCTTGCAGGAATACGCGCGGCGTTTTTTTCGCAAAAGGCGCCAAATCACGGGCAGAAAACTCCCCCGGTTCGAACGCCTTTGTTCCTGCGAGTATACATAATATAGGATTTTCTGTCAAGAATATCGTGAATGATATACAATTTCAAACTGCAAAAAAGGGCACAAAAATTATTTTTAGATCAAATCCTGAAAGATCAAGGCGATTTTACAGATCAATTCGCAGGAAATCCTGCACAAATTTTGGGTTGACAAGAAAATTCTCGCGCTGTATACTATCCGCATATTATTTCAAACGGCAAAGGCGCCGCGGAAGTACCGCTGTGTCGTTGCCGCTTTTTATAAAAATGGTGGAGATCAAAACGAAACGGGTCAGAAAACGGTATTTGAAAAGGGCAATTTTTTTAAATAACAAATAGCTACAGGAAAAGGGTATAGGAGGAGAATAGACCATGAGTACGGTTTCGGAATCATTCGGCAGCAAGGTGTTCAATGACGCGGTCATGAAGGCGCGCTTGCCCAAAGACACGTATAAGGCCATGCAGACCGCAATTCGCGAGGGCAAGAGGCTTGATCTCTCCGTTGCGAATGTGGTTGCCAACACCATGAAAGATTGGGCGATTGAAAAAGGCGCAACACACTTTACCCATTGGTTCCAGCCGCTCACCGGCATCACGGCTGAGAAGCACGACAGCTTCATCTCCCCAATGCCCGGCGGCAGCATCACGATGGAATTCTCCGGCAAAGAGCTCGTTCAGGGCGAACCGGATGCATCCAGCTTCCCCTCCGGCGGTCTGCGTGCTACGTTTGAAGCGCGCGGCTACACCGCATGGGATCCCACGAGTTATGCATTTATAAAGGAAAAGGTGCTTTGCATCCCGACCGCGTTCTGCTCGTACGGCGGCGAAGCGCTCGATAAGAAAACCCCGCTTCTTCGCGCGATGCAGGCAATCGACCGTCAGGCGATGCGCATCCTCAAACTCTTTGGCAACGAAGACGTTCACCGCGTGACCACCACGGTTGGCAACGAGCAGGAATATTTCCTCGTGGACAAAGCGGATTTTGACGCCCGCCCCGACCTTGTTTTCACGGGACGCACGCTCTTTGGCGCACGCGCACCGAAGGGACAGGAGCTGGAAGACCATTACTTTGGTTCGATCAAGCCCCGCGTACAGGCCTTTATGGAAGAACTCAACGAAGAACTTTGGGAGCTTGGCGTGCTGGCCAAGACCGAGCACAACGAAGTTGCGCCCGCACAGCACGAGCTCGCCCCGATTTTCTCAACGACGAATATTGCCGCGGACCACAACCAGCTGACCATGGAAATCATGCAGCGCGTGGCCAAAAAACACGGACTTGTCTGCCTGCTGCATGAAAAACCCTTTGAAGGCGTCAACGGTAGCGGCAAACACAACAACTGGTCTATTTCGACGGACACCGGCGTTAACCTGTTGGAGCCAGGAGAAACGCCTTATGAGAACGCGCAGTTCCTTCTCTTCCTCTGCGCGGTTATCCAGGCGGTGGATGATTATCAGGACCTGCTGCGCGTTTCGGTGGCGAGTGCAGGAAATGACCACCGCCTCGGGGCGAACGAGGCCCCGCCGGCAATCGTTTCCATCTTCCTTGGCGACGAACTCTCCGGAATCCTGGAAGCGATCGACTCCGGCTCCGCTTACGGCGCACGTGAAAAGATGCAGATGAAAGTCGGCGTACACGTGATTCCGCACTTCCCGAAAGACACCACGGATCGCAACCGCACCTCGCCGTTTGCGTTTACAGGTAATAAATTCGAACTGCGCATGCTCGGTTCCAGTCAGTCGGTTTCGGATTGCAACATGGTGCTCAATACCGCGGTCGCCGAGTCCCTGCGTAAGTACGCAGAAATTCTCGAAGGCGCGAGCGATCTGCCGCTTGCCGTCCATGACCTGATTTTGCAGGTTGTTCAGGCGCACAAGCGCATCATCTTCAACGGCAACGGCTATGACGATGCCTGGGTGAAAGAAGCGGAAAAACGCGGACTGCTGAATCTGAAGTCCACGCCGGATTGCCTCTCTTACCTGGTTAAGCCGAAGAATATCGAGCTGCTCACATCGCATAAAGTGCTCAGCGAAACCGAGATCCGCGCCCGCCTCGAGATTATGCTTGAGAATTACAAGAAGATCGTCTGCATCGAGGCGATGACGATGATCGACATGGCGCGCAAGGACATCATGCCAGCATCCGCCGGATTCCAGAAGAAACTTGCGGACACGATCGCGGTCAAGCGTACCTACGCCAGCGCTGCGGACTGCACCTATGAGACCGAAACGCTCGTCACCGCAGCCGCGCTGACCAAGGCCGCCTACGAAAGCACCAAAGCGCTGGAAGACGCGCTGAGCGCTGCAAGGGCTGAAGAGGACGCGCACAAGGCCGCCGAGATTTGCAAAGAGAGAGTACTCGAACAGATGAGCGAACTGCGCGCGAGTGTGGACGCCATCGAAATCCTGACCGCGACTAGCGATTGGCCGTATCCTTCTTACGGCGACCTGCTGTTCAACGTCAGATAATAAAGAATTCAGGAGAACGAAGATCATGTGTTCAATCATGGGATACCTCGGCAAGCGCATACCTTTGGATTTGCTTGTCGACGGATTTTACAAAACCATCTCACGAGGACCTGATCTGTCGCGTATGTTGAGCGTTGGGGATGGATACCTAATGTTCCATCGTCTGACGATCATGGGTCTGGAAAAGAGCGGCATGCAGCCATTTGAGCGAAGCGGGGACGCGGTCGTTTGCAACGGCGAACTCTACGGCTTTCGTAAAATGCGTGACGAATTATTCTCAGGATACGACTTCAAGAGCGGCTCGGATTGCGAGCTGCTCTTACCCTTATATCAACGTTACGGGACAGACATGTTTCAGATGCTCGACGCGGAGTACGCGCTGATCATTTACGATCATAAGAGCGACTCGCTGATCGCCGCGCGCGACCCCATCGGTATTCGACCGCTGTTTTACGGCTTCGATGAAGACGGAAAAATCCTCTTCTCGAGCGAAGCGAAGAATATCATAGGGCTGGCGGAGACGATCAACCCCTTCCCGCCGGGACATTACTGGAAAGACGGCGAGTTTGTTCAGTATACTAACCTGACGGACGTGCAGGAGTATTCGCCGGATGAAATGGACGCAGTTTGCGACAATATCCGCGAAAGACTCACGCTCGGTATCATCAAGCGTTTGGATGCGGATGTTCCGCTTGGATTCCTGCTCAGCGGCGGACTGGATAGCTCGCTGGTCTGCGCGGTTGCCAACAAGTACCTGCCGCACCCGATTCGCACCTATGCCATCGGCATGGTGGGCGACGCGATCGACCTCAAGTATGCCAAGCAGGTTGCCGAATATCTCGGCACCGACCATACCGAGGTCTTCATGACGTCGCAGGAAGTCATCGCCTCTCTGCGCTCCATTGTGCGAATCTTAGAGACCTACGACATCACGACGATTCGCGCGAGCGTCGGTATGTATCTTGTTTGCAAGTACATCCACGAAAACACGAATATCCGCGTGCTGCTCACCGGTGAAATTTCGGATGAACTCTTTGGCTATAAGTACACGGATTTTGCGCCGAACGAAGAGGAATTCCAGAAGGAAGCCAAGAAGCGCATCGACGAAATATTTATGTACGACGTGCTGCGCGCAGATCGTAGCATCAGCGCAAACTCTTTGGAGGCGCGCGTACCGTTTGGCGATCTGGACTTTGTTAAGTACGTGATGTCGATCAACCCGTCCCTCAAGATGAATCGCTTTGGTCAGGGGAAATTCCTGCTGCGCCGCGCGTTTGAGGGAGATTATCTGCCGCACGATATCCTTTATCGCGAAAAGGCTGCGTTTTCGGACGCGGTCGGGCACTCCATGGTCGACCAGATTAAGGCGTATGCCGAGAAACTTTACACAGACGAGGAGTTTGCCGAGCGCAGCAAGAAATACACTTTCGCGACGCCCTTCACGAAGGAATCGCTGCTGTACCGCGAACTATTTGAGGCCGAATACCCCGGCCAAGCGCATATGGTCAAAGATTTTTGGATGCCGAACCGTTCCTGGGAAGGCTGCAATGTCAATGACCCGTCGGCTCGCGTTCTCGCGAATTACGGCGCAAGCGCGGTATAAACGAAAACCTGGCACCCTCGAATACCGTGGGAATTCGCTCCTTCCGCGGTATGATGATCAGCTTCCTGTGAAAACGGGAGGCTGATTTTTTTGATTTAACGAAAAATTAGGAACGATGCTTTCTGTTTTTCGCGCACAAAAAAAACCCTCTTCATTTGAACGAGTGAGCTGGTAAGCGCTGTTTTACAAGGCGGTATTTTAATTTGGACTTGAGGCGAACGAAATGGTAGATATTGTAACTTGATTGAAATAATGCTGTACCAGCGCCATGCTTGGCGGGCTGCTGCCGGGGCAGGTCACCTTTGCCGCCGCTGTGGCGATGGCGAGGCGCGCCGCATCTTCGCGCTCAAGCTCCCGCTCCGCGGAAAAGAGCAGGGCGGCAGAGTGTCTCTTCCTTTACATTCGGTAAATTGAGCATCTCTTTGAGTTCATGTTCGTTTGGTTTGATGAGAAATGGCTTTGCTGGGATCATCGCTAATAGTTGCGCGCCGTCCTGATCTGCCGCGACTTTAACCCCGCGCGCAGAGAGCTTTCGTGCCCACGCAGCAGGCAACTCCGGCGCAATGCCGCGCGGCGCGCTCCCCGCAAAGAGAACGGTATCACCGGGCTTGGCAAGCAGGAGCAGTTTTTCTTCCAGCGCACGAACCGACTCCTCCGAAACGGGATCGCCCAAATCGTTGATGTCCGTGTAGGTCAGTAATTCCGGATCATAAATTTTCAGGTTGGTGCGCGTTTCTCCGGTCACTGCGACAAAGTCATGCTGGATGCCGAGGCTGTCGAGCGCGTCCGCAATCGCGCGCCCAGCAGAGCCACCGAGAAAGCCCGTCGCCAGCGGATCTTCGCCGAGGGTTTTGAGCACCTTGCAGACATTGACGCCCTTACCGCCGGGGTCGAGTCGCGATTCATGCGCGCGATTGACCGTACCCGTGGAAAAGCGGGGGATGGTGAGCGTACGATCCAGCGCGGGATTGAGTGTGACGGTGATGATCATGTTGTCCTCCGATGGGTGGGGTGCCGCTTTAGGTAATTGGGGATTACCCGGTTCGTCTGAAATTAAACGAACTTTAATGCAGATAGATCATCGCGACCCAGATCAGTCCGAGCAGTACGACGAGCGAAAGCAGTAGCTTGTCTCCCAGCAGCACCTCGACCGGATCACCGTCCGATTCCCGCTCGACATGCAGGCTGTAGCTCATGCAGATGAGGATGACCAGCGGCACCGTCCAGACGATGTTTTCCGTGTTGATGCGGGCAATGGTGAGCGGGTCCACCGCCCAAAGCGAGTAAAACGCTATGGTGAGCGCCAAACACATATACATGTTTTTATCCAGAAAACTCTGGTTGTAAAATTGCAGCACATTGCGCTTGGCGATGTCGTCCTGCCGGATCAGCTCGTTTCTGCGCTTGCCGAGACCAAGGTAAAACGACATCGAAATCACGGTTAAGTACAGCCAACGCGAAATCTCGATTCCGCCAAGCGCGGAGCCATAGAGCACACGCAGCACATAGCCGGACACGAGGATGGCGATATCGACGATGGGGACGTTCTTGAGCTTCATGCTGTACGCAACGTTAAGCAGCAGATAGAGTAACAGGAAAACCCAGGCATACCACGTAACGGAACGGGAAAAATAATACAGTACAGCCGTTGCCACGATCAGGCAAGCGCCGAGGATATATGCCGCGCGCTTGGTCACCGCTCCACTGGCGATCGGGCGGTCTTTCTTCGTCGGGTGCAAACGGTCGCGCTCCGCATCTCGAATGTCGTTGAAGATATAGATTGCGGAAGAAAGTAGACAAAACGCGAGAAAGCCCATGATCGCGCGGAAGAGGTAAAACGGCGTGAAAAATTGTCCGCTGAAAATAAACGGCAGAAAAATAAGAAAGTTTTTGATGTAATGCTTGACGCGCATGAGCTTTAGATACTTTTTCATGCGGATTCCCTCGTGTCATGCCTGAAGCGCATGGATTTTGAAAATTCTTTCATCGTTACCTCATTCAAAAGCATTGCAAATAATAGCAGAATTTATTTATACGACGGGATAATACGTCAACGCAAAGCGAATCAGATCGAGCAAACCAGGCACATTGACGCAGATGAGGGCAATGATTCCCGCTGCAGCGATGGTATATCGCAGCGCATTGTTTCGCCGGAAAAGGCGCAACAGCAGCGTGTAAAGCAGCGCGGCAAACGCCCAGGAGAAATACAGCGTATAGAGCACCATGCCGTTTTCAGATGCGCCCCAGCCGACCAGGAAGAGCAGAAGGACGGAAAATCCCACCCAGAGCGTACAGACGCGCGCGGTTGCTTCTTTGCGATGAAGCACAGCGCTCACCGCCGCAAGTAGCAAGAGTGCAAGACCGAGCCAGTTGAAATTCTGTACAGGAAGCAGTTGATAGGATGCGTGCGCATAGGTTGTCAAATCTGCTCCTGCAGCGGGCTGCGCAAAACAGGAGGAAACAAAGTTTAAAAACTGAAACAAGCGATCGAAAAGGCTGATGCTTTCGCCCGTGAACGACGCGAGGGCAGTTGCATTCTGGATGATGCGGTTGAGCAGCGGAACGCGGCCAAACACGATGAACACCGCAAGAAACGCAAGCGCGGCCGAGAATAACGCGCGTATGCGCTGTTTTGCGCCTCTCTCCTCGAATAATAATGGAAACAGCACGCCGCTGGTGAGCAGGGAGCCAGTCGCCGCGACGAAAAGCATCGTGCGGTTCGTTCGACGTTCGTACCAGAAATAGAGCAGCACGAGAATCCAAAACACGGAGAAGATATATTGCTCAATGGTAAAGAGAAACAATAATGTGGGATACGAAACCGTGAGCAGGAGCAAAAACAGCACGCGATCCGCGCCCGTTAGCTCCAGTACGCGGGCGAGCAGCGTAAAACCAAAGAGCATCAATCCCGCCTGTACGCAGGCGAGCACGATGGGATATGCATTCGGGACAAAGAATAGAAGCTTGCTCAACAGCATGGAAAGAGCTGAAAACGGCATGGAAAACACCGCAAACAAGGGCTGGCGAATGTCGTTTTCATACGCGTTGACGTAGAAAAACGAATTGGTGCTGACGAGGTTTCCCGAGTCGGTGGTGTAGATGACATCATACGGGGCTTCGCTGCCATAGAAGGCTGTGCTGTGGCGATAGACCAGCACGATCGCCGTCATCGCAAAAATGAGACCAATCAGCAGATAAAGCCGCTCCGCACGACAAGAGGACGCGCGCCAACGCAGAAAGAACTGCACCGCCTGATCGGAGAACAAGTAGAACCAAACAAAAAACGCATACAGCGCAAAAACGCAAACGATGGTTGGCAGAGCCGCGCGCGCCACGCCCGCAAGAGCCAAGAGCGGGGAGGCGGTGAGAAAGCTGACGATGACCTCATTCGCTGTTTTCGCGAACTCCGCGCGGTAGAGAAGCGCGACATAGCCCGTAAGAACGACAGCGAGCAGGAGCGGTAGCAGCGTTGGCTTTTTCAGCGCGCGCTCCAGCAAAGAAAAGCGAAACGCCACAATCAAACAGACGATGAAAGACAGCAAAACACCCGCTCCGATAAACAGCAGCGAGCCGCCCTGCGAAAGCAGCAGCGTCATCGCGGCTCCAGAGAACGCGAAGAAGATTTTTCCAACGATTGATCCGCTCTTGCGCACGAGCGCAGGGGCAGCGGATGTCGCGGCGGGGTCTTGCACTTGCTGAATTCCCATCGTTACTCCTATGAAAAGGATGGCAAGAACGCCATCCTCAACCGATCCTTACTGGAATTTTGCGCGCAGGCCGTAGAGTGCCTGCACGGTCACATACCCTTCGTTGCCCTTGCACCAGGCGCTCATTGCATACTCTGGATTGTCCTGCGAGGCCTTGATGACGATGTTCGGCAGCGCGGACGTCAGCGCGGAAGACAACGCGGCAATCTGCTCGTCGCTTAGCCCGCTGCAATTGATCCAAAGCCGTTCGAGTTCAGGCATGCCAAGGAGGGTATCCGCCGCGTTGAGGTTATTATCGCTTGCGTTGAGAAAGCGAAGCTTGGTGCAGTTTTTCAGCGGGGTGATATCCTCAACATAGTTATACATCATCTGCAAATAGACCAGATTCGGCAGGTTCTCCAGTGGGGAGATATCCGTCAGGTCGCATAGAGCAATGTCAAGGTATTGCAGTTGCGGTAGATACTTTAAAAACTCTACGTTTCCAACACGCGAGCTGTGACCGATATCAAGCGCGATGAGGTCGGTACAGTATTTCAGGTTCTCAAAATCAGTGCTGCGGATTCTCTTATAGGAAAATTTATCCGAGTCATAATAACCTGCGCCATTGGGGAACCTGACCCGGTTGCCGGTGCTGAAGCCTTTGATGTCGGTGCGGATGACCCAGTTGCTCACGCGCGTGAACCAGATAAACTTGATTGCCGGGTATTGCGCGCGCATCGCGGCCATCTCGCCGTCGCTTGGTCCCGTTCCGCACATGTCGAGCCGCGTCAGATTAGGAAACAGGAGGAGCTTCTCGGAAAACGCGGCGGCATCCGGCACCTTGTATTTACGCAGGTCGAGCTCGGTGATATCCGAGCGAACGGAAAGATCCTCAAGTAATTGCACATTCCATATGAAAGCGATCTGCGGATAAGTCTTCGCCAAAGCAATCTGATCGGAAAGAGTAAAGACATCCTCACCGAAAATAACTTTTTTCAAATTCGGTAAACGGCTGAGTTCGCCGCTGATCGCGTTCAGATCGGCCGATTTTCCGCTGAGGTCAAGCGTTTCGGTATTGATCGGGTAAGAAACGCCAAGAACCGTTACGTCCCAGAGAAACTGCACACTTGGATACCGCGTGATGAGCGCGTTGGCGGTTGCGTCGTCCGGCGCGGTTGATAGCTGAACGGACGCAAGCGCGGGAAAATATTTGAGCAGATCGGGTAGGTCGCTTGATGCAGTGTCGAGCGAAAGCGTGGTTGTATCGCTGTCAAACCGCTTGTCGCCCAGCGGCACGCTCCAGAGAATGTCGCAATCCGGCAACGCCACGCTCAGGGCATCAAAACTTTCCGTGGAAATCTCATTGTCGCGAAGGTCAAGCGAGGTAAGCTGCGTTTTTTTGAGCAAACTGCTTACGTCGGTCAAACCCGTGCCACGCAAATCCAGCGTCGTTGGCGCATCCGCTGCGGGCGTTTTGCCGGATGCACAGGCGCTCAAAAAGCAAAAGACACCGAAGCTTAACGCGAGAAAAAATAGCTTTATGGTTTGTTTGAAAAACGTTTTCTGATGCAAAAAATCCACCTGCTTTTTCTTAGATCGGTCGCCTTTGCGCCGCAAACGCGTGGCACGCAAGCAAAAACAAAATATGGTTCATTATACCAACCGGCGGTGGGATTGTAAACTCAAGCGGGCGTCTAGATGAAGCAGAGGAAGACTACGGCGCTGGCAAGCGCAAAAAAAAGAAACCCGCCGAAGCAGGTTCCTTTGATCGATGATAGTACTTGTTGCGAGTGATTCAAAAAGTTTAGTATTCAACCTTGATGGAATCCGCCCAGCCACCGTATCGCTCGCCGGGCTTCACCGGCTTTTCATCCATGGCGATCAATTCTGATATGGTAACGAGTTGATATCCCTGATTGATGAGGTCGGGGACGATTCGCTCGATTGCATCCGCTGTAAAATCGTAGATGTCGTGAAAGAGGACGACCGCGCCGTCTGCTGCGCAATGGAAGGTGTTTTTGTAAATCTTTTCTTCGTCTTTGATGCTCCAGTCATGCGAGCTGCCCGACCAAAGGATCATGGTGTAACCCATATTCTTCGAAACGTCCTCAATGTCCTTGTTAATCGAGGCATAAGGCGGGCGAAAGAGCGTCATATGATAACCAAAGTTGTCTACCATCGCCGCATCCGTCTTTTTTAGACTATCGACCAGGGCGGACTTGGGATATTTTGTAAAATCGCTGTGCCCCCAGGTATGGCTACCGATTTCGCAGCCAAGGGCAATCGCGCGAGCGATTTCATTGGTGTGACTCGAAACGCGTTTACCGATGACAAAAAAAGTAGCTCTCGCATGGTATTTCTCCAGCACATCCAAAATGCGATTGGTGTTTTGCTTGCTTGGCCCGTCGTCAAACGTCAGTGCGATGATCTTCTTATCCGGATCGATCGTTAGATATGACATCGCTGTTTCGATGTCCCCATCTGCGGGTGGATGCGCCATCAAAAAGGCACGTTGGTTTTGGTTTAGCTGCCAAGCGCGCAAAGCACGCCCGGTTGGTTCGGGCGACGGGGTCGGTGAGGGGGAGAGCGTCGGCGTTGGTTCGGGTGTTACAAACGCCACGACAACCGGGTCTAGCGCCAAGGCGGTTGGCGCAGGGGGAACGACGGCTGCTGCGGCGGGCGCGCAGGCACTCATGACCGCGCCAAGTAGAAGCAATGCTGACAGCGGGGCAACGCGTTTCAACAACATACCGATTCCTTTTCGATGTTACCCGAGGTAAATTTTCAATCAAATCGACAACATGACTAAAATGCTCTTGTCATGCGGTTTTTTTGCAAGCGATACTACTCTACCACAGCGGCAAAATGCTTGTCAATGCATTGAAAAGAGCCGAATTGGTGCGTATTTTGGCGGGTGGAACGTCAAAGATGTTCCGTGGCAATCAAGATAAAAATGATTTCAGAAAACACGACAGAGATGATACGTGAAACCCAGACAGCGATGATATTATTGGGTTTAGAACAAAGAATCCTGGTGGTGTAGTAGGATTGTTTTTGGGAAATGGTCAACACAGAATAAGAAAATAAGATGAACAATATATTTGAAATAATAATAAGAAGATTTGAGAGAATCGAGCATTCCCTATTCAACGAAAGAGATAAAGATGATAATATATAAATAACGCGATTGTGCAGTTTCATTGCCGCGAAAAACTAATCATGTAGATATTCGAATTTATTTTATAATTTTTTCGTTCGGCTTTTGCTCGTTTCGTTTGATCACAAATCGTTTTTAAGGAGGTGGTTTTATGCAGATCGCTTTGAATCTGGTTTTGAACACCACACTTCTATTATCGATTTGTATTATTTTCAATTTATTTTATCAAAAGCTGTTCGCCAAAAACATTCTGTATCGAATTCTGGGCGGAATCGTGCTTGGCTTTGCTGGTATCGCCATCGTTGCAATCGCCATCCACCTGCCCAACAAAGTAATTTTTGATACAAGATCGATCCTTTTGTGCGTCTCCGGTCTGTTTTACGGCGTGGTGCCAACCGCGATCGCTGCTGTGATGATTGCGATTTATCGCTTGTATCTTGGCGGCCCGGGAGTGATTACCGGTGTGGCAGTCACGCTTACCTCCGCCGCAATCGGCATACTCTGGCGCATGATACGGAAAGACCCGGAGAAAATGCGTCATATCGAGTACTACAGTTTAGGTTTAGTCACGCACGTCGTCATGATGCTATGTATGCTGCTTCTTCCGTCGCAGGACGTGCTGCCGACGGTGACGGTTACGGCACTCCCCGTGTTGCTGATCTATCCGCTGGGTACACTGCTCATGTGTTTGATCATCACCTATGAGCGCAGGAGTCTACACACAGAGAAACTCCTGAGTGACAGCGAAATTCGCTTTCAAAAAGTTTGCGAACAAGCGCCAATCGGCATCATCGTCGAGAGCGCCAACGTTGTGACCTATGTCAATGTTGCGTTTGCCAGAATGATTGGCATGACGCAGGCGGAAATTAAGCGTGTTAGCTGGGAATCGTATACGCACCCGGATGATCTGGACAAAGATCATACGCTCTTCAAGCAAATGCTGCGTGGTGAGATTGATCGTTATGATTTGGTGAAGCGCTATCTCAAGCCAAACGGAGAGTCTGTTCGCGTACATATGTATGTTGCGATTCTAAACCGTGCGCAACCTTGCGAAAAAAGCGACTATATCTGCATTGTGCAGGATATTAGGGGTGAATTTGCGCGCGAGCAGGAGCTGCTGGAGCGCGAGAGGAAACACCGCGAAACTTCGGGTTTCCTAGGGACGCTGCTGGACGCCATCCCCGATCATATCTTCTATAAAGATAGAAACGGCGTATATCTAGGCAGTAACCGTGCATTTGAGCAAGCATCCGGCATTCCCAAGGATCGGATGATCGGGAAAACGGACTTTGATTTGTTTGATCATGATACGGCGGAGCTCTTTGTCAGCAAGGATTTGCAGGTACTCAACCAAAGGCAGGATAATCGCAGCGAGGAGACAATTATCTATCCCGACGGGAGCATGATCATCACCGAGACACTCAAGACACCTTTTTTCAACGACGCAGGGGAATTATCGGGGCTTATCGGCATCAGCCGTGACATAACGGATCGAAAGAAGAAAGAAGATAAAATCGAGTACCTCAGCATCCACGACGTGATGACCGGACTCTTCAGCCGCATGTATTTCGATACTGAGCTCTATCGGGTAGACGCGGCAAACGATCTGCCGTATTCCGTAATCACGGGAGATGTCAATGCGCTCAAGCTCACCAACGACCTGTTCGGGCATAACGAAGGCGATAAGCTCATCATGGAGACCGCGGCGTTATTGAAGTCCAGTAGCGGGCAGGGAATTGTTGCGCGGACTGGTGGGGACGAATTCTCTATATTATTGCCCAAAACCAGCGAAGAAGAGACCATCCGCGTGATCGCGCAGATCAACCGGGCATTCGAGGCGAAAAAGAATCAAACCCGTGATCAAAACTTTTTCCTGAGCATATCGCTCGGGTTTGCAACCAAGACCAAGGAAGACCAGACGATCAGCGAAATACTCAAAACGGCGGAGGAGCATATGTACCGCCGGAAATTGCTGGAGCATCAAAGCATCCGCAGTACGCTGCTTTCTACGATTAAGGAATTACTGTTTTCCAAGAGCAACGAAACCATGGAGCATGCCGAGCGCATGGCGCAGATGGCACGCCGATTGGGCGGCGAGCTTGCGCTGGGCGAGGGAGACCTCGTCTCGCTCGAACTCATGGCAACGCTGCACGATATCGGCAAGATCGGAATCAGCAATAACGTTTTGAGCAAACCCGGCAAGTTGGATGACCTCGAATGGACGGAGATCAGGCGGCACCCGGAAATTGGTTATCGCATCGCGCTGACGATTCCGGAGTTGCAGGGTATTGCGGGCTATATCCTTTGCCATCACGAGCACTGGGACGGGTCCGGTTATCCGCAGGGAATCAGCGGCGAGGAAATCCCCTATATTTCGCGCATTGTTTCGATCATTGACGCATTTGACGCGATGACGGAGGACCGCTCCTATCGCAAAGGTATGTCCAGCGAGGAAGCCGCGGCGGAGATCATCCGCTTTGCCGGAACGCAGTTTGATCCGGTGGTCGCGCGTGTTTTCATCGAGCGCATCTTGCAATTGCCGTTTGCGCTACCAGCAGGGCAAGGCGCTTTTTCGGCGGCTGTCGACGGAAAGGAATCCTGACGTATGCCGCTGGAAATCGTCAGAAACGATATCACGCAGATGCGAGTCGACGCCATTGTAAACGCTGCTAACGAACATCTGGCTATGGGCGGCGGTGTCTGCGGGGCGATTTTTGCCGCAGCCGGAGTAGAGAAGCTCTCGCATGCTTGCGCACAGATCGGCTTTTGCAAGACCGGCAGCGCGGTAATCACAAGCGGATTTGCGCTGCCCGCGCAGCACATCATCCACGCGGTTGGCCCTGTTTGGCAGGGCGGAAACGCGGGAGAAATAGAACTACTGCGCGCCTGCTATGACAGCGCGCTTACGCTCGCGAACCAAAACGGCTGCAAAAGCGTCGCCTTCCCGCTGATCTCGTCCGGCATCTACGGCTTCCCAAAGGATATCGCGCTCTCGGTTGCGACGGCGCAGATCGGTTCGTTTCTGCTCCGGCATGAGATGGATGTATTTCTCGTGGTGTTTGACCGAGCGTCGTTTCAGCTGAGCGAGCGGCTCTTTCACTCAATCAATACCTTTGTTGACGATCACTACGTAAATACCAACGCCGCGTTGTACGCAAGGCGAACGGACGAAACGTTTGTTTCGATGAAGAAGCCGGCTCAGCGCAAGGCGGAGCTAACGCAACCTAGCGCGGCGCCCATGCCCACACAGGAAACACTGGAACGCATGCTGCAGCGCGCAGGAGAGAGTTTTACGCAGCGGTTGCTGCGGCTCATCGACGAGCGCGGCATGACCGACCCGGAGGTATATCAGCGAGCCAATCTCGATCGAAGGTTGTTTTCCAAGATTCGATCCAACCGCGATTATCGCCCCGCGAAAAACACTGCGCTTGCGCTTGCGGTGGCGTTACGGCTCAATCTGGATGAAACGGCAGATTTGTTGCGCCGCGCGGGTTATGCGCTCTCTCCGAGCAGCCGTGCAGATTTGATTGTGGAATACTTTTTTCGCTCAGAAAACTATAATATCTTCGAAATCAATGAGGCATTGTTTTCCTTTGATGAGAGTTTGCTCGGTTCATAATACAAGTACGTTCTAGTGATAAACTCGCAAGGATCAATCAAGAAGAGCACTCAATTGTCGCCTGACGGGCGACTTTTTTTCGCGCGCGATCTGGTATTGTAACGTTGTCGGAATGATAATCCACCCAACACAAGGAGGCAAATCGTATGAAACAAGGTTTAACAGAATTGGTGTTCATCCTCGACCGTTCAGGCTCGATGAGCGGACTGGAAAGCGACACAATCGGCGGCTTCAATGGCTTACTCGAGAAGCAAACAAGAGAGCCCGGGGAGTGTTTGGTGACAACCGTGCTCTTCGATGATCGGTATGAACTCCTGCATGATCGCATTGCATTGTCGTCGGTCAACAAAATCACGTCGAAAGAATATTTTGTGCGTGGCTCCACCGCTCTGCTGGACGCAATCGGCAGGACGCTGGATAAAACCCGCAATGCACAAATAAATACCGCAGAAAGCGGGCGCGCAGAGAAGGTGCTGTTTGTGATTGTGACGGACGGAATGGAGAACGCTAGCCGCGAATACCGCATGGATCGCGTGAAGGAAATGATCGAGCGGCAGACCAAGGAATCCGGCTGGGAGTTTCTCTTTCTTGGCGCGAATATCGACGCAATCTCCGTCGCAGCCGGATTCGGAATTGCCGCCGATCGCGCGGTGACCTATCGAGCGGATGCCGTAGGCACGCAGTTGAATTACGATGTGGTGAGCGATACCGTTGCCAGCATGCGCGCAGGTGCGCCACTTGCGGCAAACTGGAAAAAGCGCATTGAAAAGGATGTTGAGGAGCGGGAATAGAAATAGCATCGGGATGCACTCAGGTTTCGCCACGTCTACTTGCAATGAGGAGCAGAAAAGAAAAAAGCATGCATTGCGCGATGAAACGCGGTGCATGCTTGCGCTTTTGTGAAGTGTGCTTAAGAAACCTTCTCCTGATTGATGATTCCGCCGAGTACGGTTCGGATGCAGATACGTAGATCCAGCCAGATCGACCAGTGCTCGATGTACCAAATATCATACTTCACGCGTTCTTCGATCGAAGTGTCTCCGCGATACCCGTTGACCTGCGCCCAACCGGTGATGCCGGGGCGAACGAGATGCTTGAGCATATACAGCGGAACGGTCTCCTGAAATTGCTCGACATAGTGCGGTATCTCCGGGCGCGGGCCAATCAGGCTCATGTCACCCTTAAGCACGTTGAAAAACTGCGGCAGTTCATCGATGCTGGTCTTGCGCATCAGGCTGCCAAATCGCGTTTTGCGCGGGTCGTCGCTCTTGGTCCAGCCGGTATGTTCCTCTGCGTTGACGCGCATGGAGCGGAACTTATACATTTGAAACAGTTTCTTGTTTTTACCCATGCGCGTTTGCTTAAATATGATCGGGCCGGGGCTGGAAATGAGCGTGCCGACTACCGCGAAAAGCATGATCGGGCTGGTGAGGACGATGAGGATCAGCGACGACACAAGATCAAACAAGCGCTTGACGACCGCGTTGCCGGGGAAATCAAGCGGGGTTGTGCGCAGGCTGAGAAGCTTGCAATCCCCCAGTGTCTGAATCGTGGTGCTCGCGGGGATATAGTCGTTATAATGCGGAATGATGGAAATTTTTGTGCCGTATTTTTCAGTTGCGGCAATGATCTGCGGCAGGAGAGTAGCCTGCTCCAACTCTAGCGCAACGACCACCTCGTCGATACCCTGATGTGAGAGCAATTCGGTACCGACCGCAGCCCATTCCCCAAAACAGGGCAGGTTTCGCATGTTGCGGCATTTTCCGATATATCCGTCAATCGTATAACCAAACTGCGGCGCATCCAATATGGTTTTTACATATTTTTCCGCGAGCGCCCCACTGCCGATCAGAACCACATGCTTGAGGTTATAGCCTTTGCTGCGATAGAGCGAGAGTATCTTCCGAACGAGAATACGTTTCGTCAATACCAGCACACTAGAGAGTGCGTAGAAGAGCCCGAGCGCCGCGCGTGAGAAATCGGTCAGCCGAAACAGGTAAAGCAACGATCCACCGCCAAGAACGACCACCGCGTTGACGATCAGCACCCATTTGATGTCAAAGTTGAATGATTTTCCGCGTACAGAATCGTAGAGCTTTGCAAGCTGGTAGCCAAAAACGCTTGCCACCGCAAACACAAGTGCAAACCAGAAGAGGTTAGCGGGTCGCAGGGCTAAGTTCTGCGGGTCCTGCCGCACGACGATCAGCCAAAAGCCAGCGGCGCCATAGTAAGAAGCGCCTACGATGAAAAAATCAATCAGTCGATTGACCTGATTTAATACGCGCTGCCATCTTTTTATCATGATGTTCCCTTATACTCGAAATTATTTTTTGCACACACACCGTCGCTGTTGATTTGCGGCGGGAATTCTTGCACTAGGAATCCCTAGATACTCATCTTACGCAATTGTTGGCTTTCCGTCAACCAAATCGCCCGAAAAACAGTTGTGACAAATATCTGTCATACTCGATACAAACGTATCATAAAAAAGAGATTCACTTGCAAATTTGTGCTATTCCATTCGCCGCCCGCTTGGGGCATCTTGATAGACAGAATAAAGTTCGAGACCGTTGAGCTAGCTGCCACGGCGGCAACCGCGTTCGTCTGCGTCGATTGCAGGAGTTATATCTGCATAAATTCGGCTTACAGATTCGCTTTTTGGTGGGTGATTCACAGCTCGTGGTCAAGGCATTGCGCTATGCCTCAAATACATTTCCCGCGGGTCGTCCAGAGAAGTAAAATAGGGATATGGAGTTTAATTTAGGATTCGGCACTGGTACGCAAACGCTCACGGTACCGGACGAAAACTTAGTATGCGTGCTACTGCCCAATTCGGTTTCGCAAGGGCTGACCGGAGAGCAGGAGGTGGCGCGCGCGCTGCAGAGCCCGATCGGTACCCCGCGACTAAAAGAAATCGTCCATCCCGGTGAAAAAATTGCGATTGTCACGAGCGATAGTACGCGCCCGCTGCCAAGTTATGCGATTTTGCCGTTATTGCTGGAAGAACTATATGAAGCGGGAATTGAAAAAGAGGACATCACAGTGGTGTTCGGACTCGGTAGCCACAGAAAGCAAACGCGAGGGGAGCAGAAGAAGCTCGTTGGCGCAAACGTCTTTTCAGCAGTCAGGTGTATCGACGGGGACGATTCGGACTGCGTGCATTATGGCACGACCAGCCGCGGCACCCCGGTGGATATCGTGCGCACGGTGGCAACGGCTGATCGCAGAATCTGCCTCGGCAACATCGAATATCACTATTTTCGGGTTATTCAGGTGGTGCAAAGGCGATTATGCCGGGTGTTAGCACCCACGCGGCGATTCAAAGCAATCACAGCCGCATGGTGGATCCCGCAGCCTCAGCAGGCAGGCTCGAAGGAAACCCCGTTCGCGAAGATATCGAGGAAGCCGCCGCAATGGTCGGCGTGGATTTCATCGTCAACGTTGTGCTGGACGCGCATAAGCAGATTGTGCGCGCAGTGGCGGGAGATGTGGTACAGGCGCATCGCGAAGGCTGCCGCTATCTCGACAGGCTCTATGGCAAGCCCATCGCGGATCGGGTGGATATCGTGGTGGTCTCGCAAGGGGGCGCGCCGAAGGACCTCAATCTTTATCAAACACAAAAAGCGCTGGACAACGCCAAGCTTGCGGTGAAAAAAGGCGGGGTGATCGTCCTCGTCGGTTCCTGCAAAGAGGGGCTTGGCGAGCATGTGTTTGAAGAATGGATGACAAAGTCCCCCAATGCGCATAGTATGATCGAGCGGATACAAACAAATTTTCAACTCGGCGGGCACAAAGCGGCGGCGATTGCCATGGTTCTCGAAGACACGGATATCTATTTCGTCTCAGAATTGGAGGCCGCGTTTGTCGAAAAGATCTATCTAAAACCGTTTTCAAGCGTGCAGGAAGCGTTTGACGCGGCGCTGATCAAGTGCGGCACGGATGCGAGCGTACTGATAATGCCATTTGGCGGTTCCACGCTTCCACTTTCTTCTATAAAATGATAAAAAACACGCGCGAAATTGATAAAAAACACTCGCGGCAGCGCGAAAGTTGGAGTATGATAGTCGAGATACTGTAAAAAAGCGCGTCGAGGGAATTACAAACAATTTATTTGGGTTGGAAGCTTCGCTGCGCAAAAGGAGGAACTATTTTTTTGGATGTTACGTTAAAAAAACGGTTGGAGCGTTTTGCGCTTCAGATTCGTATCGGCGTGCTGGAGCAAATGAAAGCGCGCGGATTTGGGCACGTCGGTGGCTCGCTGAGCATTGCGGATGCGCTAGCCGTTCTCTATGGTTCGCAGATGCGCTTTGACCCCAAGCGCCCGGATTGGGCGGAGCGGGATAAGCTCGTCTGCTCCAAGGGGCACGCGGGCCCAGCGGTCTATTCCGCGCTTGCGCTCTCCGGCTTTTTCCCTTATGAAGTACTCAAGACTCTCAACCAGCCCGGCACCAGCCTGCCGAGCCACTGCGACCACAACAAGACACCGGGCATCGACATGACCACCGGTTCACTTGGACAGGGCACAAGCCTTGCCTGCGGATTGGCGCTTGGCGAAAAACTGCGCGGCCGCGATGCGAGAGTGTTTCTCATCGTCGGCGACGGCGAAGCCAACGAAGGACAGGTTTGGGAAGCTTGCATGTTTGCCTCGGCAAAGAAGCTCGGCAACCTTGTTCTATTAATGGACGTCAACGGCAAACAACTCGACGGCTGCACGAAAGACATCCTCGACACGCTGGATCTTTCGGCGAAGCTCGCCGCGTTTGGATTTGACACCGTCAGCATCGACGGAAACGACATCGAGTCGGTTTACAACGCTTTGGAGCGCACGAGAGAGGGCGGGGATAAACCCTACGCCATCGTACTCAACACCATAAAGGGTAAAGGCGTTGCCGGGGTGGAACAGGCCAAGAGCAACCACAGCATGGCGGTTTCGACCGATCAGTGGAACGAATGGCTGCTTTCACTAACCGCGCAACTGGATTAAGGGGGGAATAGCAATATGGAACTCATTTACGATGGAAGCATGGATTCCCGCCTGTTTAAGGACATTCTCGGCAAGACGATTCGCGAACTCAGCGAACAGGATGCCGATTTTATCTACCTCGACGCGGATTTGATGAGCTGCATCGGCACCAGCGCATGGGCTTGCGAAAACCCCGAGCGCGGCGTGAACTGCGGCATTTCAGAAGCGAACATGATCGGCGTTGCCTGCGGCCTTGCTGCAAACGGCTTTAAGCCCGTTGTGCATACGTTTGGCCCGTTTGCCTCGCGCCGTGTGTTTGATCAGGTGTTTCTCTCTGCGGGCTACGCGAAGAACGACATCACCATCATCGGCTCCGACCCGGGCGTGACTGCGACCTTCAACGGAGGCACGCACATGCCGTTTGAGGATGTGGCGCTTTACCGCACCATCCCCACGGCGACGATTATCGACGTGACCGATGTGCCGATGCTCATCAGCGTACTCAAGCAGTGCAAAGATCGGCCGGGCGTAAAGTACATCCGTGTGGGCAGAAAGAACGCCGCGAAAGTGTTTGCGGACGGGACGGAGACGCCCATCGGCCCCGCGATCACCCTGCGCGAGGGCAAGGATGTTGCAATCTTTGCCAGCGGCATCATGGTGCACGAAGCCATGCAGGCGGCAGCCAAATTGGCCCAAGACGGCATTGAAGCCGCTGTGGTCAACTTCTTTACGATTAAGCCGCTGGATACCGACGCCGTGAAGGCGTATGCCAAACAGTGCGGCAACATCGTGGTGGCGGAAAACCACAACCGCATCGGCGGGCTTTACAGCGCGGTTTGCGAAACGCTGGCGCGCGAAAACACCGCCCGCATCGACGTGGTCGCGGTCAACGATGAATACGGCGAAGTCGGCCCGCAGGACTATCTGCAAAAGCGATTCGGTTTAACGGCTGACCACATCGTGGAGACGGTAAAGGCGCTGATCAAGTAAAACCAATATTGCGAGAATTACATAAAGCATCGAAAAGGGGGAGAATATATGCTCCTCCTTTTTTGTCGTTTGGCGATGTGATAAGCAGAGGAATGCAGCGGAAACGTTGCATCTCGCCAGATTTTCGCTTATGCTGTTTTATATCGTGCGAGCTGTAACAAAAGTAAAGCAGCTAAACCATAAGGAGAATAAATCAATGGGATTTCGAATCGAAGACGGGCGAATCTATCAACTCAATGAGCAGCAGGAAGTCATGGCGGAGGCGACTTATGTTTATTTGAGCGATGGCTTGGTCGATATTAATCATACGTATGTGAGCCCGGCTTTGCGCGGGCAGGGCATTGCCGGCTTGTTGATGGTAGCGGTCGCCAACGAACTGCGAAAGAAAGGGCTGAAAGCGACGGCGTCTTGCTCCTATGCAGACATCTGGCTGGAAAAGAACCGGGCGGCATATGCCGATATCATCGCCTAAACGCGCAAATCAGAAACGGTTCTTACCCGCTCACGCACGCCGAACGCGCAGCGAAGCTACGCCCGCTGTTTTTTTTAACTATGAAATGCTGACTGAATGTTTACCGGATTGCGCGCGCGTTTGGCGCGCTTTTTTTGATGCATATGCAAGAGATGCATATCCATACTCTTCGGCATGAATGAATTGGCGCTGATTCATCCGGCATTATTATATGAACGAACTTTAAATTCAATACGGATTATGCAATAAAACGGCTGTTTTAAGCCGTAAGTATACAGCGCGAGAGTTGACAGTTGATCGCGATCGATACTACAATTAATTCAGATTATTCGGATTCTTTTGCGGGGAGGAAATACCCCGCTCGAAAAGCGCCTCTTTTTTTCGCAGTAGTACCCAGTTTTTTACGTATTTTGCCCCCTAATCAAGGTCGGGAGAGATCAGAGGATTGTTGCATGCGCCATTCCACCAGAGGCATGCCGGACGATGGTTCGGCTGAATATTGGGCGTATGAGCAAACGCCGCCTCCAAACAAAAGAGGGGGTATTTCCAAGGCGCTGCTTCGTGTATGCATCACTATTTTGCTGCTAATGTCGATTTCGCTGCTGTATATTCGGCAGTATACCGTTACGGGTGTATCGATGGAGCCGACTTTGATGGCGGGGGACCGCGTGTTTTACGTGGGGTTTGCAAAGCCGGATTACGGCGATTTGGTTATATTTGACGCGGGCGATTTATACGGGCTGGTGATTAAGCGTGTTGTCGGGCTGCCCGGGGATGTGATCCAAATCACGCAGGACGGGCATGTGCTGCGAAATGGTCAAATGCAGGACGAGGCGTATATGTTGCCCGATTCACTTGGCAACAGCGCCACGCAGGAGATCACCGTCGAGAGCGGGAAACTATTCGTTCTTGGCGATAACCGTCCGGCATCGATCGACAGCCGGGATGTGCGCATTGGCCAGATACCGATCGATTCCGTCCGCGGCGTGGTGACAAAAATGCTGCGCGATTCGGGATTGTCCGAATAAAAAAAGACAAGAAGAAATAATCATCGGTAAGGCCAGTCGGACTTTTACGACTGCTTGGAAATAGTAAGGACTAGGGTACAAGAGAGATCAGAAGAAATAATTTTCAGTGAGTCCAGCTGTAGGTTTATGACCAGCTTGGAAATAGTAAGGACTAGGGTACATGAAACTCAACAAAAAGCGAATCGTACAATGCGTCATCTCCATTTTCACCATCGCACTCATGCTGATGCAGTTTGGTTGCGTAGGTGAGACGGTGCATGCGTTGGACTATTCTCTGGAGAGCGAATTATATACCGATCAACCGGAGGCAACGACAGAGGGGAGCGATCCGACACCGGAGCAAATGAGCGCATCGGTAAGCGACACGCCCGTAATTACAGATACCCCTTCGCCCGTGATCACCCCGGAAGCAACACCTACGCCTGATCCTGCCGTGGCAACCGCAACGCCGGAGGGCACGAGCGGAGAAGCGACCCCGGAGCCATCGCAGACGCCGGAGATCCATCGGCTCACCGTGTGCGTGAAGGATACTTCCGCGACGGCGTTGGCTGGTGCGCGCGTCTCGCTCTATCAGGACGGAACACTGCTGTTCTCCGGAATGACCGGCAGCGACGGCAATGTTTCTTGGATGCTCCCGATCGGGCACACCTACCGCGCGACGGCAACGCTCTCGGGTTATCAGATCAGCGATGGCGATGAAAATACATATGATATGACGCGCGATGCTCTGGCAAAGATCACGCTCGCGCAGAGCACGCAATCCGGCGACGAAACAGCAACCCCAACGCCGCTGCCGGTACCGGAATCCGCGCCGGGCAATGTTGCCATCAAGGCGGAGGCGATCAGCGTTGCGCAAAATCAGGAGGGATTTTCCCTGCTGGACGGCGTCAGCGCGCAGACAGAGTTTGGCCAGCCGGTAGCGGTTTGGGTTGTGGATAACGGCGGATTCCGTGTGGATACAGCAGGAACCTACAGCGTGACGTATGGCGCGTTTCAAGAGGGCAAACTGATCAACGTGACGCGCTCCATTATGGTTGAGGGCGCTGCAGATGAGACGCTCAACGTCGACCAACCGACCGCACCATCCGGCAGCAGCAGAGAACGCTATGAAATCCTACTGGCCTATCGAAACGAAGTTGGAACGCAACTCAGCGAAAAAATAGCCGCCCTCACAGCCGAGTATCAGCAGAAGGTTGATGCGGCGATGGCGGAAAACGACGAAGCGCGCATTCTTGCGCCAACGACGACGGAAATTGATACGGACGCGGTGACATCCACCGCAAAGGATGTTCAGCAGACAACCGATGCGAAGGTGACAAACTGGGCCGACGTCCTCGCAATATTCCTTGCGAAAAATGTTTCGGATGAAGAGCATCCACTGGATGCTTCGCTGCTCAGCGAGATCTCGCTGGATCAATTGGACAGCGTATTCTGGGATATGAACCAGATCGATACATTCCGCATGGACGGAACAGCGAACGTTTTGCTCAGCTCCAAGTCCTATGAGGACATGGCGGATGTTTATCACTTGAGCGCCAAGCGCAGAACGTTCCTATATGAACTCATGCAGCCGGAGTTTCAGCGCACATTTGCCTCGATGACGGGGAATGTTGCGTTTACGGATGCGTCTCAGGAGAACGTTGAAGCGTTGCTGGAAACGCTGCCTGAAGACACCAATGTCGACCGGAAACAGGTTGTTGAAACGGCGCTTTCGCTCGTTGGAAAAATTTCGTATGTCTTTGGCGGCAAATACAACCGTCTGGGTTGGAACAACGCCTGGGGAAACGCAAACGTGGCCGATGATAGCGATAATATCAAAATTTCGCGGGATTATGGACTGGATTGCAGCGGCTTTGTCAGCTGGGTGTTCATCAACGCAAGCGGCGATCCAGATGCGTTGCGCGCCATCGGGAACGGCTCGAGCAATCAGTGGTCGCACTCGACCGCAATCGGCTGGGACGAAGGGAAACCCGGCGACTTAGCGTTCCTGTGTGCGCCGGGCGAACGACAATACAACCATGTTGGCATTATCGTCTCCGTCGATGAGGACGGCAGCTATCTGGTTGCGAACTGTTCCTCTGTGCAGGATGGTGTTGTTGTGACAGATGGATGGAGCAGCGGCTTCCGATATCTGCGCAGACCGGTCTTTTTCCAATAAATGCAGAGACTGGGGAAAAAATTGGTTTAAGTAAATGATGGTGTCGATCGACGGGAGCGAAACGCAGTTCCAGTTTCCGATTGGCAGCGTTCATAGCGAAAAAGTAATGTTTTATGACATAGAAGGGCTCGATGCGGCGAATCGTGGTATACTTTCTTCATTCTGTTGATACTTTTCTGAACGAGCAAACGAACGCTACTTGAAAAAAGTTACAATGTAACGGACATATACGGCGTTTCTGAGTGCATAATCACTTGACAACTGTTAATTAATTTGCTATTTTTATGACTATGCAGGTTGGTATGCAGTAAAAGGTTGGTTCGATAAAAGATAAGAATCCTATAAAGACTGTTAATTATTCATGAACTTTCGTGGTTTTTTATGCAATTTGTCGTCGCTTCGGTTAAGATAGGAAATAAGCAATTTTCCTAGGATTACAGAAGATTTTTCGTATGCTAGCACAATAAAGACAAACTGATTTTTACGCATATTAACCATGTAGCATACGAATCATACAATTCTAAGCAGCAATACTTCAAAGAGCAGTTAAGTGATGTGCAGATTGATTGAGCGTATCGATATGAGAGTTATATGCAGGATCACAAGGTGAATATTCGCTTACAACCTGTAGTATACACTCTGAAACAAGCCACAAGATACGGGCGCGGTGGTGACCATCCGGTCGGTTGGCATCTGCAAAGACGGCAAACTTGAAAGCGAGAACCGGAAGCGATTAACTGTATTAAGTTAGAGGAACGTTTTTCGCGGTTGTGCAAACGGCGCGTTTTCCAAGTAAAGCATTGCATCAGCCGCTTTCATTAATGGCTTCACGCACCAACAAGTAAGATTGTCGATAGATACACGATTGTACGTTGAAAGTTGTATACGGGTGAAATTCTTCCCACGTAAGGGGCACAACCTGTGAAAGCAGGCGTCGCAAAGCTACAGGGCCTACCGGCAAGCACTTGCCAACGGCAGCCAGTTTCCGAATGAAGAAATCACGTTTGACTCAGCAAGCCGATGGTTAGGCTTTCTTGTGTTTTCAAAAAAAACGTGACGGTTCAAATTCGGTGGGATTTTGAGCCGTCATTTTTTATAATTTTTATGTGACAAATTATTTCGCGATTTAGTGATTTAAAGTAATAATGATGTTACAATGTAGGTGAGTCGAGCGATGGCTTTGTGACCGGAGCCGTTTGGGCCATAGAGATCAATGTGAAGATTGAGGAGAGAAGACCATGCAGGTTTTGCTGCCGGTGATATACGGCGCTGTACTGGGCGCTGTTCTGGCAGTCCCCGTTCGGTTCGTCAGCGGGCTGTTACTAAAACAGCGTGAACTCCCCCCGAACATGGAGCGGAAACATTTTTGGATTCTGCTTGTAAGTCTGGTGTTGATTGGCGGCGTGATTGGCTGGCGGGCCGGGGTATCGTTTCGAGGGTTATACCTTCTGTTGCTGCTGTTCGTCGCCTCGTGCGCGTTTTATATAGACGCGAAGTACCGCGTGATTCCAAACGAGTTGGTACTTGCAATCTTGGCGCTCGCCGCTGTCTTCGGGTTTACGGGTGCAATCACGTTTCAGATTTGGTCTTCGTTGATCGGCTTGGCCGCGTGTTTTATCATTTTTTTCATCCCGAGTCTCTTTGGGCAAAAGGTCGGCGCAGGTGATATCAAGTTGGCCGCAGCAATGGGATTTGCGCTGGGACTCACGGGCAGCTTGTATGCAATTGCTTGCATGGGCGCGTTGGTATTGATCTATATATTAGTCGATCAAAGCGTACCGCTGCCGCAGCGGTTGAAGACAATGATCCCGATGGGGCCGTTTCTGGCGCTGGCGCTGGTAGCGATGTTGATCATCTTGGCCTAATGCGTTTCGACGCGATCGGCAAGTGCTATTGATAAGGCGGAACTTGCAAATCGAACACAAAAATATGTAATCCTGAACGTACACGCGTTCTAAAATAGGGTTAAAACCCAAAAATAAAGCGGAGGTAATGTATCATGATGAAATTTCTGAAGAACGAAGAAGGCCAGGGCATGGTGGAATACGGTCTGATTATCGCGCTCGTCGCGGTCATCGTTATCGCGGGCATCTCGCTGCTGGGCAACAATGTCGGCAAAATTTTCAACAATATCGCTGGCAACCTGAAGTAAGAATTTCTAGAAGAAGAGTTCCAGAACGAATTTGAGTGGAAGGGAGGATATACTAAAATGAAAAACTTCCTGATGAACGAAGAAGGCCAGGGCATGGTGGAATACGGCCTGATCATCGCGTTGGTCGCGGTTATCGTTATTGCGGGCATTTCGCTGCTTGGTAACAACATCGGCAAAGTGTTCAACAATATCGCTGGCAACATTAAATAATTGCCTTATTAGGAATCGTGTGAAAAAAAGGATGCAGGATATGAAGCAGTTCCTTTTGAATGAATTTGGTCAAGGCGCGGTAGAATACAGCTTGATCATCCTACTTGTTGCGCTTGTCGTCATTGGCGGTATCACGCTGATCGGTACAAACGCGGCCGCGTTTTTTACAAAGGCAAGCAAAAGCTTTCAGTAGACGCGATGCGTTTGACTCAGAAGTGTAAATGCAAGCCAGCGCATTGAAACGGCGAATATACCGTGTTTATTTACAAACTCGTTTGAAACGATTTGAGTCAACAGTCCTTAAGCATTCTACGGTTTCAGCGGGGGAGATAGTCCCCCAAACGGTTCGATTTTGTGCGATGGTGATGGTAAGTATCTTATTTCCACACCGTGTGTGAACCGACTTAAAGATTTCCGGAATGAGAGCGACCGCATCAAAAAAAGGCCGCTCTCATTTCGGCACTCATATTCTGGATTGGTATGGAATCATTCGGTATCTCTGACGTTGCGGATTGAAAACACATTCGTCGCGTGAGAGATACGGAAGAGAGTATACCGTACCCTATTAAACAGGAGGGAGAAGCTGTGAAGCATTCATTTTGGAAAAAGCGCAATGAAAGTGGCCAGTCGATGGTAGAGCTGGCGATAACGCTTCCTCTTGTACTGCTCTTGATTTGCGGCATGCTGGAAATGGGTTGGCTTGCCTCAACACGGCAAGTGATGGACACGATCACGCGCGAAGCAACGCGCGCGGGAATTGTTGCGACTTCGACAACGGCCAGCACAACTGCGGTCAATACTGCGGTAACGAGCAAGAAACCGAGTTATATGACGAAAACAATAACGGTCACCGTCGTATTTTCGAATCCATCCAGCTTCAAGGACGGGAACATTACGGTTACTACGGCATATGATCTGCCGACATTGACGCCTTTGACCGCATTCCTTGCCCCTGGCGGAACCTATCACGTCACCGCGACTTGCACCATGAAGATGGGCTAGCGACTCGAATCAGGGTTCTTTCGCGAAAAGCTGTTGTTTAAACTGAAACAGATGCTCACGTCACACGGGCGGAGAAAATTGAAGCCAGAGTGAGCGGATATCTCTCGTTACACACAAGATTGGGTAAACCATTTGCTTGATTTGGTTGGAGGGTTCAAATGAAAAAAGTTGTCTTATTCGCTTTGATCGCTGCCGTGTGCGCAGGAGTTTTGCTGTATTTTTATCTAGGCAAGCTCGAGACGCAAAAACAAGTGCAGGTAGAGTATGACAACGTGGTCGTTGCGGCGACAGACATACCAGCATTTACTCCGATCACTGCTGACATGGTGAAGTTCCAGTCGATTCCGATGGGATATGCGCATCCCCTAGCCGCGCATACAATGGAGGAAGTGGTTGGTTACGTCACCGAGAGCGATATCATCGCCGGGGAACAAATGCTGCCTTCCAAACTGAAACAATTTGGGGAAACCGATAGCGGGTTGTCCTATGTTGTGCCGGATGGCATGCGCGCGGTGACAGTTGCGGTGGACGAAGTGACCGGCGTCGCGGGCTTTTTACAACGCGGGGATTACGTAGACGTCATCTCCTACACCACGACGAATTTTGAAGTAGTTGCGACGCAAACGCAAGACGGAACCGAACAGACAACCGCTCCTGCGCAGACGGTGCAATCCCAGAGTACAACGGTGATTGCGGCGCAAAACGTTCGCGTTGCAGCGGTCGGCGTGTCACTCGCCAGCACAGCTAGCACCACAGAGGATCAAACGGCCATCGGTTATAACAGCGTTACTTTGCTTTTATCGCCGGCGGATGCAATGCGCGTGGTGCAGGGTGCAAGAAGCGGCGCGCTTGTCTTGATTCTTCGCGCATCCGGTGATCATACCGCGAACACAGAAGATCCCGTGATTAACGATACGCTTCTGATCAAACCGGAATAAGGGGGAGAAAATGAACAGCATTCGAATCATGCTGGCAGCGTTTTCTGCCGACGATAGAAAATTGATCTCCGGGCTCTTAACCGATGAGGCGCTACGCGTTGTTAGCACCTTTCGTCCCGATAGCGACGGCCTAAAGAAAGCATCTTCTCAACCGGCGGATGTACTCCTGATTGGAACGCGCTTACAACCGGAACAGGAACTGGACTTTGCAGAGCGGATGTTTACAACGCGAAGTGACATCACCATACTCCTGCTTGCGCCCGCGTTGGATAGCCGTACACTTGCGCGCGCGATGGAATGCGGCATTGCCCGCGTGATCGATATTGACAGCAGCGAACGCGACATCTGCACGCACATCATGACCGCGGCGAACAGGGATCAAAACCGCCGGAGCTGTACGCAGAAAATTGCGAGTTACGATTCAAAGATCATCGCCTGCTACTCGCCAAAGGGCGGCGTTGGAAAGACGACGCTTGCGGTCAATCTGGCTTACGCGCTCGCAACCATGAACAAGAAAGTCGCGCTGATCGATCTGAGCCTACAGTTCGGGGAAGTCGGCGTTTTTTTGGATATTCCGAAGGGTGACACCATCGCGGACATGGTGGAAGAACACTCGCTGGAGCTTTCCACCGTCAAGAGCTACCTCATCCGGCATCAGAGCGGCATTCAGGTCATGCTTTCGAGCAGTTCGCCGGAGTATGCCGAGCTGATCCGTCCGGAGCACGTCGACGCAATTCTATCGACACTCCGAACCGAATTTGATTTTGTAATGGTCGATATGGGCGTCGCTTTGGGGGATTGTGCCATCGCAGCGATGGAGACGGCAGATACGATTCTATTGGTTGTCACGGAAGATATCGCTGCATTACACGACGCGAAACGAAGCATTAAAGTACTCGAAGCGCTCAATCAGCAGGATAAAGTCAAGGTTGTCGTCAACAAGGATGGCATCTCGACGATCACGGTGAAAAATGTCGCCAATCTATTGGAATCGACTCCTGTTCTGGTTATCCCATATGACTTGAAGTCGGCGATGTTGGGCGTCAACCGCGGAATTCCGATGCTTAGTTGCGCGCCAAACTCGAAGGCAACCAAGGAAATCCGCAACTATGCGCGCAACCTGATCCGGAGGGTGTAATCATGGGATTGATGGATCGGATGGACAAAAAGTCCACAGGCACACAATCCAGCGCGGGTTCCATCATCGAGGCGGACGAAGCCGCAGCGTTGCGTGACCGCGTACACTATCAGGTCGTAGAAACGCTCAATAAGCGCGATGAGAAGCATAGCGGCGGCACAAATGAAGCTGATACGCGCAACATCATCGAATCCGCGCTTGAGCAACATGCGTCTAGCATGGCGCGCCCGGAGCGCAACCGAATTGCGATTGAGATTTATGACTCGATTCGGGGACTCGGCCCGCTGGAAAAACTGTTATCCGATGATTCGATCAGTGAAATCATGGTAAACGGCGCAAAGCAGGTGTTCATCGAGCGCAAGGGTAAGCTGCTGCAAAGCGACGTTACGTTCTACGACAACGAGCAATTACTCAACGTCATCGACCGCATCGTTTCGCCGCTGGGAAGGCATATCGACGAAGCAACCCCAATGGTCGATGCGCGACTGGCAGATGGTTCGCGTGTCAATGCGGTCATAGCTCCGCTATCGTTGAAAGGCCCGCTACTCACGATTCGAAAGTTTTCCAGCACACCGCTTACCGCTGAAAACCTGATCAATTTCGGAAGTCTCACGTTTAAAATGGCTGCATTTCTCGAGGCCTGCGTAAAAGGCCGGCTCAACATCGTTGTTTCGGGCGGTACCGGCAGCGGAAAAACAACGCTGCTCAATGTGCTCTCTGCATACATTCCCTATGATGAGCGTATTATAACAATTGAGGATGCGGCGGAAATTCAATTGCAACAGAAACACGTGCTCACGCTGGAGGCGCGTCCCGCCAACCTTGAAGGAACTGGCCTCATCACCATACGCGATCTTGTGCGAAACGCGCTGCGTATGCGCCCGGATCGCATCATCGTCGGCGAGGTGCGCGGTGGCGAAGCGCTGGACATGCTGCAGGCCATGAATACCGGTCATGATGGCTCTATGACCACTGGCCACGCAAACTCCACGCGAGACATGCTCGCGCGACTGGAGACCATGGTGCTCATGGCGGGCATGAACCTGCCGGTTGCCGCCATTCGTCAACAGATTTCAGCCGCGATCGATATCATCGTTCAGCAATCGCGTATGCGGGATGGCAGCAGAAAGATCATCGGCATCAGCGAAGTGCTTGGCATGGAAGGTGACGTCATCATTACACAAGAGATTTTCACGTATGACTTTGGCGATGGCCGCTCACCCGGACGTTTCCGCCCAACCGGCATTAAACCGCGTTGCGGCGATAAGCTTGCCGCAGCCGGCGCAGGTTTGAAAGATGAGTGGTTCCATTAATTAAGTTTTCGTTTAATTGATAGATTGGTACGAGTTGTTCCGTAAACACGGTGGGTGAACCCCATACTGTTCTGGAAGGAGAAGAGAGACATGATACGCTCACTAGTCGCCGCTGCTTTTATGATCGCGTGCTATTTCATCTTCTATCTTCTTGCTGCCGGGCAAACAAAGCAAAAGCGAAAGATGGACGCACGTGTCCGCACGCTGTTTGATTTGTCCGCTGACGATAGCGCTTCCAGACGTGCGAGCCAGGACTCGCAAAAGAAAAAGCCGCTTCGTCTGGATCAAATCGCGGAAGAGCTTTACGTTGCGGGCATAGCCCTGCGTCCGGAGGAGTTCTTCACTATTTGGGTTCTCACCGGTGCTGTCATTCCCGCTATCGCGTTATTTCTTGGCGCTAAGATGAGCGTTTGTATCGGGTTGGTCATCGTCGGTGCGGCAGCGCCGATCAGTTGGGTTACAATTAAGAAAAATAAACGGCTCGCCCTTTTGGGATCACAACTTTCCGATGCGCTTGCGATCATCTGCAACGCCCTTCGCGTTGGGCAATCATTTCAAGCGGCGATGAAAAACGTTGCCGACGAAATGGAAGAGCCGATTTCGCGCGAATTCATGCGCGTCTACCGGGAAACGCAATATGGCATGCCGCTTGAGACGAGTCTTACCCGCCTTGTCAGCAGAACGAAGAACCCGGACCTTGAATTGATGTCCTCCGCGGTCATCATTCAGCGACAGATTGGCGGCAACCTTTCCCAAATATTACAGAATATCTCGGATACCATCAATCAGCGCATCCGCCTGCGCGGAGAAATTCGTACCATGACCTCCGCCGGACGCATGAGTGGCTACATCATTGGCGGACTACCAGCGCTGATTATACTGCTTTTAATGTTTATTAACCCAGGCTACATCGATATGTTTTTTACGACGCAATCCGGGCGAACGATGCTGCTGATCAGTGTGATTTTAGAAGCAATCGGATTTGCACTCGTGAATAAAATCGTAAACATAAAGCTTTAAGAGGAGGATGCAGCATGAGATTTGTCGTATTGGTCTTCACTCTAGCCGTGTTTCTCACTCTGCTGGCGCTGTTGAACGGGGTTGGGGTCAAGAGTGACCAGATGCGTAAGCGCTTTTCGCAGGTTCAGGAAACTGAGCGTGCTTACAGCGATGAAGAACTCCGTAAATCATTTTCAGAGCGTGTCATTCGTCCGGTCATCAAACAAGTTTCCGCAAGGATTCGCCGATCAGCCGGAAACAGCAAGCCACTTGGCCCTAGTAAGGCAAACATCAAGCTTGATAAGCAGATTAAGGCATCGGGGCTTTCAATAACGCTGCAGGAATTTACGTTCATTAAGGGCATGCTGATTCTCGTGTTTTTTGCGATTGGGATTTCACTTTTTCTGTTATTGCCGCTTTCCTTATTGCTGCGGCTTCTCATCCTGTTAGTCATGGCGAATATTCCGCTCTACGGCACCAGTTATTTTCTGACTTCCCGCGTGAAGAGCAGAAAGGAAAAAATTCTACACGAACTGCCAGAGACGATGGATGTTTTGGTTGTGAGTGTGGAGGCAGGGCTTGGCCTGGATGCCGCAATTTTGCGACAATACGCAAAGAATAAATCCGCTGTGTTGACGGAACTGAGCAACGCAATTCGCGAGGTTCAGATGGGTGTTCCGCGCAGGACGGCTCTTAAGGAGATGGCGGATCGCTGTGACGTAAAAGAGCTGACCGCGTTTGTCACCGCTCTGTTGCAGGCGGATTCATTGGGTGTTCCGATCAAAAACGTGCTCGATGTTCAGGCGGAGCGGCTTCGGATCGAGCGCAAACAGATGATTCAAGCAAAGGCTGCAAAAGCCCCTATCAAGATCATGCTCCCGACGGTTGCGTTCATTTTTCCGGTTATTTTTATCATTTTGCTCGGGCCTGCGGTCGTTAATATGATTGCGACCCTCAGCTGAATGTGAACAGAAACAAAACAGGTGCGATTTCGCTTGCGATTTTCAACAAAGAGGCAATAGAATGAAGACAGTTCAGATTATAAGAAACGGTGAAACGATAGCGACCGTTTGGCACGCGAGAGGGTATTTTTCAAGACTGCGCGGACTATTAGGCCGTTCGTTGCAGGAAGGTGGCGGGTTGCTGCTCACGCCATGCAGCGCAATCCATACAATCGGCATGGGCTACGCGATTGATGCGGTCTACCTGGACCGGCAGGGACGCGTATTGAGAGTCGATGAATCGCTGAAACCGGGTAAAATATTGCCGCAGCAGCGCGGCGCAAGACATGTTCTAGAGTTGCCGGATGGCTGCGCAAAGCGGCGCATGATTTCGACAGGAGACTTATTGGAGGTTATCCGATGAATGAAAGTATAGAACGCAACGAAGAGGGATTGGATTCCCTACGTAATCGCATGGATGCGGATGCGCGGTTTCGGCGTTCTTTGTCCGGCTACGACCCGCAGGATGTGCGCGTCTATGTGGAAAACGTAAAGCGTATTTTTGCGCAGCAGACAAGGGCCGCAAAACAGGAGCAGGAAGATTTAATCGCTCAGTTGGATTCAGCTAAGAGCGAAGTTCAAGCACGAAATTACGGAATCAAGAAATTCAGAGAGCTTCTCGTCGAGCGCGAGTCGCAGCTAAACACCGCAAATACGCGG
>Ga0302289_1000190_pt1 | contig 33845 bp, 31 predicted proteins | sample III_Fen_N1_2_FD_194552 | JGI IMG/M metagenome (GOLD analysis project Ga0302289, IMG submission 194552) | Peat permafrost microbial communities from Stordalen Mire near Abisko, Sweden - III_Fen_N1_2 | ecosystem: Environmental > Terrestrial > Soil > Wetlands > Permafrost | place: Sweden: Abisko... | reverse complement strand
AAACATAAGGGGTTGCAAAAAAACTAAATAAATGTCAAACGGCGAAACAATCGGCAAATTACTTGCAGATATTCGATTTTTTTTTTAGTATCTTTGTATTCAATTTACACGAGAAATAGCCAATTATGAAACCCACCAAGGTTCTCTTCATCAGTCAAGAAATCTTTCCTTATCTGCCAGAGTCTGAAATTGCCACTATTTGTCGTGATCTACCCCAGGGTATTCAGGAAAAAGGCAAGGAAATCCGCACCTTCATGCCCCGCTACGGTAACATCAACGAACGCAGGAACCAATTGCACGAAGTCATCCGCCTTTCCGGTATGAATATGATCATTGACGACAACGATTATCCCCTCATCATCAAGGTCGCTTCCATCCAATCCGCCCGCATGCAGATCTATTTCATCGACAACGATGATTTTTTTCAGCGTAAGAACACGATAGCCGACGACAACGGGGTTGAATTCGAAGACAACGACGACCGCAGCATCTTTTTCGTGCGCGGGGTCATCGAAACGGTCCGCAAATTGAGGTGGGTTCCCGATGTGGTGCATTGCCATGGTTGGATTACTTCTCTGGCGCCGCTCTATATAAAACGTGCATTCGCCGATGATCCTTGTTTCCGTGATTCAAAAGTCGTTTTTTCGTCCTATGATAACGGTTTCAAACGACCTTTCCGCTCTTATTTCGCCAAGAAACTGATGTTGGACGGCATTCAGGAATCCGATCTGACCGATTTGGAGGGCGACATCGACCATGCTTCGCTCAGTAAGTTGGCTTTCCGTTATTCGGACGGCATCATCCAGGGCAGTCCAGAAATGGACCCAAAGGTGCGTGAAGCGGCTGAAGCCTCGGGCAAACCTTTTCTAAGCTATCAGTCTCCGGAAACGTACATTGATGCTTTCGACGATTTTTACAACCAGATTCTGGAACAATGATTTTGCTTTGATGAAGAAGACTTTTCTTTCGGTAGTTTGCGGATTGTTTTTGTCTGCCGTTCTTTTCTCCTGTGTGGATAACAATACCATCGGTTCTTCGATGCAACCCGGTCAGGATGTAGTGAACATCTCGTTCGACACCGTCCGTGTCCAAACGGAAACCGTCCTTCAGGACAGTGTCTATCTGCGCAATTCCCTGGCTGTATTGGGCGAATTTACGGATCCTACCTACGGAACCGTCAAATCCGACTTCATGGCCCAACTGTATTGCCCGTACAATTTCAAGTTTCCCGATGACGTGACCACCATCGACTCGGCGTACATGTACCTCTACTACGACAGTTGGTTCGGCGATTCCACCACCGTGCACCACATGAACGTGTGGTACCTGGACAAGAGTCCGCTGGATGCATCATTTTCCTATGGTTCCACCACCAATCCCAACGAATTCACTTCCAAATCCAAATTGTTGGCCTCAGGAACCTTTACCACCGGCGATTTCATGACCACCGATTCAGCCAAGGCTTTGTCCACGTATTCCGCCGCGATTCGTCTGCCGCTCAACATGGACTTGTGCAAGCAATTTTTGGCCGACAACAAAAGCAATCCGTCGTCGTTCGCCAAACCTTCCGTCTTCAACAAGTATTTCAACGGTATCTATGTGACCACCGATTATGGAAACGGAAGCCTGCTGTACGTGACGCATTCCGAAATTGAAATGTTGTACAACACTTTCCTTTACAGCAATGCCTCCAACAAGGAGCTGCGTGACTCACTGGTCATCGGTGGTTCGTATTTTCCGGTCAACAAGGAAGTCCGCCAAATCAACCGTGCCGAACATCCGGATTTGAGAAGTTATCTCAACCCGGTTGCTACCGATTCGCTCAATTATGTCTATGCCCCCGGCGGTATGTTCACGAAAGTGACGTTGCCCACCTCTCTTTTCAAAAAGGGTTCGGGTATGCTTTCAGGCAAAACAGTCAATGGGATGAAGCTCTATGTCAATGCCACTCAAGTGGACAACACATGGGACTATGCCATGGCTCCGCCGACTTCCATGCTGCTCATCGACGCCTCCAAGGTGAACTCCTTCTTCAATGGATTTGAACTGAACGACGGTCTGTATTCCTTCGTAGCCGATTACAATTCAGACTCGCTCAACTACGTGTTTGACCTGAGTTACTATGCCCAAAAGATGATTCGTGCGAACGACGATTCCACCTCGACCGTATTCAAACCTTTTACCGAAATGCTCCTCATCCCAGTGACGACGGTACAGAATTCGGACAAGGACAAAGTTCGGCAGGAACACGTCATCACGCCGGCAGCCGTCAAGATCATGGGCGGAAATCATCCCCGCAAGCCCATGCAGCTCCGGGTGATTTATTCCAATAAACGGTAATCTGAGCCTTACTTCAGCAACAGTCGACCCGACAAAACGCCTTGGTTGGTTCTGACCACGATCATATACATGCCCTGCGACAAGTTCGTAACGGGCAATGTAAACGTGAACGAATCCAATGCTTTGCTTTGTAACAACTTCCCGTCCGTTCCAAAGACTTGCAATTCCCTCATCCGATAGGGCGATTGCACCTGGACAAAGTCGGTCGCCGGATTGGGCGTTAGCATTAGTTCTTCTGGAATGATCTGATTGTCATCTACTTTGCTGCTGTTCTTAACGACGTTGAATACGACGGTGTTGCTTTTCGACAAGGATAAGCCGTCAAAAACGCAATAGGTGAGGGAGTCATAACCAACGTAGCCTCCATTCGGTTGGTACATGAACGAGCCATCGTTATCCAGATAGATTCTGCCATTGACTGGGTTGCTGGTGATGAGGCTGGCTTTGGAGTTTCCGTCCAGGTCGAAGTCGTTTTTTAACAAGCCATCGGCTGCTTGGACGGTGACCGGAAAGTTCGGCCCGGTGAACTTGAAGCTGTCCCGCACGGCGATGGCCGGCGTATTGAACAGGGGCAATTCCTCCTTCATCACATAAAAGGACGTTTTTTTCTTTTCCATCGAAGCGGCTGAAGGCACTCTGTTCCAGGGTTCCCATGCAAAGCGCTTGGAGGGCACATACCAGTTTTGCTTGTAATACACACTTGGCAGGAAGCCGTCGGATACGGTATCTTCCTTGGCCGTGGTACTCCGATTGTCGTTGAACACATAGCGTTGGTCCGGACCCACCACATTGAGGTAAAACCATGGAATCTTGATGCTTATTTTTTGGTCGTAAATGGTGACGGCGTCTTTGGAGGATGCTGGTTGCGTTCCTTTGTTGACCTGCAGGTTACCGATGTATTGCACCTCGGAAAAGGACGAGTTGTTACGGACACGAACGATGTTCCAAGGTGCGCCGTCGGTCGGAATGGAATGATACAATTGCGTCGGTTCCGAGAATCGATGCCAGATGCCAAAGATGTCATAGGCCTGTGTCACATAGAGTTCAGCCGCGTAATTGGTCAGGTGCAGAGCGAATTCAGACCTGGAAGGAATGGTGACGCCGGTTGGCAGTTTGGATTCGCCCAATTGGCTGGAATAGGTGTCCAGTGCGATCCACATTTCCCCAGGCAAGTCCATGGGATTTTTCAACCCGACTTCCAGGTTGAAGAAGGAATAGTCCACCGATGAGTTGAGGTAACTGATGTTTTGACCGGCATTGAAAGGAATGAGCGTATCTTTTTGAACCGTCTTTCCGTACGAAACCAGCCCGAAATTCTGTTCAGCGGCTGAAATGTTTTGGTAGAGGATTCTGCTTTCCGGCCTGTAATCGATGGGGTCGGTAATCCAGGTCTTCTTGAACCATTCGTCGATCCACGAGAATTGGATGCCGCCGCCACAGCCGGATGTCCGGATGGATTCCAGCAGCCGAATGTCCGTCAGGCCCTGGTTGTATTCGTCGAATCCGCCGTGGTTCATCCCCGAAGACGTGTAATGGGCAATGGCCCAACTCGATGGAACTCCGTATTCAGCAATGATCAAGGGCACGTTGGGGTAGTGTGCCTTCAAATCGTACAAATAGCCCAAATAGCTGTTGGGGCCGTATTCGTCCGAATAACTTTGGTAACTTTTCTGTGCACCCACGAAATCTGGGTAGTAGGGGTAGGCGTGGTAACTGATAAAATAACCGGCAGGTGCGTTTATGCGCTGAATCTTGGACAAATCAATGGTGGCGGTGTCTTCCGTGCGGTTGACTTCTTCCGGATGAACCATCGGGTCGAGGGTAGGCCAGCTGGAAGAAGAGACGGGAAGTTGCATCCCATAATGCGTTTTCATGTAATCCACCGAATAATCGAGCATGCTGGTGAACCAGGTTTCCGTTGGCGTGGCGTTGACAATGGAAAAATGCTTCCCGCTGAATTGGTTGATGCCGGGGTTCATCTGGTCGGTCGTGAGTACTTCGTCCCCGTAGACTTCCCTGCCGACGAGGAACGCCATGCACCATTTCGACGCATCCGTGGCGTAGGTGCCATAAGCCTTGCCTAATCGAGCAGGAATGGTCCTGTTGCCGAACACGCAGTCGGTGTTTTCCTCAATTTCCACTTTAAACGGGTTGCTCAAAAAATACAAGTCGTTGGTGTAACCCGGATATTCCTCTTCCAACCAAACGCCTTGCATGAAGTACAACGGACTGGAGGGATGCGCGGTGTTGAACGAGTCCAAAACCTCATAGAATCTGGGGTAATGCAGCGTATAGAGCCGGATGCAGTTGAATCCCGCTTCTTGAATCATGGTGAACCATCGGCTGTAATCCTCCCGAGTGGCTGCCATCTCACCTGGAAAAGTGCCTGGTACGGCCACTCCCAAATTGACGCCCTTGATGAAGAAGGGTTCATATTCCGTGCCGTTCCAAATGGTCAAATGCGTGGAATCCGTGGAAAATGGCACGGGATTGGTGCGGGTTGCCATCAGCGATGCGTTCAGCCCTGCCAAAACGAGTAAAGTAAGCACGATTTTTTTCATACGTGGTACGGTTATTTTGAATTCAGAAAGTCGAGCAGACATTCCATGTATTTCCTATCTTCTTTCAAAATGTGCGACATCAGCCATTTTTTTATGAAGTTCAGCAAGCTTTCCAAAATTAATGGGTTCTCATAATTGACTTCGTGCGCAAACTGATTGATTTGTTTGATAAACAAACCGTGGCCGTCGCATTGCTTTTGATAATCGACGTACGAAGCTTGACGAAGCAGTTCCTCCTCCGTGGTGAAATGATACTGTGCATACGCTTCCAACTTTTCAAGGAGCGTCCCAATTTTTTTTTTGTCGAGGGCTGCAGCCTTTTCCTGTTGCTCGTCGAGTTCCAAGTAGATGCCAAAAAGTGCCTGATGCTGCTCGTCCAGGACCGGTATGCCCAAGTTGAACCGATTTTCCCAATGCAAGGTGGTGGTCATAGTGTTGCTATTTGAATGCGGTGCGGGTCATGACACCCCAACCGCTTTTTTTCTTTCGGATGAAATAATCGTAGTTGCCCTGTATGGAAAACCAGAGCGTGATGGGGTGGTAGATGAACATTTCATAGAATGCCATCTTGATGATTTGCAGCAGAAACTTGTAGCCCTTGTATTTTTGAAAGTAAAAGGATTCAAAAAAGACGGCGAAGGACGAAAGCGCCAGCGAGTAACTGAACACAAACAGGGCGAGCACGATGAGGAAGCGGTAATTGACCAGGTTCAGCACCATGAGCAGGCACATGAACAGGATTCCGAAAAACTCCACCAGTGGGCCGAACCATTCAAAATAAACCCAGTACGGGTAGCTCAACATGCCGACGACACCGTATTTGGGCCGCATGTACAAATCCTTATGCTTCTTGAGCGTGTCGATGCAGCCTTTGGTCCAACGCTTCCGCTGCCTGGACAGAATCTGCAAGGAGGAAGGTACTTCGGTCCAACACAAGGGGTCTGGAATGAACGCCACACGGTGCGGTATCTTCTTTTGATACATGTATTTACGCATCCGAACCACCAGTTCCAGGTCTTCCCCGACGGTGGTCTTGTCGTAGCCGCCTACCGCTTTGACAATTTCACGGTCAAAGAGGCCGAAGGCGCCGGAGACCATCAACAAACCGTTCAGCCTGCTCCAAGCCATTCGACCCATCGTGAAGGCTCTGAAATACTCGAGTACCTGGAATTTGGCCCAAAAATTTTCCGGATAATGCACCTTGGTGATGATGCCTTCGTTGATTTCGCAGGAGTTGACTACCCGAATGACGCCTCCCGCAGCAATGACGCGTTTGCCTTTGTCTTCCTGCAGGAAGGGTTTGACCATCTTCAAGATGCCATCCGGCTCGATGATGCAATCCACATCGATGCAAAGGACCAAATCGCTTCTGGACACGTTGATGCCGACGTTCAACGCATCGGCTTTTCCACCGTTTTCCTTGTCCACCAACATCAAACCGGCGTAAGTTTTATCCAATGACTTATAAATGCCCCTGACTTTCGCGGTTGGGATGTCACTTTCGAAGGCATAATCCACCGGTACCAGGTCGTATTCCTGAATGGCTTTGGCCAGTGTTCCGTCCTTACTGCCGTCGTTCACGATGATGACTTGCATCTTGGGGTATTGCATCATCATCAGGCTGCGGATGTTGGCGATGATGGTCTGCTCTTCGTTATAGGCTGGAGCGATGATGCAGATGGAAGGTAATTCCCGGTAAGACATGATCTGGTGATCGTCAAAGTCCTTGTTCTTACTGTGGTAACTGTACAGTTCGAGGCTGGAGAAGATGCCGATAAAGACATAGGACGACAACAGCAAGCCTACATAGATAAGCATGAACAAGTTGTAGCCGTGAGTAAAGGTATCCAGATCGACCATGATTCGCTTAGTTTACTAGATTGATAACTTCACCGTAAGCCTTTTCTATCCGTTCGTCCGTTTCGTCCATGTACTGTACGAAATGTTGGGCGTCTTGGATGAATAGTGCCTCCAGTGCCTGAACCCTATACGAAGCACCTTCCTGACGGATCACCCCATCCAAGAAATCCGTCCAAATTTTATTGGGTTTGATTCGACCCATGGCTGAAAGGATTTTCGACTTGTTCTTGTCAGTTTCGTTCCAATAGAGCGCCATATAACTGTACAATTCAGCATCGTCGTCAATGTTGATGAGGTAATCCCAAATAACGGACCGCAGATAAGCATCGGGCTTTTGCAGCATCGCTTTGATTTGAGGTAGGTAGCTTCGATCTTTCCGTTCCTTCAACAAGATGATGGCTAAGGTGTTGACTCTTGAATTGTCAGAATCTAGGAAAGGTTTGAGGTCCTCAGGTTTTTGGAGTTGCTTCCTAAGCTCCGGAAGAATCCGGTTGATGTCCAATGAGGACAAATACGGATGGGAAAAAAACAATTTCTCCGGATCTGTTTGCTCGGTGATGCACAGGCGGGTCAACATGGCATCAATTCTCAAAATAGCGTTCCTGCTTTGGACATAATAATTGACATCGGGTAGAAACTCCTTGGCCTTGAGGGTTCTGACCACCCGTAAACCCAACAGTACATCGCTGTCCTTGATGGAGCGGAGGAAATAACGGATGCGTTTTTGGACATCCATGTCGAGGCTTAATTGCTGAAGCCGCTCGCTCAAGTCTTCATCGACCAAGTCTTGAAAATGAACCAGGGTGATGAAAAAAACCTCCAAGGTTTTCCTGTTCTTCAACTGCGCTTTCAAATGTGACTTCTCTTTACCGAGCACATCGGAAACGAACAGCAAATCTTGATAGACGTGGCGGATAATGATGGGTATGACCAGAATCTCCGTGTTGATGACGATTTTTCGTTCACGGTCGGTTCTCCGGTCGTACCAAAAGCTCAAAGCAATGAATGCAAAAACCAGTAGGAAGGATAAAATCGTGAAATCAATGACCAGAAACTCAATGCCAGTGAGCCTATGCAGAAAATGGTCGGGGTGCAATCCGGGTAAAAAGGCAGCCAAGTATTTGTTCGGTTCCTGCAGGTACTGAACCAGATTTTGAACGAAGAGCACCACCAGCGCTGCAAAAAACAGCCCGAACACATAGCGGTATCTGAATATGTTGTTGGTTCGCATCATCGGCTACGGCAATCTGAATTGGTACAAACATTCCAAAACAATACGGTTCCGATATGCGCCAACCGTGCGTTCCTCCCTGCTGTAGGAGGCTGAAACCTTTATCTCATCGGTTTTGCGAAACAATCGGTTGCTGCTGAGCTTGATTTTCCAAGCATCCAGCCCAAAATATTGACCACCGTTTTCCAACAGCAAGCGTTCGTCCGGTGAATTGCCATAACCCAATTCCACTTCGCTGAAATTTCGTGGCTTGTGTTCGTATTTCCGCACATCTAGCAGCGTCGTCAACGCATTCCCATTGCTTTTCAACGTATAAAACGGACGAACGCCGATCCACCAGGAATGCAGGTACTTGGCCAATTGCCCGGTGAGCAAGACCACCGGTCGGTTGGGAAACTGCAGGTACCGAGCCCCAACGGAACCTTCATAGGTTTTCATAAACGGAAACGTATATTCGGCACCGGCCCTAAAGGTTGGAAAAACGGCGCTGTTCATACCCAACCCAGCATTCAGATACAAGTAGCTCTTGTTCGCAAAGTTCTGATAGACATCGGATTCTATCTGTAAACCGTCTTTACCGAAACGGTGCGCGTAATTGAACCGGACAAAAGCGAGGGTATGGTGGAAACGTTCGGAAAAATCGATGCCAGCCAATTGCTGAAGTTCGTTGACGGGTGCATCGGACCAATCGGCGTTGTAGCTCACCGAAATGTTCCTTCGCTGGTTGAGCAGGAACAATTCTTGCCTCAAAGCACTCACTTTGGAAGAATCCAAAAAAATGGCATTTTCCGGGTCGTTCAACAAGGCCAGTGCTTTGTCGTTTTTTTCAAGTCCCTGGAAGGCTTCCACCCTTTTAATCAGCAGGTTGTATTTGTTGATGTACCCGTTCCGCAAAGCCAACTCTACGGTTGAAAGCAGTCCTTCAAAGTCCTTGCCCCAAAGGAGCGTGTTCAGCCACGCGTCGTACAATTCTTGGCTTCCTGGATCAAATCGGTATGCTTTCTGCAAATAAACGACGGCCGAATCGGTCTGATGCTGCCATGCTTGCAGGTTGGCCATGAAAACCAAAAGGTCTGAACGCGTGGGATCCAACGCGATGGCTTGATGAGCTAGCTTCAATGCTTGCACGAAATCCTTGTTTTGAATTTGCTCCAGGCTGGATTTCAGCAATTGATCCGGTTTGTTTTGGGCCATGGATGGCCAAGGCAACAGCGTCCAAAGGACCATCAATGCAAGGATGTGTGTTTTCATGGTTTCAATCCGGTGTTTGGGTGGTAGCTATTTGCAACAACAAGTCCAAGACGATTTTATCTGGCTTGAACGGCTTGGTATAGCAGAAATTGGAGCCTCGCCTCAGCGCTTTTTCCTTGAGTTCAGGCACGTCGTCGCAAAAATAAGCGATGGGAAAAAGAAATTGACGCTTGACACGCAGGTATTCAAGCACTTCTGAACCTCTGGCGCCTTCCACAAGGTCGCCGAGCAACAAGAGGTCGCATGCCTCCAATTGATTCGCTTCTCGGATGGAATTGAAGGAATGAAGTTGCGTGATGTCGGCCTCTTTCAAGAATTGTTTCAGCATCGTCGCCATCAATTCCGTGAAGACGTAATCGCCGGATACGATAAAAAAATGACGCTTTGTTTCCATTGGTGCCGGAGATTGGATAATCGCTTTATTCAAAGATACATAAAAAAAAATAAAAAGGGCGAATCAGCTCAGTGCTTCTTCGCCCTTCCGATTTTTAAGAGGAGCCTCTAAAGGTCTTATTTTTTAGGTGCTGCCTTCGGTTTGACCGGTTTGGATTTCAATTGCTTGATTTCGCATTCCAGTTTTTGAATGGTCAACTCCTGGTTTTCGATGGTGGTGAGCAAGGAATGAAGCTCCTCATTGCCAACACTGCTCGGGTATTGAGCATCCACCCGTTTGCAGAAGTCGCTCACCACGTTCATGTAGTTGGTAAACGCTTCGAACGGTGATTCGTAGGGGCTGAAATGTTGGTGAAGGGCACCGTCGGAAGACCGTTTGGTGCTCATGTAGAAAAAATGGTCGCTGGTCTGCAAATAAAGCCAATCCTGCATCAACAACCTGTTTTTGGTTTTCCGAACCCGATCCGCCTGACTGTAAATTTTGTTGAAAGCTTCCTGTTGAAGGGCATTTCCAAGCCATGCGCTCACGTCGCGTTCCTCATCGGCCCAAGAAATGGGGTAGGGTACGGGCAAGGCTTCCACGGGTTTCAGTTTGGCGGCCACTTCGGAAGGTGTAGAAAAGGTGATGCCCTTTTGTTCGGCGAATTTGGGCAACGCTTTCAGAAAATCGAAGATGCCGGTTTCTCGTGGTTGCATGTTGCCGAAGGTTTCGTAGTTCATGAACAGGTTCACGAGTTGTTCGTTTTCGGGAATGGACTTGATCCAGTCAATGAATTTGTCGGCGGTGAGGGGATAACCGTCCCAACCATGGTTCGAGAAGCGGAACGAGATGTCATCGCTCAGCTTGCTGTTTTTCAACAACAACTTCACGTGCGGATTGACGGCGCTCTGATACACGAAATTCGGGCTCTTCCAGCCCAGAATGTGCTTGGCTCCTTCCGTGATGATGGTTTTGTACCCCATTTCGGCGACCATTTGGCCGATTTCGTCCGAATAGATCAACTCGGTGTTGCGGAACACCTTCGGCTTCTTGCCAAATAGGCTTTCGATGCGTTTGCTGTGCAGTTCCACCTGTGATTTGAATTCTTCGGCGTCCTTCAAGCTGCTGAGGGAATGGGCATAGGTTTCAGCCAAGAATTCGACGCAGTCGGTCTTTGCCAGTTGGCGGAAGCTGTCCAACACTTCGGGCGCATGCATTTCCAATTGATCCAGGGCCACGCCTGAAATGGAGAAAGATACTTTAAGTTTTCCTTTGTTGGCTTCGATCATTTCCAGCAAGAGTTTGTTGGCAGGCAAGAACGAACGTTCTGCGACACCCTGCAAGATGCTTTCATTGCTGAAATCGTCGTAATAGTAATGGTCGTTGCCGATGTCGAAGAAGCGATAACGTTTGAGCCGGAAGGGCTGATGAATCTGGAAGTAGAAGCAGATGGTCTTCATATGGTAGCGTTTTTTCAGTTATACAATTGTTTATCGTCCGCAGACACGGTTGTAGATGTCACGAACCTTTTGGCCGGCATATTCCCACTTGATTTCATCCACTTCCTTCTTGCCTTCGTCCCGGAGGAATTCGTACATGGCGGGGTAGGAAATGATGGAATAGACGGCGTCGGCCATGGCATCGATGTCCCAGTAGTCGGTCTTGATGGCGAAATCGAGGATTTCAGCGCAACCGGATTGTTTGGAAATGATGGTGGGAACACCCACTTGCATGGCTTCCAGAGGTGAAATGCCGAAGGGTTCAGAGACAGAGGGCATGATGTACACATCGCTCGATTTCAGCATTTCGTAGACTTGGTTCCCCTTCATGAAGCCAGGAAAATGGAATCGGTCGGATATGCCTCGTTTGGCAGCCAGTTGGATCATGGCTTCCATCATGTCTCCGCTGCCGGCCATGACAAAACGCACATTCTTGGTTTTGGCAAGCACTTTGGCAGCTGCTTCGACAAAGTATTCGGGCCCTTTCTGCATGGTGATACGGCCAAGGAAGGTGACAACCTTGTCGCCGCATCGGATTGGCTTGATGGCTTCGACGGTAGCGCTCACGGGCTCTACGGCATTATGCACGGTGGTGACTTTGTCGGGATGCTGGTGGTATTTGTTGATGACGGTATCTCTGGTCAGGTTGCTCACGCAGATGATGTGATCGGCGTGGTCCATGCCATTCTTTTCGATGCTGTAGACTTGTGGATTCACCTGGCCGCGACTCCGGTCGAAGTCGGTGGCGTGAACGTGGATGACCAAGGGCTTGCCGCTCACGTTCTTGGCGTGGATGCCTGCCGGATAGGTCAGCCAGTCGTGGGAGTGGATCACATCGAATGGTTCCCTGCGGGCAATGACGCCGGCGCAGATGGAGTAATTGTTGATTTCTTCCAGCAGATTGTCCGGATATCGGCCTGAAAACTCGATGCAGCCCAGATCGTTCACATGCATGTAGCTGAAATCCGCATAAATGTGGTTTCGCAACTCGAAATACTCCTGTGGATCCATGACGGCACCCATTCTGTTCTTCACCGTTTCATAACTGGGATCCCTCCAAACAATGGGCGTATTACCGGCTCCGGTGATCTTGAGGAAACTTTGGTCTTCGTCGCCGTACGGCTTGGGTATCACAAAAACAATATCCATGTCGGGTTGCAGGGACATTCCTCTGGTCAGCCCGTAACTGGCCGTTCCCAATCCCCCCAGAATATGCGGGGGGAACTCCCATCCGAACATCAGTGCTCTCATATATTGGATTCTATGGTGTTGATCATGTTTTTAACTAAGCGGTGGATCCGCAGGATCTCACCCACGCTCATGGCGTAAGAAACGCCGCCCCGGCCACGATAGGGCGGATTGCCGTCGAACAGTTCGGAAATTGTTCCGATGCCTCGGTCTGCCAGTTCTTCTTCGAAACCGTAGATGATTCGCTGGGCAAAGTTGATGCCGCTGAACTTATAGATTTTAAGATAGGCTTCCAAATAAGGGCCGATGAGCCAAGGCCAGGCGGTTCCTTGATGGTAGGCTCTGGTACGTTGTTCCTCATTGCCTTCGAAGGTGGGGTTGTAACCGCCACTTTTAGGGCTGAGCGTGCGTAATCCTTTGGGTGTGAGCAACTCTTTGGTTACGAAATCCAGCACCGACTTTTGTTGCATGCGCTCCAACGGGGAATGTTCCAGCGCGACGGCAAAGATCATATTGGGACGAACGCTGTAATCTTTCGGGTCTTCGTTGACATAATCAAACAGATACCCGTATGGATTCATAAAGACTTGGGTGAAGCTGACCTTGGTTTTCTCGGCCAAATTAGCGAACGTTTCGGCGACGGCGGGCTTGGAAAGACAGGTGGCCATTTCAGCACCAAAAAGCAAATCATTGTACCATAGGGCATTGAATTCAACCAAATAGCCTGATCTGGGCACCAAGGGTTTTCCGTACTGCATGGAGTTCATCCAACTGACCGGAAGGCTCTTGCCATTCGAATACAACAGCCCGTTTTCATGGAGGAACAAGTTCGGATGGCCTTGTTTACGAATGAATTCCAACACTTCGACCACGACTTTGCCATATTCGGCGGCACAGGCTTCGCTACCTGCAAAGTGGGCATATTCTTGAACGGCACGAATGAACCAGAGCAATACGTCAGGGGTGTCTATTTCAGAAATCTCACAGTCGATGGGTTTGCCATTGATGAAATTCCGGACGGCTTTGACACCTGTTTTCATGATGGCGGTAAACAGACCGGGGTCTTTGGCGGCGATGGTGCAACCGGGTAGGGCGATGAACATGTCCCTGGCCCTGTATTTGAACCAGGGGTAGCCTGCCAAAATGTAGCGTTGGCCGTCTGCGTGCTTGTTGTAAAGTTGATAGGCGGCATTCTTGAGGCAATTGGTGAAACTGGAGCGGGGAGTGCGGGAGGCTGCTTCTTCTTCAAACAGGTGTTTCATGCGTCGCGGCGATAGGGGAACGGTGCCGGCAGAAAAATAGATGCTCTCCTTGGGTTTGATGGCCACTTCAAAATAACCGGGAACGAATTGGTCTTCGTGGAAAGCATAACCACGTTCCTGTTCCTTGGAATATTCAATGTCCTTGTACCAAATGGGCTCCTCCACAAACTCATTCTTGTGGGAAAGTTGCATGTTGAGTTCCGGATATCCGGCATACAAACACATCCGAACACCGTTGTCGATGCTGTCTATGGTCTTGTCTATGACCGAATTCTCGAATGAGAGTTGGTCCGCCCTTCGGAAGGCAAGGAATGGTTTAAACCGCAATTTGGTTGGGGAGTGGGCTTCCAACAAGGTGAATTTGATGAGCACCCTGTTCTCGTGCGATACGAAGATGAGTTCTTTGGATAAAACGACCCCTCCAACCCGGTATATGGTGGACGGATTCGCATCGCATTCGTATTGACGGATGTATTTGTGACCCTTTGGACTGTAGCTCTCTCCCGGAAACTTATGGATGCCCAGGTTGAATTCCGAGTCGTGCTGAATCACCGTCGTGTCGAGGGATGAAACGAGCACATGGTTCTCACCGTCCAGTTCGGGTAGGGGGACCACCAACAATCCATTGTATTTGCGAGTATTGCAATCCACGATGGTTGAGTAGCTGTAGGCGCCCGATTTGTTGGTCCGGAGCATTTCCTTGGTGAGGGATTGCTCGAGATTGATCATGAGGGTCTTGTCGAATTTCAGATAACTCATGGTATTGATTTTTGAACGAAAATACGGATTTGAATTGACAATCGGAAGCGAAAAGTTCTTTTTTTACCAACAAAAAGGCCCCCTTCCGGTATGTTTTCAAACATACGCAGCAAGGTACAAAATTAATTCGGTCATGTGCATTTAACCGAATACGAATGTCAACTCTTTAACGAAGCGCTTAATGGCCTGCTTGTAGCAATTGGCGGATGATGTCGGTGTTTTTGACCAGGGAGAGTTCGTTCAGCAGCGGATCCAGATTGCTGGTGAAAAGTTTGACGGCAATGGCCAGTAGAATGATGCCGAAAAATTTACGCAGTATATATATGGTGCCCTTTCCGATGATCTTCTCTATTTTACCGGTAGCTTTAAGAACGATATAGACGAACCCCATGTTCAGTGCCAGTGCGATGATGATGTTCAGGATGTTGTATTCCGCACGCAGTGATAGCAACGTCGTGAAGGAACCCGCGCCAGCGATGAGCGGAAAAACGAGGGGAACGATGAAGGAGGTTTCAGAAGGGCCTTCGTATTTCATGATTCGGACATCGAACGTCATTTCGACGGCAATCACAAAAATGACGATGGCGCCCGCTACTGCGAAGGAAGAAACGTTTACGCCGAACAACTTGAGGATGGCTTCGCCGGCAATCAGGAACGTCACCATGGTTACGAACGAGATCAGACTGACCTTGGCCGCCAGGATCTTGCCCTGACGTTGCTGGAGGTCCACGATGACGGGTATGGAGCCGATGATGTCGATGATGGCGAACAAGACCACAAAAGCGCTAAGTACTTCCTTCAGATTGAATTCCATCTTTTTTTCAGCAAATGTAACGTGTTTTGTCGGGATAAATATGTACTTTCGCCTTAATTTTTCAATAGGCCCTCCGAATCGGAAAAACCAGACGAATCATCGATGTCGACGTTTGATATATTTACTCAACTCCCTCTATTCAAGGATATTGAAAAAGAGGCCCTGTTTTCGTTGGTTCCGAAAATCAGTCTTGATTTCGAACATTTTAAGGAGAAGGAACAGCTTTTTGCCCGCTTTTCGCCCGTAAACGGCTTGGTCTATCTGCTTCAGGGGCAAGCCTGTCTCAAGGACTCCTCGGGGGAAACCCTGCTCACCGGACCAGCGCTTTTGTCCTGGACCAGCGTGTTCGGACAAGAAAGAACACACCACTCCGAAGCTACGACGTTGACCGCCTGCAGCACCCTGACGGTTGACAGGCGTTCGTTGGTTTACCTCCTCCGGACGGAGCCCACCTTTTTGGATGCGTATCTTGGAATGCTCTCTGACGCATTGTTCTCCATACATTCACCCCATTGATTTGTTGAATATGAAACTCTTACGACTTCTGCTCATGACCCTTATCCTCACTGGCGCTTCCGCTGAAGCGGCCAATCCGTTTTTCTCAGCGTACAAGACCCCGCACGAAACATTTCCGTTCGACAAGGTAAAAATGGAGGATTTCATGCCTGCCTTTCTAAAAGGTTTTGCCCTGCAAAAGGCTGAAATCGCCAAAATAACCACCAATAAGGCCGTGCCAACTTTTGACAACACCATTTTGGCCCTGGAACATTCCGGTGCCCTGTTGCACGATGTCTCCGCCGTGTTCAACACCCTGAACGGCAGCGAAAATAACGACGCCCTCATGGAACTGGCTTCCAAAATAGCCGAGCTTTCCGCCCGCCACAGCAGCGAGATTTCCATGAATGCTGAACTCTTCGCCCGAGTCAAGGTCGTTTACGAACAGCGCAAGGTGTTGAACCTGTCCCTGGACCAAAACAAACTGCTCGAAGACACCTGGTTGGACTTCGTACGCAGCGGTGCCGATTTGAAAGGTGACGACCGTGTGAAATTTCAGGATCTCACCATCAAACTGAGCGGCCTGTCCGAAAAGTTCCACCAGAATTCGCTCAAATCCACCAACGCTTGGTCCAAACTCATCACCGACAAAAATGAGCTGAAAGGCCTGCCCGACGGCCAATTGGCAGCCGCTGCCGCCAGAGCCAAGGAAAAAGGCAAGGAAGGTTATTTGTTCGACCTGTCCGCTCCCAGCTACGGAGCGTTGATGAAATATGCCGAAAACCGTGACCTGCGTCACGAAGTCTACTTGGCCTACAGCACCAGGGCCATGAGCGGCGAGTTCGACAACCGCCCTGTCATCAAGGACATGGTGAACGCCCGCCGTCAGATGGCCGTATTGCTGGGCAACGACTCCTATGCCGCCTACGAACTGCAACGTCGGATGGCACAAACGCCGGAAGCCGTGTATAATTTGCTGGACAAGCTCGCTGCCGCCTACATGCCCGCCGCCAAAGAAGAATTGGCCGCCGTACAGGGCTTCGCCATTGGCCGTGAAGGCGCTTTTGTCGACATTCAACCATGGGACTGGAGCTTTTACTCCGAAAAATTAAAGAGCGCCAAGTTCAGCATCAACGACGAAATCTTGCGTCCCTACTTCAAACTGGAGAATGTGCAGAACGGCGTGTTCGGCCTGGCAACCAAACTTTATGGCATCACCTTCAAGAAAAATACGGCCATCCCGGTTTGGAACAAAGAAGTGACCCCGTACGAAGTATATGACAAGGACGGTCAGTTTCTGGCAGTGCTCTATACTGACTTCTTCCCCCGTGCAAGCAAGCGTCAGGGTGCCTGGATGAGCGACATGAACGAACAATACCGTCTCAACGGCAAGGACCATCGCCCACAGGTGAGCATCACGATGAACTTCACCAAACCCACGGCCGACAAACCCGCGCTGCTCACGTTCGACGAGGTGACCACCTTTTTGCACGAGTTCGGCCACTCCCTGCACGGTATGTTTTCCAACGTGAACTACCGCTCACAAGCCGGCACCAACGTGTACCGCGATTTCGTGGAACTGCCCTCGCAAGTGATGGAGAACTGGGCCAGTGAGAAAGAATTCCTGGACGGCTTCGCTGTTCATTATCAGACCGGAGAGAAATTGCCCTATGAACTGGTTCAAAAAATCAATGCAGCTAGAAACTTCAACGTCGGCACACTTTGCATGCGTCAGCTGAGCTTCGGTTATTTGGACATGGCTTGGAACGGTATGAAAACCGATTTCGACGGTGATGCCGCCACGTTCGAGAAACAAGCCTGGGCCAAGGCCATCGTGCTGCCCATGCCGGCCGAATGCATGATGAGCACCGCGTTCGACCATATCTTTGCTGGTGGCTATGCCGCAGGTTATTACAGTTACAAATGGGCGGAAGTGTTGGATGCCGACGCCTTCGCTTATTTGACCAGAAACAAAGTGTTCGATTCCGAAGCCGCCGCTTCCTTCCGTGAAAACGTTTTGTCAAGGGGCGGTACGGAAAACCCGATGGTGCTCTACAAACGTTTCCGCGGACAAGAGCCCGGAATTGAAGCGTTGCTTCACCGGAACGGCATCCTGAAATAGACCAACGATGGAGATTCAAACGGACAAACAGGATTTACTGGACAAAAGGTACATGCACATGGCTCAGATCTGGGCCGGCAATTCCTATTGTGAGCGCCGAAAGGTCGGAGCCTTGCTTATTAAGGACAAGATGATCATTTCGGACGGTTACAACGGGACGCCTTCCGGATTTGAGAATGTCTGTGAGGATGACAACAACAAAACCAAAGCATACGTGCTTCATGCGGAGGCAAATGCCATCACCAAAGTGGCGCGGTCGCACAACAGCAGCGATGGGGCCACCCTTTATGTAACGGCCTCACCCTGCATCGAATGCGCCAAACTCATCATCCAAGCGGGCATCTCCCGTGTGGTTTATGGGGAGTTGTACCACATGCGGGACGGTCTTGAATTGCTCGAACGAGCCCGCATTGACGTAGTATTTTGCGATAAAAACAAATTGATTGATGAAAACGACAAATAACGGTAGGGTCTGGGTACCCATTTTCATGGCCCTCTGCGTGGTCATCGGCATGGTGATCGGCACCTTGTTGGCCAAACGTTCGGGGGCGAACGACGGCAAGTATATGAACAAAATCAACGCGCTGCTGTCGCTGATCGATGAAAAATACGTGGATACGGTGGATCAAGCCAAAATCGTCGAAGACGTGCTTCCGCAGATTCTGGGCGAACTCGATCCGCACTCCGTCTACTTTCCCGCCAAGGACGTGGTGGCTGCCAACGAAGAGATCGAAGGCAGCTTTAGCGGCGTAGGCATTCAGTTCAACATCCAGGACGATACAGCCCGCGTGGTCTCCGTCGTTGCAAACGGCCCTTCCGAAAAAGCAGGGGTTCAAGCTGGGGACAAGATCATAAAAATAAACGGAAAGAACTTTGTTGGCAAATCCTTGAGCAACGATATGGTACTGAAGACCTTGCGGGGTAAGAAGGGAACTTCGGTCAAGGTTTCAGTCTTTAGGCATTCGACACCTCGCATGCTGACCTATACCATCGAGCGTGGCGACATTCCGTTGTACAGCGTGGACGCCCGTTACCGCATCGGCCGGGAAATCGGATACATCAAGATGAGCAACTTCGGTCGGAATGCCCATACGGAATTCATTCAGGCCATGCTCTACTTGAAACAACAAAAATGCACCAAGTTCATCATCGACCTTCGTGGAAACACGGGCGGACTCATGGAACCCGCATTGGAAATAGCCAACGAATTCCTGCCAGCCAACCGTCTGATTCTGTACACGCAAGGCAAGAGCTATCCCCGCGAGGATGTCTATTCCACCGGGAAAGGCGCCTTCCAAACCAATCCGTTGGTCATTTTGACCGATGAATTCTCCGCGTCTTCAAGCGAGATTCTGACCGGGGCCATCCAGGACAACGACAGAGGATATGTGGTTGGACGTCGGACATTTGGCAAGGGCTTGGTTCAGAATGAGATACCTTTCCGCGACGGTTCAGCCGTGCGGTTGACCATCGCTCGCTTCTACATTCCTTCCGGCCGTTGCATCCAGAAACCTTACGCCAACGGTTCAGACGTGAATTATCAAAACGACATCATGAACCGTTACCTCAAAGGAGAATTTGATTCCATGGACAGCATCAAGGTAAACAAGCACCTCAAGTACAAGACTGCTGGCGGTCGCACCGTATACGGCGGCGGCGGCATCATTCCCGATTATTTCGTTCCGCTGGATACGACCGGGGTGACCAGCTGGTACAACAAAGCTGCCAACAAAGGGCTCATCTATGGTTATGCCTTCGCCTACACGGACGCCAACAGAGATTCGCTGAAAATCTACAATACGGCCAACAAGCTTTCCGCTTACCTGGAAGATGTGGACCTCGTCACGCCATTCATCGATTACGCTGCTGAACGCGGTGTCATGGGCCGTCCGGAATTCATCAGCGGCTCGTTCCCCTTGGTGTTCACGCAGCTAAAGGCGTACATCGCCCGCAACATGTTGGGTGAGGATGCGTTCTGGAAGATTCTGCAGGAAGACGACGTGACCCTGACCAAAGGCGTTGAAGTAGCCACGCGCGCCAAAACTGGTTCTGTTCTGACCCATTGAGTCGAAACAAGAATTTTTGCGGGGGCGGTTACCGGAAGATGATATCTCTGATGGTATCCGCCCCTGCTGCTTTGTTCAAGCGTTCCACCAAATTCTGGCGCATCATCTGCAACTCACTGCGGATGATGGGAGTGTCCATCTGTACGTACAAAACTCTACGCGACACATATTTGTTTATGGTATGGGCTGAAATCACGGGCCCGACCACTTCGGACCAGGCATCCAAGATACGTGTCTCGTTGATTTTACCGTCGATTTGAAGGTTCTTGAGCGATTCGCCCAAGATTTCGGACAAGGATTGCGCTTCGCGTTTTCTCATGACACGGCAGGGGTGATGACGCCGTTTTCCACCAAAAAAATCGTATAATTGCCCTGTGTTCGCTGAAGCAAATGTTGAGGGTTCTCCCGGTTGGTGTCCGTAATGAAAATCTGGCCGAACTCCTCGCCCGAAACCAGGTTGATGATGCGCTCCACCCGGGTGGCATCCAGTTTGTCGAACAAATCGTCCAAAAGCAGGATGGGCGTGGCGTTACCGGCCTTTTTCAGAAAGATGAACTGTGCCAGTTTCAGGGCGATGAGGTAGCTTTTGTTTTGACCCTGCGAGCCGACCCGTTTGATGGGGTAGCCGTCCAACTCCATGTCCAGGTCGTCTTTGTGGATGCCCACAGTGGTGTAGCCCAGGATGCTGTCGCGCTGGCGGGTTCCGCGGAGCTTGAGGGTCAAATCATTCGTTTGAAGATGAGACGAATAGTTCAGCCGTATGGTTTCTTTTCCGCCTGAAATCTGTTGATAGTAGTTTTCGAACACTGGCGAGAAGGCGTCTACGAAGGCCTGTCTTTTTTGGAAAACCAAGGTTGCTTCGCGGGCCATCATTTCTTCATAGAGGTCCCAAAGTTCCTCATCACCAAAGCCTTCGGCCTTGAGCAGGGAGTTTCGTTGGGCCAGTGCTTTGTTGTAATTGATGAGGGCTTCCATGTAGGCGTGGTCGTATTGGGAAATCACCATGTCCATGAAGCGGCGGCGTTCCTCGCTGCCTTCGCGAATGAGTTCCTCGTCGGAGGGAGATATGAGTACCAAGGGTATGCGGCCGATGTGGTCCGAAAGCCGTTCATACTCTTTTTTATTGCGTTTGAACACTTTCCGCTGCTTGCGTTTCATGCCGCAATAAATTTCTTCCTCGTGTTCAGCCTCCATGTATTGGGCCTGAAGCATGAAAAAATCGGCATCGTGGGTGATGTTCTGGGAATCGACCGGGTTGGAATGACTCTTGCAGAAGGAGAGGTAGTAGACCGCATCCAGCAGGTTGGTCTTGCCTTCGCCGTTTTTCCCGAAAAAACAATTGATGCCGGGTGAAAAGGCCAGTGTGGCTTCCCGGATGTTCTTAAAATTCAAGACAGTGAGTTGAGTCAGTTGCATGGGGGCTCCGGATAGCGTTTTCCTTACACAAATGTAGAAAAAAACAGGGATAAATTTGGGAATCAAATGAATTAATGTACTTTTGTACACCAAAAATTTAAACCCATCAACCCTAAGTCCAACAGATATGTCAACGAACAAAGAAGGAAAAGACGAATTGCAACAAGTCAACGAGGCACTCAGCCGTTCTGAGCAATTCATCGAAAAAAATCAGAAGAATTTGCTCATCGCATTGGCGGTAATCGTCGTTGTGGTGGGTGGCATCCTGTTCTTCCGTCACGGCTATCTAGTTCCCAGGGAAAAGGCCGCTCAGGAAATGATTTATGTGGGCGAGCAGTATTTTGCCATGGATTCCTTCCAACTCGCCTTGAACGGTGATGGCGCCGAATACATCGGTTTCGAAGGCATCATCGACGATTACGGCGTAACCAAGACCGCCAAACTGGCTGCCGCTTATGCTGGCCTTTGCTACAAGAGCATGGGCAACTTTGAAAAAGCTGCCGATTACTTGAACCGCAGCAACGCCAACGACCTCATGGTTTCTCCCGCCCTTACTGGCGCGGTAGGTGACTGTTACGTCGAAATGGGTGACCTGAACAAGGCTGTCAATTATTTTGAACAGGCCGCCGAAGCCAAAAACGAACTGTTGGCTCCCATCTATCTGATGAAAGCCGGCCGTGTCTACGAGTCCTTGGAAAAATGGGGCAAAGCTCTGAAAGTCTACGAACAACTGAAGGAACGCTATCCGCTTTCCCAAGAAGGTCAGGACATCGATCGTTTCATCGAACGCGCTAAAGCAAAGAAATAATTGGCTACCCAATACCACAATTTATCGGATTACGATCCGACTACGATGCCCGACGCTTCTTCCCTGAAGGTCGGCATTGTTGTTGCTGAATGGAACTATGAGATTACATCCAAGATTTTGGAAGGCGCCGTCAATACCCTGACCACCAATGGTGTAAAGGCAAAAAACATTGTTGTTCGTTGGGTTCCCGGCAGCTTTGAGCTGGTGTTCGGCGCCAGGATGCTTGCCGACGGTAGCGATTTGGATGCGGTCATCGTACTGGGTTGCGTCATCCGTGGGGATACGCCACATTTCGAATACGTTTGCTCAGGTGTGACCCAAGGCATCACGCAACTGAACCTGACGGAGGAGATTCCGTTCATTTTCGGGTTACTCACTAACGACACCATGCAGCAGTCCATTGACCGCGCCGGAGGCATTCATGGCAATAAAGGAACTGAGGCAGCAATAACCGCCATCAAGATGGCTAATTTGTTTAAATAGGAAGCACATTACTGCGTTAAAAGTGCCTTGACCTGCACTCCCTATATCACAAACTTTTCTACCGTATTAGCCAAAGAATAAAGAAGCCGAATCGTAATTGATTCGGCTTCTTTATTTTTAGCGAGGACAGTTTATTCTGAGATTGTGATACTGATGATCTCGTCTCCTTGCCGGATTTTGTCGATGACGTCCAGACCTTCGACCACGCGGCCGAAGCAGGTGTGGTTGCGGTCCAGGTGGGCGGTGTTGTCGCGGGAGTGGCAGATGAAGAATTGAGAGCCACCGGTGTTGCGCCCCGCATGTGCCATGGAAAGGACACCACGGTCGTGGAATTGGTTGCCTCCCGTGAGTTCGCAAGGAATGGTGTAACCCGGGCCACCGGTTCCGTTACCCTTGGGGCAACCGCCCTGAATCACAAAATTAGGGATGACCCGGTGGAAGGTCAATCCGTCGTAAAAGCCGCTTTCGGCTAGTTTGATGAAGTTCGCTACGGTTTTAGGAGCGTCCTGTTCGTAAAATTCAACCTTCATATCGCCTTTTTCGGTGCTGATCAATGCCGTTTTCATACTTACTCGTTTTTAAATGATTTAATTGATGTCCAGGCCTAAGGTCCGGTACAAAAGTTCCATGTTCGGATTTTTCTGGATCATGGCATCCAGTTTGTCTCTGGAGGTGAACGGACGTGCCATCTCGCTACCTTCGGTCAAACGAACCGACATCTTGATGCGGTTGTTCTTCAGGTTGTGATGCAAATGCCGCTCGAGCGGAATGACGAGGTCCTGAAACTTTTTTTCAAGCGGTTGGTTCTGAACCGTAACTTCGACCACATAATCGTCCTTGAGCACCGGCGAGCACGATTTCATCGCATTCACCAAATGGATGTCGTCCTGGATGGTTTCAATAAAAATGTTCCAGGAACGCTGAAGCGCATCGGTCGTGAAAGGTTGGTTCAGCAGCAGGGTTTCTTCTTCCTCTTTTGCCGATTTCTGGACGATATCCTCAGGCTTTTTCTTGAGTGAAACCGTTTGAAGCGACAGGAGCGTCGGGGTTACATTGGTTTCCTTCTTCAATCCGGTGGGAGCGGAGGCAGCGCTCCGTTTCACGGGTTCAACCGTTCCGGTAGAAGCTGTTACTGGCGGGACGGACTTGACCGGCGGTAGTTTGGACGGCTGTGCGGTGTCAATAGCAACAACGGGCGCATCCGAAGTTTGGAAGGGGAACAGCGGTGGCTGTTCGTCTTCTAAAAGGAATTCACTGATTTTTTTTTTGATCCGAAAGCTGTGCGATCCGGATGAGAGCCAATTCGATGAGCAGCCGCTTGTTCTTGCTTTCCTTGTAAGCCAGGTCGGTGTCGTTGGACAGTTTGATGGCCGCATATAGAAAAGGATTGGTGCAGAGCGCCGCCTGCTCCTGATATTTGGCACGGATGCTGGCCCCGACTTCCAGCAGCACGATGGTGGCCGCATCCTTGCAGACCATCAGGTCGCGGAAATGCGCGCTTAAACCCGTGATAAAATGCTGGCCCTCGAAACCGTTGTTCAAAATGTCGTTGAATAGCAGCAAAGCCGTGCTCACATCCCCTTTCAGCAAAGCCTCAGTCAACTTGAAATAATAATCGTAATCCAGCACGTTCAGGTTCTCGATGACGTTCTGGTAGGTCACCGTTCCGTTGCCGTAGCTGGAAACCTGGTCAAAAATGGACAGCGCGTCACGCATTCCACCGTCCGCCTTCATGGCGATGATGTTCAACGCCTCATCCTCGGCTGAAACCTTCTCCGAGCTGGCCACATGCTGTAAGTAGCCCACGATGTCGTGGATGCTGATGCGGTTGAAGTCGTGGATTTGGCAGCGGGACAGAATGGTCGGTATGATCTTATGCTTTTCGGTCGTGGCCAGGATGAAAATGGCGTGGTGCGGCGGCTCCTCCAACGTCTTTAAAAACGCATTGAAGGCTGAAGCCGACAGCATGTGTACTTCGTCGATGATGTAAACCTTGTATTGACCCAGTTGGGGCGGAATGCGGACTTGATCGACCAAGCTGCGGATGTCGTCCACCGAGTTGTTGGAGGCGGCGTCGAGTTCGAAAATATTGAGCGAACGCTGGTCGATGAAGCTCTTGCACGATTCGCATTCGTTGCAAGCCTCACCATCCGCTTTCGGGTTCGAACAATTGATGGTTTTGGCAAAAATTCGGGCACAGGTGGTCTTCCCAACGCCGCGCGGACCACAAAACAGATAGGCGTGCGCCAACTGCTTGTTTTTGATGGCATTCTTGAGCGTAGTGGTGAGTGCTGACTGCCCAACCACCGATACAAAGGTGTCGGGGCGGTATTTTCGGGCGGAAACGAGGTAGTTCTCCATGCGTGCGTCAGCGTTTTCTTGTGCACTGCAAATGTAACGAAAACGTTCCGATTTTTTCCATGCCCCCAATCTTTTTTCAGAAAATTTCCATTACTTTTGTAAGGTCTTCACGCTGCATCCAATACCCTGAAATGGACAAACTGAAAGTAATTTTTCGCAAGATCAAGCCATTCCTGAATAAATACCTCATCACCATGGTGGTGTTTTTGGCGTTTATCATTTTCGTGGACGAAAACAACGTGATCCGCAGGGTGCAGTACGAAACCAAGATCCGCGAGCTCAAACAAGACATCCGCCACTACCGCAAACTCAGCGAGGAAAGCGAAAGCAAGCTCAAACGATTGCACTCCAGCGACGCCGAACTGGAACGCGTGGCTAGGGAAGACTACCTGATGAAAAAACCCAACGAAGACGTCTACATCGTCGAATAAACAAGCGAATATGCTCAAAAAAATCTATAACATCTTTTTCATCATCGGTGCCATCTTGATTTTGGTTTCCTCCGTGTTGGTGAATGAACACGTGCTCTACAGCAAGTACCTCTTCGCCGTCGGCGTGGCCATGTACATCATCAGCCGCATGCGCAGCACCTACGCTGGCGACGATTTCCGACTTAAACGGCTGAACCGGCTGTATTTCGTATCCTCCCTGTTCATGCTCATCGCCTCCTACATGCAATTCAAGGGGCTGAACTCGTGGGTGGTCGTCCTGCTCATGTCGGCTATAACGGAACTCTATGTCGCCATTCGTTTTTCTTGGTACGAAAAGGAAAACAAGGCCAATGATCCAGGAGAGGAATAACCCTTTTTATGGCCAGCCGCTCGTTTCGCTTTCAGCAGTTCGAGGTCTTTCACGACCGTTGCGGCATGAAGGTGGGCACCGACGGCGTACTGCTCGGCGCTTGGGTTCAGCCGTTGCAGGCCGCACGAATATTGGACGTGGGCACCGGCTGCGGGCTTATCGCACTGATTCTGGCACAACATTCCGTGGCTGAAATCGTGGGCGTCGAGTTCGACGCGTCGGCCGCAGGTCAAGCCGCCGAAAATGCACGGAATTCGCCTTGGGCCGACCGTATCCGCATTGTGCCCGAAGATTTCAAAACCTTTCGGGACGAACCCTATGACCTCATCGTCTCCAATCCGCCATTTTTCCAGAAATCCCTGCAGGCGCCCGTTGCCGAGCGAAACCAAGCCAGGCACGACGTCACGCTTTCCTATGCTGAATTGATCGTTAAGGCTGAATCGATGCTTTCAGCCGAAGGCAGACTGGCCGTGATCCTCCCTTACGATGCCGCTCAGGAATTCGAGGATGGATGCTGGGCGTCCAGGCTTTACCCGAAACGCTTCTGCGCGGTTTCCACCATCCAAGGCCAAGTGCCCAAACGCATCCTGATGGAATTCTCCCGGCAACGCTGCGAAACCGAACGCACGACATTGGCAGTGGGAGTATCAGGCAATGCCCGCTCCGAAGCCTATTCAGCCCTCACTTCCGACCTCTATTTGTGACCCTGTTCTTTTGTACGGCAGTTATTTTTTTGTTACCTTTGCAGTCTGAAAAAAATACCGTCGTATGTCCAAGAAATTTACCGAATATTCCGGTTTCGATTTGTCCGCCATCAATCAGGAAATCCTGAAGAAATGGGACGATAAGGACTTGTTCCACAAGAGTATGGCTATCCGCGAAGGAGCGCCCTCCTACGTGTTTTACGAAGGACCGCCCTCTGCCAACGGCATGCCCGGCATCCACCACGTCATGGCCCGTTCCATCAAAGATATTTTCTGCCGTTACAAGACCATGAAAGGTTTCCAAGTGATGCGCAAAGCCGGCTGGGACACGCATGGACTCCCAGTGGAACTCGGTGTGGAAAAAGCACTCGGCATTACCAAGGAAGACATCGGCAAAACCATTTCCGTGGCCGAATACAACGCAGCCTGCCGCAAGGATGTGATGAAGTACACCAAGGAATGGGAAGACCTGACCCACCAGATGGGCTACTGGGTCAACATGGACGACCCGTACATCACCTACGACAGCCGTTACATCGAAACACTCTGGTATTTGCTCAAAGAGCTGTATAAGAAGGACTTGATGTACAAAGGCTATACCATTCAGCCCTATTCTCCTGCCGCAGGCACAGGGCTCAGCTCGCACGAACTGAACCAACCCGGCTGCTACCGCGACGTCAAGGACACCACTTGCGTGGCCCAATTCAAAATCAAGAATCCTAAGGCTGAATGGGCTACCTTCGGCGGTGCGTATTTCCTAGCATGGACCACCACGCCCTGGACCCTGCCTTCCAACACAGCCCTCTGCGTCGGCCCGAACATCACCTACGTAGCCGTCAAGACCTTCAATCCGTACACAGGCATTCCGATGACCTGCATCCTGGCCAAAGACCTGCTCAATACCCATTTCAATCCCAAAGCGGCTGAAATCGCCCTGACGGACTACAAAACCGGTGACAAGCTCGTGCCCTTCGAAGTGCTGAACGAATGCAAGGGCAGTGACCTCGTTGGAATGGAATACGAACAACTCATCCCTTGGGTAAACCCGGGTGAGAACGCCTTTAAGGTCATTTCCGGCGATTTCGTGACCACCGAGGACGGCACCGGTATCGTGCACATCGCACCGACCTTCGGTGCCGACGATGACCGCGTGGCCAAGAACTTCGGCATCGCACCCCTGCTCCTGACCGACAAGGACGGCAATGCCCGCCCCATGGTGGACCCCACCGGCAAGTTCTACAAGCTCGAGGACCTCGACGCCGCTTTTGTTGCAGAACGCATGAATGCTGCACTCTACAGTCAATTTGCCGGCGTTTATGTCAAGAACGCCTACGACGACTGCAAAACGGAAGGCGACGCCACCATCGACGTAGACCTCTGCGTGATGCTCAAGCAGCAGAACCTGGTCTTCAAGATCGAAAAACATACCCACAGTTACCCGCATTGCTGGCGCACCGACAAACCGGTGCTCTACTATCCGCTTGACAGCTGGTTCATCAAGTCCACGGCCTGCCGCGAACGCATGATGGAGCTCAACGAAACTATTAATTGGAAACCGACCTCCACCGGTACCGGCCGTTTTGGCAAATGGTTGGAGAACCTGAACGACTGGAACCTTTCCCGCAGCCGTTACTGGGGCACGCCGCTTCCTATATGGCGCACCGAGGACGGCTTGGAAGAGCTTTGCATCGGCTCCGTAGCGGAATTACACGCTGAAATCGAAAAGTCCGTGAAATTCGGCTTGATGGACAGCAATTTGTTGGGCGATTTCCAACCTGGCCTCTACACCAAAGAGAATTACGACAAGATCGACCTGCACCGCCCGTACATGGACGATGTGATTTTAGTCTCCGCCACCGGCAAACCGATGAAGCGCGAAGCCGACCTCATCGACGTTTGGTTCGACTCCGGTGCCATGCCCTACGCTCAAATCCATTACCCGTTCGAGAACAAGGAAGCTTTCGACAAACGCGAGAACTTCCCGGCCGACTTTATTGCTGAAGGCGTGGACCAGACCCGCGGATGGTTCTTCACCCTGCACGCCATCGCCACCATGGTGTTCGATACCGTATCGTTCAAGAACGTGGTTTCCAACGGTTTGGTATTGGATAAAAACGGCAACAAGATGTCCAAACGCCTCGGCAACGCTGTCGATCCGTTCTCGACCATCAACAAATACGGTTCCGACCCGCTGCGCTGGTACATGATCACCAACGCCTCGCCCTGGGACAACCTCAAATTCGACACCGACGGCATCGAAGAAGTGCGCCGCAAATTCTTCGGTACCCTCTACAATACCTATTCGTTTTTCGCTTTGTACGCCAATGTGGACGGCTTCACCGCCGACCAAAAGGAAATTCCGTTGGCGGAACGTCCTGAAATCGACCGTTGGGTGCTGTCTCAACTGAACAGTCTCATCAAGGAAGTGGACGATTGCTATTTCAACTACGAGCCCACCCGCGCCGGCCGTGCCATCAGCGATTTCGTCAGCGAAAACCTGAGCAATTGGTACGTACGGCTCAACCGCAGAAGGTTCTGGGGTGGCGAGTTCAGCCAAGACAAACTCTCTGCGTACCAGACACTTTATACGTGTTTGGAAACCGTTTCACGCCTCATGGCGCCCATCGCGCCGTTCTATGCGGACCAGCTGTTCGTCGACCTGAACAAGGTTTCGGGAAAAGATACTTCCGAATCGGTGCATCTGGCCGATTTCCCAAAATACGACGAAGCCGTGATCGATACGAAGCTGGAAACACGCATGCAACTTGCCCAGCAAATTTCGTCCATGGTGCTGGCTCTGCGCCGCAAGGTAAGCATCAAGGTTCGTCAACCGCTCACCGCCATAATGATCCCTGCCGTAGATGCCGAGCAAAAGGAACAGATCGAAGCCATCAGCTCCTTGATACTCAGTGAAGTGAACGTGAAGTCCCTGAATTTTGTGGACAACACCGCCGGCATCCTCATCAAACGCATCAAACCCGACTTCAAAAAACTAGGTCCCAAATGCGGCAAGCAAATGAAGCAAGTCGCCGCCCTTTTGACCGACCTTTCTCAAGAAGCCATTGCTGAATTTGAGGCTCAAGGCCAATACGTCCTTCACGTGGACGGGGCTGAAATCGTGGTGGAAACCTCCGATGCCGAGATCCTTTCCGAGGATATTCCCGGCTGGTTGGTCGCCAACGAAGGGCGCCTCACCGTGGCGCTTGACATCACCATTACCGAGGAACTCAAGCAGGAAGGCCTGGCCCGTGAATTGGTGAACCGAATCCAAAACATACGCAAGTCCAGCGGCTTTGAGATTACCGATAAAATAAGCATTCAACTAACAGATAATGAAGATGTTAAATCTATTATGAGCGATTGGTCGGCGTACATCATGACGCAGACTTTGGCTGGAAAATTCGAGCTTACGGATACTGTTCCGAATGGAACCGCGCTCGACTTGGAGGAGATGGATTTATTTATAAACATTCAGAAAATCGGGTGAAAATTTTAAGCCATTAGGTTGGTGTTGCAGTCCTATTTTCTTATATTCGCAGATTATTTTTAAAAACAGCATTCGATCAATATCCATTTTTTTAGCAAACCCGAAATTTATGTCAGACAAAATCAGATATTCCGACGCAGAACTCGAAGAATTCCGCGCAATCATTGAAGAAAAACTGGCCAAAGCCCAAGATGATTACGATCAGCTGAAGGCTAGTGTCACCAATATGGACGGCAATGATGTGATGGACACTTCCCCCACGTTCAAGGTCTTCGAAGAAGGCGCCAACACGATGTTGAAGGAAGAAACCGGCCGCATGGCCCAACGTCAGATGAAGTTCATCCAACACCTGGAAGCTGCGTTGATCCGCATCGAAAACAAGACTTACGGCATTTGCCGCGAAACAGGTCTGCTTATTCCCAAAGAACGTCTGCGCGCCGTTCCGCATGCTACCCTTTCCATTGAAGCCAAGGAACGAAAATAATATGCCGAAACTTTCAAGAGGCTGGCTGGTCACGCTCATCATTGTACTGATTTTAGTGGTGGATCAATCGCTCAAATGCTGGGTGAAAACGCACTTGGTCTTGCACGACAGCATCCGCATCACCGATTGGTTCTACCTCTTTTTTACCGAGAACAACGGCATGGCGTTCGGCATGGAGCTTTTTGACAAGTTGTTCCTCACACTTTTCCGCATGGCCGCCGTTGGTGGTTTGTTGTGGTATGTCTCCCGCATCATCTCCAAAAAATCGACCCGTACCGGCTATCTGGTGTGCATCGCCTTGATTATCGCAGGCGCCATGGGCAATATTTTTGATTGCCTTTTTTACGGACTTGTCTTCGACCACAGTTACGGCCAATTGGCCACATTCTTTCCGGCAGGTGGGGGCTATGGCACGTTTTTCTACGGCAAAGTAGTCGACATGTTGTATTTTCCGCTCATCGATAGCCATTGGCCCACTTGGATGCCTTTTGTAGGAGGTGACTCGCTCGTATTTTTCAGGCCCATCTTCAACATTGCCGATGCATCCATTTCGGTGGGCATTTTTATTCTGCTTCTTTTTTACCGCAAGGACCTCTCGGAAGTCTCCACCGCCAAAATCGTTCCGGAAGCCCCGGAAAACCCATGATCCGAATCTCCAAAATCAGGCTGATCCTCGGATGTTGTCTGCTGTTGGTTCTTTTCAGCTCATGCAGACCCAGAGGAGTGCTTTCCCGCAGGGATATGGCTCGGGTGCTGTTCGATGTCCATATGGCTGAAGCCGCCGTGAGCGGCATTTACGCTCCAATTCCCGAAGAATGGACACATGGTCTGGAAGCAGATTACTTCAGGGACATGGCTTACCGTTCCGTCTTGCGCAAGCACCATCTCACCGAGGAGGAATTTTACCATTCGGTTTCCTGGTACAGCAAACACATGACTCAGTACGAGCAGGTATATGTGGACGTTCAGACTCGGATGGACGATTTCAAATTGGCTGTGGAACAAGGTTTGTTCGAAAACATCGGTGCGAACACCAAACTGGGCGTGGATACGGTGAAAACACGTGCGATGTACACCTTCGGTCTGTTTCGCCCGGATACGATCAAAGTCCATCGACTTTACTTGGCAACCAACTTGGTGCCGTCCCACAGCAAATGGTACACCAAACAATGGATTTACCCCTTCCCCAAGGATACCACGCGTCTGAGTCTTTATCCGAAACTGTCCATTTATTCGGTGTTCAACACCTCCAATCCGGATACATTGAGGGCTAAGGCCGATTCACTGCTCAGGCAAAAATCAGTTCCGGTTTCACCGACTTTTCATCAGGAAGTGCTCGCACCAGGTGCTAGAAGGCTGCCCACCCGCAATTTCAGGGAAGTGCCCAAAAGTGAGTTGATTCGCAGGAAATATGAGCAAAGAGCTGTGGAGCAGGAACGTTCAAAGTTGACTCAACAAGAGTTGGATCGCAGGAAGTTGCTGGAAGCCAACCGAAAGGTGGAGCCCAACCACTGGAAATAATCAGAATTTCATCCTTGCCCGTCTGCGGAACTCCGAGCAGACGATGGCCGTGGCCACAGAAACGTTCAGCGATTCCGAACCGGTTGCTCCAATAGGAAAATCCGGAATGAAAAGTTTGTTGGTGACCAAGGTCTCCACCGCTTTTGAAATGCCGTTTCCCTCATTACCCATGACTACGATTCCCTCGTTTTGCAGGTTGGCGTCGTACAGAATTTCACCTTCCAGAAACGTTCCGTAAATAGGTAGCTGAACGCTATCCAAAAATGCCGGCAGATCGGTGTAAAAAAGGCGGATGCGGCCGATGGCACCCATGGTGGCCTGTACGGTTTTGGGGTTGAAGGCGTCGGTCGTGCCGATGGAGCAGATCACGTTTCGGATGCCGAACCAGTCGGCTATGCGCAGGATGGTGCCCAAATTGCCAGGATCCTGAATGTTGTCCAAGGCCAGGCTGAGATGACCATTCAGCCCTTCGGCCTTAAGCTGGTACGAGGGTATTTCAAAAATAGCCAGTACTTCCTGTGGATTTTTCAGCAGGCTGGCCTTGCGAATTTCATCTGAAGTCGCATCGACGATTTCAGCCGCTCGAAGCCCTGGATGAGCTTCCAACCAAGCCGTTGTGGCGGCCAGAAAACGGCAGGGGAGGAGTTCCAGCAAGTCCAGACAGCATTTGCTTCCCTCGGCCAGGAACAAACCTTGTTCTTGACGGAACTTCTTCAATTCCAGCGAACGAATCCATTTTTGTTTGGCCTGACTCAGCATTTTATAGGTTTTGCAGGCAAAACTACAAAAGAAAAACCGTCTTGGGAAATTTGTCCACCGTCATTTGCCTTGTTAGATGGGAAAATGTACATTTGTACCAAATAAAGAATTGATTGAATGCGCAGAATTGCCCTGCTATTTTCCGTATGGACGTTGTTGTTGCTTTCGGCATGCAATACGTTCAAGTATGTGCCTGCAGGCCAATATTTGTTGCATTCCGTCAAATTGCAGCAAAAAAATATGCTGCCATCCGATGTCAATTACAACATTTACCTGCATCAGGTTCCCAATGAACGCTTCCTGAACCTCTTGGATTTAAACCTGAGCCTATACAACATGTCGGGCCGTGATACCAGCAAATGGATCAACCGGACCCTTCGTAAACTGGGTGAGGAACCCGTTATTTACGATCAGGCCAAGAATGAGCGTTCCCGATTGACGCTGGAGAATCTGATGATCAACGAGGGCTATTTCAACGCCATCGTGCAAGAAGACGTGCAGTTCAAAAAGCGTAGGGCTTATGTGACCATCACCATGGACGGGAATTCACCCTACACCATCCATGCATTTCATTTCGAATCCAACGGTGACAGCCTCGAACAGAGCATAGAAAGGGCCCTACAAACAACCGAGATCCATCCCGGCATGTTGCTCAGCAGTGAAAAACTGGATGCCGAACGTGTCCGGTTGGTTAAGAACCTCCAGGAAAAAGGCTATTATGGGATTCAGAAGGAAAATTTCTATTACCTGGTGGACAGCACGTTGGGAAACAGTACGGCCAATGTTTCGCTCATGCTGAAGTCGTATGTGCCGGACACCACGGTCAATCCAACCACGGGAGCCAAGATGATGGATTTCAGCCATACCGTCTATCGGGTCCGTAACGTCTATTTCATGTTGGGTGTGGATATGGCCAGTTTCAACAGGCAAGCGGCTTCCGGGTTGTACGCCAACGGTACTTCCATCTTCAGCCTGACTGGTTACGACACCTTGTCGACCGACGGTTACCGGACGGTTTATAAAAACAAGCCGTTCATCTCGCCCGATGCCTTGATTGCCAATTGCCGAATCGTGCCCGGTCAGATCTACGACATCAATATGGTCAATCGAACGTATGCGCGACTCAATTCACTTCAGTACATGAAGTATGTGAACATTCGTTTCGCGGAAAGTCCATCTGGAAACCCGAGCGAACGGAAC
>Ga0302289_1000189_pt1 | contig 34351 bp, 23 predicted proteins | sample III_Fen_N1_2_FD_194552 | JGI IMG/M metagenome (GOLD analysis project Ga0302289, IMG submission 194552) | Peat permafrost microbial communities from Stordalen Mire near Abisko, Sweden - III_Fen_N1_2 | ecosystem: Environmental > Terrestrial > Soil > Wetlands > Permafrost | place: Sweden: Abisko... | reverse complement strand
CATACAAAGTTTTTGTATTCGTATTTACGACCCAACCGTCCAAAATGATAAAACTTGAATTTCCCGATTCTATGGTGGTTTTCGCTGGCGTTATTTGTCCCCACTCGTAAATTTCATTCGTCAAGTCAGTCACGTTTTTCCCAATCACAAGGTAATCTACATCTAGAATTGAATGTTGATACTTCCATTTACCTGTTTCAGCATTCTTGTTATTGGAAATATAGTCTTTCAAACCACGATTTTCCGTGACTGTCAGTGTCCCGTCCTGAAAAATCCACCCATCGCCTGCTTCGTAGTCGCTTTCGGCGAGGGCAAAAGTAGGCACGGAGAGAATTAGCAGCAAGAGCAGGACAAACAATGTTTTTTGAAGTTGCTTCACGATGATTCCTCGCGATCCATCGAATTATTAGGGCTCTACCTCTTGGTTGGTTTCTTTTTCAGCTGAATTGTCACAACCACCACACCCGCAGACACCATAGCTGCAAACGCGATTGCTACGATCATCCACGCGTCGTTTGTTTTGTTGGTCACTTGTGCGGTATCCGCCTGAAGGGTGCTTGTCGGCAGCGGGACAGCGGTTGGCGGGGGTGTGGCAGAAACCACTTGCGGCTCTTCTCCCCTCGCCTCGGCAAGGATCGCGTCCAGCTCCTCCTGCGATATCTGCTGAATCGTGTAGCCGTTCCATTCCGTCTCGCCGTTTGGCGCCCATTCGTCGGCGTAGGCGGCGGTGTAATAGAGGGTTGGGTAGGGGATGACATCGCCGCGCCTTTTTGTGAAGTGGGATAAGTAGCTTTTTCCGTCGGGGGTCTTTTCCGTTTCATCAAACAATGTATCTGCAAAAGACTTTGGAGTGCCTTTGGTAAAGACGATTCGATTCAGATGATCGCAGCCTAAAAATGCTTTCTCCTCGATCACCAAATCACTTGAATTTATGATTAGTGTATTCAACTCGTAGCAGATCCGAAAAGCAAGCGTTTCAATTCGTTGCGTCGATTCCGGCAGTTCAAGCACTAAAATACTGTAACAGGCGCCGAAACAATCCTGACTGATTCGAGGAATCAATGTGTCGCTGATGTTCAGGCTGTTTAGCTTCACACAACCGCTGAATACTCCGTTGCCGATATTGCTCAGTTTAGTCGGCAACTCGATTGTCGTTAATGAATCGCAACTATCGAAAGCATAATTTCCAAGTGTATGTAGTTCATCCGGCAGTTCTACTGTTTTTAAACTCTGGCATAGCCAAAATGCCGATTCCTGAATCTCCTTTACGCTGGAAGGGATATTGATTCGAGTTAAATCTCTGCGTTCTGAGATTGCATGCGGACCGATGACCTCAATGTATGATGGAAGGTTATCAATGGCGGTTGCTTTTATTGACTCTTTTATGTTGGCTGCACCAAACAACGTATTCGTCTTCTTGTTTACAATCCACCCGTTATCTTCAATAAAGCATTCATTACCTTCTTCAATCATCATTTCTGAAGGTTCAAAGGGGCCTACCATGCTGTCGATCGCGAGATCGGTAACATTCCTTCCAATGACAACTCTGGTCACATCATAAACCGTATGCTCATATTTCGGTAACTGCGTGATCGGATCTTCGTTATTAATAAAATCGCCAAGTCCATTGTTTTCCGTAATGGTCAGCGTTCCATCCTGATAAATCCACCCGTCGCCTGTTTCGTAGTCGCTTTCGGCAAGGGCAAAGGTAGGCGTGGAAAACATGAGGAGCGCTAATACGGTTAGGATCGTTCTTCTTACTAGCTTCACGATTTATCCTCGCTTCACGATGTTGGGATGGGTCAGATTGGCATTGGAGAAAGTATATGTTTCTCTCATTATACCGAACAAACGTTTCAACCACACGTGACAATATTGTAAAGAAAACGGAGCCGGGTGGCTCCGTTTTGGTTGATCGTCTACGACCCGATATACACTTTCTCGATCAGCTCGTCCCGCTGCGTCTTTTCGTTGAAGCGGTAGAGAAACAGCCAGCCACCCGCGGTGTCGGTCTTGTTCGCGTAGTCTACGATGTTATGCTCTATCTCAATCGTGCGTCGCAGCACTGCCTTGTCGCCGGCGATGTCGTAGATGGAGATCACGTTATTCGAGGCAGTTGCGACAATTGCATCATCGATATACAGGAATGCATCTCCCTGATCCAACTCTAGCATTGTCGTACTTTTCCCAGTTGATGGGTTTACACGATATAGGTTTTCACCTTTCTGATCAGGGATTTGGAAAAGCTCTCTGAACTTATTCCTGATCCAGCCTTCCCTTCGGAAAGTTTTCGTCAACAAGAAGATATCAGAGCCATTATCATATGTGGCATATATGCTCTCTGTTTTTGGGAAAGCGCAGACTTCTTTGCCCATACCGAGGTCCTTGGAATATTCATATACCCCTGCTTCATAAGCTAGTAAAACCTTTCTATCCGAAGAACGCAGGAGCCAGCGATTGGAGTATGGGCCACTATACCGTTCGGTACTGCTCAGGAAAAGCGCATCTATAGGCAAAATTGTTCTTTGTTTTGTTTTATCAAACACGGAAACGCTTTGATCATCGTAGATGATTGCCCAGTCAGCATCCGTGGGATTATAGGTCGAAACGGGGAATAATTGATCTTCTTGCCGATAAATCACGAGTCCTTGCTGTAGAAGTCGGTTGTCAAATGCCGATAAGTTATCAAGTAAAACAGAGTAATCGGGCATCGTGAGAATTACTCCATTGCGTAAAGTTGACAGAGAAAGATTGATATTACCCAGATAAAAATCCATTCGCGCGATTCGAAAATACAAGGTTCCATTTTCTTTCAAGTAAAAATCCCAAACGTTGTCGTCCTCAAGCAATTCTGCGTTTTTTGCCCGGCTCAACAGTTCTATCGGCTTGCTTTGCGCATTCGAGCGCAGATAGAGATGAAAGCAGCGATAATCTCCGTTATCATTTGTGCCGATATGCGAATAGCCAGAGTAATAAAATCCACCCGTTGTTACAGTCAATGAACGAATATCTGTTGCTTCAAACTCCCATTGCACATCCGTGCCATCAAAAAGCATACTATATACGCCCTGTGTGCCATTTTCGGCGGATAAGAAATAGATGCGGTTCTCATATACCGATGCTTTCTTGCCATAATTCGCAAAAGTGGGTTTCATGTTTGCGTAAAACGACTGTGTGTCGAAATTATTATATAGAGGGGAACGTGCAACACAGCCCGTACATAAAAACAATAGCGCGATCATGATTAGAAGGATCGGTTTTCTTGTTTTTGTCATATAATTCCTCGCAAAAATAGTATTATCAATTGTTTAGCCAATCAATACTTATCATTTCTTCCGCTAGGGTCGGGATCGGTGTCTAGTGGTTGATCCGGATTATTAATTCCCCAAACAAAGTATCCACGTTGATCCGGAGGGAGAAACTGAGAAAAACCGTCCTTTTGTTCAATCTGCCCATAATTATTATTGTTATATGCAGTAAATTTATCTGTACTCGGGTTATAACTAACAGCAATATAGTGAGCACCTAAGGTAACATTCCCGTTTTTGTCTTTACTTTTATAAAAGTATAACATGATGTATGCATCATATGTTTTGGGTATAACGTTTATATTTGAGAAACATTTAACCTGGCATCCCAAAGATCGGTAATATGCGCCTACAACTAGCGGATTCATGCCAAGCTGTCCATCAGCTAGAGTTGTAAACTCGCTGTGATTATTCAGATGATGGCTAGTATCGCTATAATCTGTGTGGTATCCGAGAAATTGATTCGCGCTGTTGATTGCCATGTATCCACAGGCATTGTCTTTCATATTGCCTTTTGAACCGAAAGAACCGGGGACACTCGAGTAATCTTTTTGATTATTAATCAATTCACTTCCCCATGTCGCGGTTTTTCCACTTTCTGATTTTCTGTCATCCACCCATTCTAGTTCCACTGCTCTTGCACGAATAGAAAGAAGGTCAGCATAAAACCGCCCAAGTTGGGCAGGAGTCGTTACTCCACGCTGAATTTGGCGCTCTATGAACTCAACTTCTTTTCTGTCGCTCACAGATAGTAAACTTCTATCCATATTGAGCATACTCGATAATATTTGTTTGTCTCGAGTTGAAAAATCTATAGGGGCTGATTTTCCAACCGGATTAGAATCGTTGCCAACACTAGGTGTTGCAATTGGCGTTGGTCCCGGCTGCGGTAATGGAGTAGGAGTCGGGCTAGGCGATGGTGTTAACTTTGGTGTTTTGGTTGGTGGAACGGTATCAAGAGTAATCTTCAGGGGGGTGCTTGCAGGTTCGGAACCAGACTTATGTCCTTCAGGGCTAATTAACCCTGAACCAACCGTCGCTGTCACTTTTCCTGTAGCGTTTGGAGCAACTGCAGCACCAGTACTTCCAGACGCTTTCCCAAGAAGCTTTGTCTTATCCCCCTCAATCCACTTGTCTAATTGTTGTCGCAATCCGTTATTTTGTAAAGAGGTAGAATTTGTGGGTTTACTGGTGGTTGCCTGCGTTGGCATAACAGCGGCCTTACTGGTTGTATTCACCAAATTCGCGGCTGCTCTCGCGACGTATGCAGTGCTCTCGCTCTGATTCTGCGCTTGATTGTGTTCATTCAGAACGGTGAGAGGTACATTCGTGTTGAGCAAAGACCATTGTTCTTGATCGTTCAGCCCGCTGTATTTCATTGTCTGAAGTTGTTGTTTCGTGTTCATGCTTTCCCAGTTCGCGAAGGGAAAATTGCCCGGGAGCTTGTTGACGAGATTCGCTTGTGCAATTTGTTCTTTGTTGAGGGTCGGAATCTCACCCGGTCTGTAGAGTACGCCGCCTTTGGAAATACTATTGGTTTGGTTAGTGTTTAATAGTTTATTACGCATGTTTTTATCCTCCTGCGTATTTTTCTTGAGGATACAACATGATTGCCATAGAAAATTATAAGAATTCGCTTGGAACGAAATTATAATAACGTACAAGACATATTATACCGAACAAACGTTTCAACCACACGTGACAATATTGTAAAGAAAACGGAGCTGGTTAGCTCCGTCAGACAGTGTTTTGATTGTCGTTTTATTTCCCGATTGCCTGTTTTAGCGCCTCCACGCGATCCAGCCGCTCCCACGGCAGGTCGAGATCGAGCCTACCGAAATGGCCGTATGCCGCCGTCTGGCGATAGATCGGCTTTCGTAAGCCTAGCGTCGCGATGATCGCCGCCGGGCGAAAATCGAACACCTGCTTGACCGCGCGCTCGATGATTGCATCTTCCACCACGCCTGTGCCGAAGGTATCCACGCGCACGGAAACGGGTTTTGCCACGCCGATGGCGTATGCCAGCTGAATTTCGCACTGCTTGGCGAGGCCTGCCGCGACGACATTCTTTGCCGCATACCGCGCAATATATGCGCCGCTGCGATCCACCTTCGTCGGGTCCTTTCCGCTGAACGCGCCGCCGCCATGCCGCGCATAACCGCCGTACGTATCCACGATGATCTTCCGCCCCGTGAGCCCCGAATCCCCGGTCGGCCCGCCGATGACGAAGCGCCCCGTGGGGTTAACGAGGATGCGCGTGTTCTCGTCTACCAAGTTTGCGGGCAGAACCGGGCGGATCACGCGCTCGGTGATCTCCTGCCGGAGCTGCACCATATCCACCTCGTCATGCTGCGCGCTGACGACCACGGTGTCGATGTGTACGGGCGTGTAGCCGTCGTACTCCACCGTCACCTGACTCTTGCCATCCGGGCGGAGATACGCGATTTCGCCGCTCTTTCGCACTTCGGTTAGCCTGCGCGTGAGCGCGTGCGCCAGCGAAATGGGAAGCGGCATCAGCTCCGGAGTTTCGTCGCAAGCGTAGCCAAACATCATTCCTTGATCGCCCGCGCCGGTGGAAAAGAGCGCTTCCTGCTCGCCGCCCTTTTGCTCTAGAGCGTGGTCGACCCCAAGCGCAATATCGGGGGATTGTTTGTTTAATGCGGTGATCACGGAGAGCGAATTCGCGTCGAATCCATATTCTGGTTTGTTGTAGCCGATTTCGTTCACCACGGAGCGCACAATCTGCGTTACATCCACATGTGCGGTGGTCGTCACCTCGCCCATGACGAGCACGAGGTTGGTGCTTGCCGCGCACTCGCAAGCCACGCGTGCGCTGGCGTCCTGGGCAAAGATTGCGTCGAGCACCGCGTCCGAGATGCAGTCGCAAACCTTGTCCGGGTGTCCTTCTGTCACAGATTCGGAAGTAAAAAGTCTGGTTGCCATGTTTCGGGTTCCTCCAAGTATTCAGGTACAAAAAAACCTCATCCGCGGATGAGGTTTCACAAAGTCGATGGTGCAACTCTCATCTTTCAGCTTTCGCTGCCGGAATTGGCACCTTATTTGCTCTTCACAAACAGGTTGCCGGGCTTCATAGGGCCGGTCCCTCTGCCACTCTTGATAAGGCGGTATTCAGTTTTTTGTTCGGGCTTATTTTAGCACGAGTTTTCTGCCGCGTCAACCGTTAAAAAACAACGGTATTGACTGCTGCCTGCGCTATTCTAATTCTTGTTGCCATTGTTTCCGTTGTTGTTGACGGGATCGTCCACTGACGGCACCTGCTGGCTATAACCAAACATCAGGCCATCCGGCACCGCGCGCTGATACGAAATATCCTCGCTGCTGCCGGTACGGTTGCCGGAGTGCGTGTTCAGCTGCTCGCCCATAAAGATCATCGCCGCAGAAAGTCCACCGTCTAAATTATACGCCGTGGTGCAGCCGTAGGTCGCAAAGAGATCCGCAAAGTCCCAAACGGGCATGCCCACGCTGTAGTTCTTCTGCCGTCCGTCGACGACGATTGCGATATAGTGCCCCGGCGAAAGGTAGCCGATGCCCGCGCGCGGATTTGCGCGGTGCACGCGATGATACTTTGCCTGATCGTTGATGATCCCGTTGTCGATGAGCGTCGGCCCGAAGGAATACGCATTTTCCACGCCGTCTTCCAGCAAAGCTCCGGGGCTCATCGCGTTCTTTTTGATGATGCGCATGGACATATCGGGATAGAGCGCAAGGGTGTCCTCTTTTTCGGCCGACCAGAACAGCCGCCCGTCACGAATCAGGATGCCCTTTTCTTCGCGCTCGTCGTTAATCAGGTTATCGCCCGTGATCCAGAGTACGGCTTTTTCGCGCCGCGCAATGATCCAGGGATAGATGGCTCCCCTGCCCGTATGCCCTTCCGCGCCAAAACCGGGGCGGAACTGGCTGATATCGCGCATGTGGATATCCGCAACGAAATAGGTCAGCGGTTTACCGTCGCTATTCGTTGTGCTCACGCGGTCAATGGAGATGCCAATATCGTCCGCACGGTATTCCCAATGACCGTTTGTCACGTCGGTCACGATCACCTCGGCGGGATCGCTTGCCGCGCGGTAATACTGCGCGTCTTCCGAAGCGGCAATCGCTGCCGTCGGTTCCGGCGTCAGCGTTGGCGCTACAGTTGCCTCCGGCGACTCGCTCTGCTTAGGCGTTTCGCTCGGCGCGGCGGTAACAACCGCTGTCTGCTGCGCGGTGGATGCTGCCTGTGTTTTTGCGCCTGCTAGAACAGCGCCCGCGGCAAGACCGAGCGCAAACGGGATCAGGCAGAAGCAGACCGCGTCACCCTTCCCCCGCTTTGTCGATATTTTTTTGAACGCAAAGACGAAGAGCAGCGCGCTGAGCATGAATCCTGTTCCGATGCACAGCAGGGCTGGCATGGTGAAGAGTACGCTTGCGCTGCTTGTTTCTTGCTGTTGTTGTGGTTGCTGCGCCGGTTCTTGTGTTGCCTGTGCTTCCGGCGCGGGCGATTGCGTCTCCGTCGCCTCCGGAATCGGGGATGGGCTCGCCGTCGCGACCGCGTAGGTGATCAGCGAAGATGTGTCGATGTGCTCAAAGAGATCGTTTTTCTCTTCATCTTCGCCGACGGTGGTGTAAGCAAGCGTATAAGCACTGCTCGAATCGATCGTATGCCCGAAGATGCGCCGCGCGGCATGCAATTCATACGCACTCTGCGCAACTTGCGCCGCGGTCTTGCCCGCGTAGGCGTTGAGCGGCGTGTTCATGTCCAACACGGTTGCGTTCGTTCCATCCGTCGTGCCAAAACAGTAAAGCTTCTCGACACCCGGACACTCTTTTACCGCTTGTTGTACACACTCTGCAACGAGGCTGTGCGCACCGGATGTGTCCGCCGTTGAGTGGGTGACGATCACTTTCGGGTTGAGCGAATTGATCTGCGTCTTGAGGTATTCCGTCAATGCGCGTTCGTCAAACTGCGATTGCGTGATTTGATAGGAATCATAGTTGTCGCTTTGGAACCCGCCAAAGATGGGATATTCGGTATATCCGGCGTCCGACAACCCCGACAACGCTTCGTAAGCACGGGCTCGCTTTCCATAGTCGGAAACATACAGCACGGCGGTCGTAATGCCTTTTTCCTGTGTTTCCGTTGGCAGCACCGCGCCAAACTGATAAAACTCCATGCCCGGTTCGGCGGAGATGATCAAAAGATCGCATTGCGCGGGCGCGGGCTGAATTGCCTTTACACTCTCCGGCAACGCAGCATCCGCAGGGTAAGCGACAACGCCGCCCAGCGAACCGTTTTCGTTCAACAGAACTTCTATCTTTACGCAGGAAGCGTCAAGCGAAATCTGCCGCCCAAGTTGCTGATCCGTAATCGTTTCTTCTGAAATTTTATTGCCTGTTGCATCAAGCTGAGAAACCGTATAAGAAGCTGGCGCGTCGTACCAGTTGAGTACGAGCAGTTGCGCGCTCTTTTCTGGCTCGATGGTTACGGTATCCTTTGCGCGCAGTGAAGTGCGAGAAATCACGTATTCGTCCGTCAATCGGTAGGCGTAATCCGCGATATAATCCGGCAAAGTAATCGTTACCCCGAGCGGTTCGCCCGGCGTTTCTGTTTGATCGGTTGTTTCCGCAAGCGCGGCGGCGGGCAGTAGCAGCGCCAGTGCGCACACGAAGATGGCTAAGGCTTTTTTCATGCAGTCACAAACTCCAAAGGTAGTTTCTAAGTTCATATGACACGGGTTAAAATTTGTTTTGCTTTTTCTCTCTTTGCTTTCGTATCACGATGAGCGCCGCGGCAGAAAGGAAAAGTAGGGAGATGCTGCAGATTCCGAGCAAATTCATCTTCTGCTTTTCATTCAGCGTCGGCCCGTGTTTCTCCGTTGCTGGATTTGCTGCAGGAGTCGCTGTTGGCGAAACCGTCAACGTCGGCGTTGGTGTATTCGTTGGCTCCGGCGTCGGCGCAACGTAGTTGCTCAGCCGCGCGGGGTCGATGTGCTCAAAAAAATCGTTCTTGGCTTCATCCAACCCAACGGCGGTAAACGCAAGGCCATATTCCAGCGAGCTATAATCGCCCGCACCGTTTACGTTGCTGTGAAATTCCAGCTGGGAAACGTGCATATGGTATGCTTCGTTTGCCACCTCAAGAGCCGTCTTTCCGCCAAATGCCGCAAGCGGCAGGTTCCAATCCATGGTGATCTTGTTTTCTGAGTAAAGGTGCAGATAGAGTTTTTGCGTTTGCCAGACGCCGTATTGTTGCAGCGAATCGGAAAACGCGGATTTGTCCGCCGCCAGCGGTACGGCTTTCATCATGCAATACGCGGTTGCCATATGCGCGCCATGACCGTATTCGCCATTGAGATCGTGGGTGACGATCACTTCCGGCTGAAACCTGCGAATCACGTCGACAAGCGTCCGCGTCGTTTCCTCCTCGCCCCAGTTCAACAGGGCAAGCCGGAGCGTCTCGGTATACACGTCCTTGAGCGGCAGAAACACGGGAGAATTCCGCACGCCCGTGTGCCAGAGTCCGTTGAGCGCCTCATCCACGCGTGCGCGGTCGCCGTTTGCCATATAGACCACTTGTACCGCAAGCCCGCGCTCGCCAGCGTAATACGGAATCGTTCCGCCGAAGTAGATCAGCTCGTCGTCACAATGCGCGGAGACGACCATCAGATCCGCTTTTGTCAGTGGCGGTTGCCAGTCATAAACCCCTTCCGGCAGCGTTCCCTCGGAATAGAGCGTCACTTCGGCAATCTGCATGCCGCTTTCGCACGAAAGGGAGAGCGTGCGTGCGTCCGGCAAGATCGCATAACAGTCGTTATAGTTCGGCTGATCGATTGTCTCGCGGGATAGCTCCGCGCCGTTTTCATCCGATTGCACCAGTATAGCACAATCCGGTAATGCGTACCACTTGACGTATGCCGTACTCACCCCTGCCTCCGCCGACCAGACGAGGGAAAACGATTCGTCCGCCGCATATTCCGCGTAGGTTTCAAGCTTTCCGTCCCGCGTGCGGCGCACGGCTCTGCCGTCTTCTTTACTGGCGGACGTCGACTGCGCGGTGACATCCTGCGCCAAGCCGGAATTTTCCGCATGCGAAATCGCCGGCGCGGTCAGCAAAAGCGTGACCACGCCGACGAACAGAATCGCCCGAACGTTTTTCATCATTGCGTTCAAATAGTAGACATTCCTCCGCGGATTATTCTTGCGCTGCCATGCGTGCGTTTGCCTCGCGCATTTCGATCTCGGTCTTGGCAAGTTCCTTTCTGCCAAAGATCAGCAACAAGCCGCCACTGGCAAAGAGGATAATCAAACTCAGGATACCGATCGACGCGCGGTCGGTGAGGAAATAGAACATGGCGTAGAGCAAGGGGCCGATGACGGTTGCAAACTTGCCGAACACATCGTAGAAGCCGAAGTATTCCGCGCTTCTGGTCTGCGGCACGAGTTTGCCGAAATAGGAGCGGGAAAGCGCCTGAATGCCGCCCTGCACGGTGCCGACGAGTACCGCAAGCACCCAGAAGAGCGTGGTTGCAGTCGTCTTTGCGCTGTTATAGTCCACCTGCTTTTGGGTGTCCTTCGCGTAAACGTCCAACTCCGTGCCGACAGCCGCGATAGCGGTTGCAGCCGTTGTGCGCGCCGCGTCATTCGTAAACGCGTAGCTCACGCCCGCGGGATCGGAAGCTTTTCGGACGTAATCTGCCGTGACCTCGTCAAACGCAGCGGTTCTGTCCGCCGAGGAGAGCGCGGAGCGGGTGTCTTCCACATAGTCTTTCGAGAGCGATTCCCAGGCTTTCTGGTCTACCTTATTCTCGAATGCAACGCCCTGTGCGGCGATCGTGGTGCGTGTGGTGGCGACAAGATCCAACTGATACGGTTCGACAAGCCGCCCCATAAAGAAGCCAACGCCGCAGATGACGAAATACATTGCGATGGCCACGATGATCATTCTGATCGCGCCAAATTTGCCGCTTAGTTTACTAAAGAGAATCGCGCAAGGAGCGGCGACAAGCTGGGTGACCAGGAGCGCGAAGATCATGCCCGTTGTACCCAATCCAAGCGTCGCGCCATAGTTGGTAGCGAGCGAAATGACCGCGCCAACGCCGTCGATATAAAGGAAATACGCAATCAGGTAAATGAAAAGTCCCTTATTGCTCAAGCAACGCTTCATGGTTTCCACAAGGTTGCGGAACGCATGCTTGGCGAGTTCGCTCTGCGGGGTCTCGACATAGTGCACTTGTTTGACGTTTTTGAGAATCGGGATGGAGAAGATCAGCCACCAAACGGTGACGATGAGGATGGCGAATTTCATAGAAAGCGCGTCGTAATTTCTCAGCAGCATGACGGCGATGGAGATCACAAACGGAATCGTACTGCCGCCGATATAGCCCATTGCGTAGCCCCAACTGGAGACGCGATCCATGCGATCCTCCGTGGTGACATCCGTCAGGAACGAATCGTAAAACACGCAGGAGCCGCTAAAGCCGATGTGCGAAATCACGTAACCGATGAGCATCCACTTCCAGTCGCCCACAAACGCGAGCACGGCTGTGGCGAGCGCGCCGATGAGGATGAATGCAAAGAGCAGCTTTTTCTTGTTGCCCTTAAAGTCAGCCAGTGCGCCCAGCGTCGGCGAGATGATGGCGCCGATCAGCGAAGCAATCGAAACGCCGATGCCCCACCATTTGTTGCCGAGGTCTCCGGCAACGCTGGCATAATAGATCGGGAATATGACCGCCATAATATTGGTGGCGTAGACGGAGTTTGCCCAGTCGTAGAAGATCCAGCTCTTCTCCACTTTGGTGAAGCGCTGACTTAGATCGCGCTGACGCATGAAATCACTCACCCTTTCCCATGTTAAATTGATTGCAAATAACGGTAGAACAAGAACTGATTGCAGTATAGCATTCTTGGATGTACGGAACAAGGATGTTTACGCGTTGACTACCTGTCGGGTTGGTTTTATAAGAAGTTTTACAGAAATCGTACTTGCGCTTAACGCGGATTTCATCCACAGGCGTTTAGCCGTCAATTACACTCGATCAATTGTCTGAAAAGGAGCCATGCCCGGATACTATCGTTTTACATCAAAGACAACGAACGCGTCGGTTTGATAAACGATCTCACCTAAGTACGAAAAGTGTTGTTTGCCATAGGTCGCGTATTCGTCCGCTGTCCAGACCACGAATGTTTTGCCCGTCGGCCGCTTCGTGTCGTGTGCCCTGACCTGAAGCCATTGATAAACGTCGGGATTTTGCGCTGTGTCTTTGTCAAACGCATCGACACACCAAACGTCGATCTCACCATCCGACAGCTCTGTCAAAACGTTCGCACACCAGAATGAGGCATATCCGTTTCGGTACCCCTGCTCCTCCAGCGTCTCTGCAATCTGCTGGAAGGCTACATTTGTGCGCGTACCTGCTCTTCTGTTCCAGTTCTCAAACTGAGAGTAACCCTGCACACCCGCAAACAGAAGGCACACGAGCAAACCAATGCAGAGAACCCGTCGTAGAACAGACGCCATCCGCAGTTCGCTGAAAACAACCGCAACACCGGGGATAAACAGAACCACAACCGGCACCATATGCCACGCAACCTGGCCGAAGTTGAACAGGCAGCAGAATGCCGTGTAGCACGCCCAGGCGATGACGTTCAGCCAAACGAACCGTAGCTTGGGCAGGGATTTTTCGCCTTTGCGCAACAGATACCAGGCATACAGGAGGCCAACTGCGATCCAGATCACCGCAGAGCATGCATAGCTCAGCGTATTGTATCCGATCAGATGCAGTTGGCTAAACAACGTGCTTTTGATGCTGCCGAGCGACAGCATGATTGACATCTGTTCTGTTTGTTCAAATGAATAAGTGTGCAATAAGACCTTTTGATTGATGAAGAAACCTGCTACGGCAAGCGCGCAGGCAAAAAACGAGAGCCAGAGGTACGTTGAAAAGCCTGATTGCCGAAGATGCAGACTCCGTTCGGACCATGTTCGATGATCGCGTGAGAAGACCCGTCCAAACAGTTCTGCGCCTACCAAAATGGATAACGGCACAAACAGGACGAGGAGCATCCGCGCTCCTTCCAACCCCAGCGCAAGAGAGAGCAGGCACGCAACCAACGCGAGCGCGATCGAGCCTGCGCTGCGGCGATTTTCACCCGACAGCGGCAGGAGGATACCGAGGATGACAAACAGTATGCTCACGCGCGGAATATAGAACGCACCGTACAGCAGAATATAGAAATAGGGCGCACTCAGCGGCAACAGGAGAATGGATGCAGAAAGCGGAAAATACCGCGCGATCTTGAGCCGTTTACAGAAGAAAAAGTAACTCGCCAGCAGAATGAAGTAGAGCGTGACGTTGCCGAGGATGCGCACTGTTTGCCAATCGTCAACCAAGTGAAAGAGCACGCTGTAGACGAGCTGCGTATTTAATACCCTGATTTCGGTTGAGTAGTACCACTGATTCGATAGAATACCGCCGCTCTGTTTGAGCAGATTTCCCAAGATCATCTCGCTCGACATGTCTGCATCCAGCAGATCCTTCACGTGGACGCACAGATAGACGACTAACCCTGCAAAGATCAGGATCAGGGCGATCCACGAGCAGATCAGAAACCAATCGCGGGGTTTACGCGCTGTATTCATAAGACAGGTGCCCCTCCAGTCGATACGAAATGAGAATTTGGCTTATATCGGTGCTTCCATAATTCATGAGTGAATTTATTAGTTCTAAAGCGAACTCATTTCCTTCGTTCCCTATTTCATCATTTGATCTCTTCGGTCTGTAACGGAAAAAACCGAAAACCTCTTCGCTTTCGGTTCCTCCTGTATTGATTCCCATGCAGATTAGATGGTGTTTGATCAGAATGCTATTTGGCGTGTTGCCGCAATCGTTTATTCCTGCCGTTCGGATGACTTCAACGACTTCACATCCGGCAGGCGGTTGCGATCGACTGCCATCAGCCAGAAATACATTCCGCCGAGTAACGTAATGGCGAGTATGCGGTATTGATATTGCGCGTGCATGTACATCGGTTGAGTGCCGACCAGTATCCACAGAATGGGAACAAACGCAACGAGCAGCATGACCGCTCCTCGCGCGTACCATTCCCGTTTTGTGCGCAGAATGATCATCGTCAGCACGGCGGCGAACGAGACGCCGCAGAACGCATAGAGCATTGGCCAGTCAAACAGATGTTTAAACGCGGAAATGATCGTCGTCAGCTTATCATAGCGGAAGAGATACTGCGTTTCTTTGACCACGCCCAGGCGCACGGCAGCATCTTCCCATGCCAGAGCAAACGCGTTCTGGTCGGTGAATATGGTTGTGAGCGCAAGTTTCGTAATCCACATGCCCACATACGCGATAAACCAGACCGAGATCAGCTTGAGCGATTGGAACAGCATGGCCTTTGCACGCGGAGGATTCGCGGAATAACTCTGACAGATCAAAAGCGCAAGCAACGGAAGCCCTAGCGAGAGCAGCGGAGTCGTGTAAAAATCGAAAAACATCGTCGCCATACCGAGGATCATAAAGCCCATCGGCGCGCGCTCTGGATGTTTGAGCCAATGAGGCACAAACAATATACCGATAAACGCGATATAGAAGCAAACGCTGTATTGGAACAATACACTCACAACGCTTGGATTAACGAACAATATCGCCGCGGTAAAGAGCATCGGCGGCCAGAAAGATCGCGTCCGGAACGCGAGCATCAGCGTACAAGCAGACATCAAAAGGAAATAGCCCATGATTAGGAATGATCGAATCGTACCGAGATCCATGATCGTCAGCAACGCGCGCACATAGACGCGGAATCCGTGCCAGTACCAAACGTAGAAGACGTCCGATTCTTCGTGGTTCTCAACGCTCGCGCGCGCACTGTCGAGCGTGAAATTATCCTCCAGCGGATATGCGTTTTTCAAAACGCTGCTGGGGTTGTCTTTTACGTTCATAGACGTTGCGAGCGAGAGGATAATGACCTCGGTCCAGTCGTCCAACTGGTAGGAACCCCAGTCGTAGCGAATCATATGAAAGGCTGAATATTCGGGCTTAAGTTCGTCCAGCGAGAGCAGATAGTTTTTCTCCACCTGTTCCTGCGGGAGTAAACCGCTCAGAAACAGCGACCCCACGCACATGATCACAATGAGCGTGTAGGTGATCAAATATTTCCAAAACTTTGGCTTCTTCGTTTCTGTAGACAGTTCCAATGGTAGATGCCCCCTATTCAGCCGACGAATTTAGCGCAAATATCACTCGACATTGGTACACATTATACAATCGATCCGGTTTGAAGTCTATGTCTATCTACGCTCTGTTTCCGAACCGTTTGTTCTCTTGGGCTAAAAGTCGAAAAATTCTGTTTCTTTACTACAATGTATTATATAATGTTTTCACGCAACCAAACAAATCATAGAATCTGTGAGGAACCTGCGATGCGCTTTTTATTGCCTCTTCTCTTCATCCTAGCGACTTACGGCTTTTGCACGTTTGCCGTGGATGTACTCAAGCTGCGCGGCAGTTTTGCGCTGCCCTTTGTGTTTGTCTGGTACGCGCTCATCGTCTTTTTCGCCGGGCTGGTTGGCCTCCTGTTTGCCGCCGTGATCGTCCTCTGCGTGGTCGGCACGGGCTTGTTCATCTACTATTGCATTCAAAAAAGTAAGCGAAAGTTGCTTTGGTTTGATCCGGTTTGGCTCGGGTTATTCCTGCTGCTCAGCGCATTTGCAATCTATCATCTGCGCGGGCAAAAGCTCACGCATTACGATAACTTCAGCCATTGGGCAAATATCGTTCAGGTGATGCTGGAAAACGGTCGATTCCCGATCAGCACCGATTCCATTATCTCCTTTACCTCATATCCACCCGGCAGCGCAAGTTTTCTTTACTTGATCGGTACCATATTTGGCAATAGCGAGGATATTCTCTTAATCGGGCAAGCGATTTTGCTGATTGCGGCGATCCTCGCGCTGTATCGAAAAACCAATCTGCCAAAGGTCGTACTCCCCGTGTTGCTGGTCTCCTTCGGTGTGTTTTCGTTCTTTTTCAATACGACCATCTATGACCTGCTCGTCGATTCTCTGCTTCCCCTCTATGGCGCGTTTGCAATCATTCTGCTGTATGAGTCTATCGACGGCCCGCGCCGCATTCTGATGTTCGTGATTCCCGTTCTCTGCTTTACGTTCCTCATCAAGAACAGCGGTCTATATTTTGTCGCCATCGCCGTGGTCGCCTACTCGGCTTCGCTCGGCAAAACCTACGGGCATCTGCATCTCCAGAAAAAGCAGTATGTTTGGATTGGGGCAGCGTTGCTCTTACTCGTGATTGTCGCCGGCATAGCGGTCTTGCTTTTCGCAAAACATCTTGGCTATTCTTCGGCGGAAATCATGGATCAACTGAAATCTCGCCTGCCCTTGCTGGCCGCTTTGCTGTTGGCGTTCGCACTTGCGCTCTATGGCGCATACGCAATTTTCCTGATGCCGCGCGCGCCACGCAAACAAAGAATCACCTTGTTCGCGCTTATCGTGATTCCAGCTGTTTTATTCGCGATCTGGATGATTCATGTGCGGCTGGTGTTTCACACGACCGCATCGAAACACGCCATGTCGATTTCCAATTTTCTACCGATGCTGATGCATAAGTCGATAGCGGACATGCTCAAGATTGCTCTCGCCTATGTCAAAGCGCTATTGAGCGCAAAAAGTATCTTCTGGTGCGCGCTTGTGCTGATCGGCGGTGGGCTCTCGTATGTGCTAAAAAAGCGATTACGACCCGCAGGAAAAGGCCAACTGCGCCTGATCTTATTCTCGTTTATTGGCTATCTCTTTTTCCTGTATATCATGTATGTGGTGTCCATGCCAAAGGCGGAGGCGTTCATCGTCTCCGAGTTTGACCGTTATTTTAAAACGATCGTATTCTTTAGCGTTTTTATCGCGCTGTATGGAATCAGCAATCTACCCGCTGTTTCGGAAACACCCGCGCGATCCGCGCGCGTCTTTCACATAGTTTCGTATCTAGCAGCCGCTGTGATCGCGGTCTGCCTGTTCGTTTCCGTTGGGGATCGCGCCTTTACCCGGCAGGATTACACCGCTTCGGAGCGGTATTATCTCGAAACGCTGATTGACCACTACGACATAGACAACGATCAGTCTTATCTGATCATCGTTCCCGCTGAAAATGACTTCTACATGCAATACCTCGGCATGTATACCTTCCGCACCAATCGGGTTACCAGCATCGCAATGAGTGAGTTTGATACCGTAAAAGACTGGGCGGGTTATCGCTATATCATCTGCATTCACCTCTCGGATTCGCAGAAGGCTCAAGTCGTTTCCATGCTGGGAGAGGCAACGATAACCGAACCGATTCCTGACGTCATCATTCAGAACTAAACGTCATTCTGCATCGCTTCTGTCTTTCTTTGCCAAACTTACTTCAAACAAACCAAAGCCTGCGCTTTCGCGCAGGCTTTGCTCGTTCGTTTTTGCTTCTTAAAGGAGTATGATAGACTTTTCTAGCGATAATAAAAAACGCTTGAGTGAACAATCTATTTTAGGTCAAATACCTGCTCCACCAGAGAATGTTCCGCTTCATCGATGCATTCGACAGATATCTTGTCAATCTCGGTTTCGAACCGTTCCGCAAAGCTGCCCAATTCTTTCAGCGCTTGATCAAATGCGCTCTGCGGCTCAACTCTGCCGAGCGTTAGGTGCGGACAATACGTTACTTTCCGAAACAGAAACTGCTCCAGCGATCCGCTGTAAAGCCTGTCATGCAGGTCGATGATGTTGTCGTTCCCCTGTTTCACGTTCAGAAACAAGTATCCATCCCGAAAGTCGCCGGTGATTCCGTTGAGTTGAACGGTGAATTTTTTTACGCCTTTGAGTGCCTGACTGATGTGCGCTCTGACATCATCCGTTGAAAGATCGCTCTCAAACGGAAACACAAGCGTGATATGCGGGGCAATGTAGCCCGCCAGCGGGTCATATTGTTCTCTGATTCGCTGAATGGCCTGCGCATTGTCAAATCTCGGAAATAAAACAATCGCCCTTTTCATCGGCCTCTCCTAACATCTTTCTATGTCATGTGTTTTGTTAAACTAAAAAAAGTGAAACGCAAACAACAAATAGCAAGGGGGCGCTCAGCGCCCCCTTTGTTTCGCGTTATTCCTCGGTCTTTGCTTCGGTTGCCTCCGGCGCCTCGGCACCTTCAGAAACGATAGCTACTTCCGTAGCTTCTACTTCCTCGGAATGCGGCACAATCTCGACGGAGACCACGCGGGTACCTTCGTCCACGCGCATGAGCCGCACGCCCTGCGTGTTACGCGAGATGATATTCACCTGATCCAGCGGCAGTCGAATGATGGTACCGTCGTCACGAATCAGCATGACATCTTCGTCGTCCGCGGTCATCTTCAGGCAGGCGAGGTCGCCCGTCTTCTCGGTGAGTTGCGTGGCGAGCACGCCCTTGCCGCCGCGATGATGCACCGGGTACTGATCTTCCGGCGTACGCTTGCCCATGCCGAGTTCGGTGACGGTCAGCACGTTTCCGCCCTTGACCACCTTGACCATATCGACCACGGCGTCATCCGCGGAGAGGTTGATGCTGCGCACACCCATTGCGGTTCTGCCCATGGGACGGACATCTTCCTCCACAAAGCGGACGCACTTGCCTTTTCTGCTCGCGATGATGAACTCGTCGTCACCCATGCTGTATTCCACGGCGATGAGCGCATCCCCTTCGCGCAGGCTCTGCACGATGAGTCCGCCTTTGCGGATGTTCTGCAGTTCGCTCACCGGCGTCTTTTTGATGATGCCGTCGCGCGTTGCCATCACGAGATAGCCTTCCGTTCCCTCGCCCGCAACGGGGAACATGGCGGTGACCTTCTCCCCTTCGCCGAGCTGCAGGAGGTTGACAATCGGCATGCCTTTTGCGTTTCTGCCCGCTTCCGGTATGGCGTAACACTTCTTCTTAAATGCGCGGCCAAGGTTCGTAAAGAAGAGGATGTTGCTGTGCGTACTCGTCACAAACAAGCGCTCCACAAAGTCTTCTTCATGTGTGCCCTGACCCATGACGCCGCGACCGCCGCGGTTCTGCGCACGGTAAGTATCGGGAGTGAGTCGCTTGATATAGCCAAAGTGGGTCATGGTGACGGCCATATCTTCCTCCTGAATCACGTCGTCCAGATCGATGTCATCGATCATCTGCGTGATCTCGGTGCGGCGCTTGTCGTTATGCCGCGCCTTGACCGCGAGCGCTTCTTCCTTGATGATGCCAAGCAGCATGCCCTCGTTATCGAGGATGCTCTGCAAGTAACTCACGCGCTCACGAAGCATGCGATCTTCATCCATAATCTTGTCGCGCTCGAGTCCGGTCAGCCGCTGCAAGCGCATCTCGAGGATCGCCTGTGCCTGCCGCTCGGAGAGGCCGAAGCGGTCGATCAAGCGCTGCTTGGCGTCCGCCGGGCTTGCGCTCTTTTTGATGAGGTCAACGATCTCATCGATGTTGTCCAGCGCGATGATGAGACCCTCTAAAATATGCAGCCGCTCTTTTGCGCGGTTTAGGTCATACGTCGTGCGGCGCGTGACCACGTTTTTCTGATGCTCAAGGTAATAATAGAGCACATCTCGCAGCGGCAGCACCTTCGGCTCGCCATCTACCAGCATGAGCATGATCACGCCGAACGTCGTCTGCAAATCTGTGTGTTTATAGAGCTGGTTGAGGATGACGCTTGCGTTGACATCCTTTTTGAGCTCGATGACCACGCGCATGCCCGTGCGATCAGTTTCGTCGCGCAGGTCGGAGATGCCCTCCACGCGCTTTTCGTGCACCAGTTCCGCAATGCGCTCGACTAGGCGCGCCTTGTTGACCTGATACGGCAACTCGGTAATGATGATGCGGCTCTTATTCGCGCCGTACACCTCGATCTCGGCGCGCGCGCGCACGATGATGCGCCCGCGTCCCGTGCGGTATGCGCTCGCGATGCCGCTTAGCCCCATGATGATACCGCCGGTGGGGAAATCCGGGCCGGGCATAATCTGCATGAGCGCGTCATTGTCGATATACGGATCATCGATCAGCGCACAGAGCGCGTCGATGGTTTCGCCGAGGTTATGCGGGGGGATATTCGTCGCCATGCCGACCGCGATACCGCCGGAACCGTTGACGAGGATATTTGGAAAACGGCTCGGCAGAACGGATGGCTGCATGAGCGTTTCATCAAAGTTCGGAATAAAGTCTACGGTATCCTTCTCGATATCCGCCATCATCTCGCTCGCCATCTTGGAAAGACGCGCTTCGGTATAACGCATGGCCGCGGCGCTGTCGCCATCGACACTGCCGAAGTTACCGTGACCTTCTACGAGCATATAGCGTGTGGAGAAGTCCTGCGCGAGGCGCACCATCGCGTCGTAAACCGAACTATCGCCGTGGGGATGATATTTACCCAGGCAGTCGCCTACGATACGCGCGCTCTTACGAAAGGGTTTATCGGGTTGCAGCCCCAACTCGTCCATCGAATAGAGGATGCGACGGTGAACGGGCTTTAAGCCATCTCGCACGTCCGGCAGTGCGCGATTGATGATGACCGACATTGCATAAGCCATGAAGCTCTTCTTCATCTCTGCCTCGAGTTTGATGGGCATGATGCGGTTTGTCGTCACCGTCGGCGTTGGGGTTAGGATCGTTGTATCTTTTTCTTCCATACTTTTACTCTCAATTCTCTTGCATCTGCGCTGTTATACGTCCAAATCGACAACGAGCTTGCTGTTTTGCTCGATAAACTCACGACGGGGTTCCACCTTGTCGCCCATGAGCAGGGTAAAGAGCTCGTCCGCCTCTATGGCGTCCTCTACCGTTACCCGCAGCATAATGCGCTGATCGGGGTCCATGGTCGTTTCCCAGAGCTGCTCGGGGTTCATCTCGCCCAGACCTTTGTAACGTTGGATGGTCGGCTTGGGTTCGCGTCCGATTTCGTTGAGCGTCGACTCCAGCTCTTCGTCGGAATACACATACTTGAGGTAGTTGCCGCGCTTGATTTGAAATAGCGGCGGCTGCGCGATGTAGACATAGCCGTTGTCGATCAGCGGGCGCATATGCCGGTAGAAGAAGGTCAGCATCAAAATGCGGATATGGCTTCCGTCCACGTCGGCATCTGTCATGCAGATGATCTTGTGGTAGCGCAACTTCGTTTCGTCAAAGTCCGCGTCCAGCCCCGCGCCGAATGCGGTGATCATCGCGCGGATTTCGGTGTTGGCGAGGATCTTGTCGAGCCGCGTTTTCTCTACGTTGAGAATTTTGCCGCGCAGCGGTAGAATCGCCTGATTCGCGCGGTTTCTGCCCATCTTGGCGCTGCCGCCTGCGCTGTCACCCTCGACGATGAAAATTTCGCATTTGCTGGCGTCCTTTTCCTGACAGTCGGCGAGTTTGCCGGGCAGCGAGGTGGAGTCCAGCGCGCTCTTTCTTCTCGTGAGTTCGCGCGCCTTTCTGGCGGCGTCTCTCGCGCGGGAGGCGGTGATGCATTTTTCGATGACGACCTTGGCGCAGCCCGGATTCTCTTCCAGAAACCGGGTTAAGCCGTCCGCCACCGCGCCGTCTACGAGCGGGCGGATGTCCGCGTTGCCGAGCTTGGTCTTGGTCTGCCCTTCAAACTGCGGCTCCGTGAGCTTGACGGAGATCACGGCGGTCAACCCTTCGCGGATGTCCTCGCCGGAGAGCGAGGCGTCGTTTTCCTTGAGGATTTTATATTTCTTCGCGTAGTCGTTGATGACGCGGGTCAGCGCGGCTTTGAAGCCGACCAAATGCGCGCCACCCTCGATGGTGTTGATGTTGTTGGCAAAGGTGAAAATATTCTCGTTATAACCGTCGTTGTATTGCATCGCGATTTCGACCGAACCGGTCTCCACGCCGTCCTCCAACCGCTTTGCGGTGTAGAAGATCGGGTCGGGATGCAGTACCTCTTTGTTTTTATTGAGGTATTGCACAAAGGAGACGATGCCGCCCTCGTAGCAGAAGGACTTCACATGCGCCGGGGTTTCGCGCTCGTCGGTCACCGTAATGCGCACGCCGGCGTTGAGAAACGCCAGCTCGCGAAAGCGGCTGCTCATGGTGTCGAATATGAAATTGACCTCGTCGAATATCGTATGATCCGGCAGGAACGTGATGATCGTGCCGGTGTCGCTCGCTTCGATATCCCGCTCGATGTGCACCTCGTTGATCGGTTCGCCGCGGATGAACTCCTGCACATAGGCGTGCCCATCGCGGTGAATCTCGGCGCGGAGCGTTTCACTCAGCGCGTTGACGCAGCTCACGCCGACGCCATGGAGTCCGCCGGAGACTTTATATCCCCCACCGCCGAACTTGCCGCCCGCGTGCAGCATCGTCAGCGCCACGGTGAGGGCATCCTTACCCGTTTTCTCGTGCAAGCCGACAGGAATGCCGCGCCCGTTGTCCACAACGGTTACGGAGTTGTCTGTGCGGATGAAGATTTCGATATGTGTGCAATATCCCGCCAGCGCCTCGTCGATGGAGTTGTCGACCACCTCGGTCACGAGGTGATGCAGACCGCGCCCGTCCGTCGAGCCGATATACATGCCCGGACGGCGGCGAACCGCCTCCAACCCCTCTAATACTTGAATTTGAGACGCGTCGTAAACTTCCTTGTTGGGTAGTTCCATAGTGTGCTTCCTCTCTGAATCGCTCTACGCCGCGCCGCTTACGCGGCTGGCGCATTCTCTCGTTCTCTTTTTCTAAAAAGCTGCCGCTTAGTGGCTAAAAAACTATTTTAATATTTTCCCTTTATCCATGCTCCGCTACGGAGATGGTCAGCACCGCGATTTCGTTTAGATATTCACGGCTGATTTCGCTCTTCCAGCGTTTTTCCAGCGTGGCAGAGGCGATGTGGGAGGCAAAGACGCGCTCCCTGCCGCGCTCTTTGAGCACGACATAAGACTTTACCTGTCCGACGCAAGGGGTAAGCCTGCGCTCCCGCCGCGCCTTCTCGATGAACGCCTTGCTCGGCGGCATCATACCTGTTTCGTTGAGGATGAAGAGGATTTTATCCAGCGGGATGCTCACGTCCGCGCCAATGTGCAGTTGCATGCCGTCCAGTCCCCTTCCTTACAGCTCTACCACGCGGCGGTTTGCCACCTGATAGACCTGCATTTGCTCCACACCCGCCGCGGCGACTTCCTCGAGGTGCGTACACGATAAAAACGTCTGGCAGTCTTGCGCCGCGATGAGCAGCATCTTCTGCCGGTTACGATCCAATTCCGAGAACACATCGTCCAGCAGCAGTACGGGCGAATCTTCCTTCTCCTGCCGGAGAATTTCCAACTGCGCGAGCTTGAGGCTCAATACGGTTGTTCGCTGCTGCCCTTGCGAGCCGTAGACGCGCACATCCGTTCCGCTCACCCGCAGGCCAAGATCATCCCGATGGGGCCCGACCGAAGTACTGCCGCGGTAGACATCGCGCTCTGCGGTGTCCGATAACGCGAGGCGGAGGGTTTTGACAAGGTCGCTGGAAGTAACGGGCGACACGTTTGGCTCATACTCCACCACGAGGGATTCCGCCCCGTCGGAGAGGGTCTCGTGCTGCTCCGCTGCGATAGCGCCCATGCGATCCACCAGCTCGGTACGGTTGAGAATGATCGAGGCGCCGAGAACGGCGAGTTGCTCGTCCCAACTCTCCAGCGCGTCGTAATCCAACCCGTCCGGATCTTTTAACAGTGCGTTGCGCTGCTTGAGCGCATTGTTGTATTGCTGAAGGGTGTAATAGTAAGATGGCCGCAATTGCGAAATCGCCATATCGAGAAAGCGCCTGCGCTCGCCGGGCCCCTCTTTGACGAGGGAAAGGTCTTCGGGCGCGAACATGACTACGTTGAGGCAGCCAAGCAGTTCGCCCGAGCGGGAAAGCGGCGCGCCGTCGATGGTGAATTTTTTTCGCTCGCCGGGAAAGAGTTTGCACTCGATGCGCCGGGGTCCACCGCGCGTGTCTACATCCACCGCGACGCTGGCGAATTGTTCGCCCGCGCGCACCATCTCGCCATCGCGAATCGTGCGGTGGCTGCGCCCGAGTGAGCATAAAAAGAGCGACTCCAGCACGTTTGTCTTGCCCGCAGCGTTTTCACCCGTCAACACGCAAAGGCCCGCATCCGGGCGCAGGGAGAGAGACGGATAATTTCTGAAATTGACAAGCCGTAGGCCGGTGACGCGCATGCGTTCGCTACTCAAACTTCCCCTAATTTATTACACATTAGTATACCACATTTTGTGATTACTGTATATATATTATAGATAAGAACTGCCGTTTTTGGGTGAATTCGGGTGAGTTTTATGCAGAATAACCCGCAAAATCACCGCACTGCTGATTCTGCCTGCGCCTGAGGAGAATTCCCCCTTTTCTTGTGCGCAAAAACAGCCGGAAAGGCGGTAAAATCCGTCTTCCGGCTGTCTTGATTCGGTTTCGTTTCTTAGAAAAGTTTTACGAGAGCAAATCTCCCTGATGCGCAACCAACGTCGCGTCGAGCACGCCGGGCACGCGCATGAACTTATCGACAAAGTCGGTGTCGCTCTCGCGGATGCGCAGCTCGATGGTCAGCTCGATTCCGTCATGCTGGACGGTCTTGCTCTTGATGTGCGCCTTGGGCAGCTGGCGAATCAATCCCTTGATCTGCTGGCTTGCGCGGTCATCAAAATGCAGAATGAGCAGGTACGGCATGGTGCTGTTGCCCTTGATCGAGGTGATGAGGACCATGACCACGCCGATGACCAGCGCGCCGATCAGGCCAACGTCCACAAACCCGGCGCCGAGCGCAAGGCCTTCGCCCACCGCCCAGAACATATAGACCGTGTCGATGGGGTCTTTGATCGCGGTTCTAAAACGCACGATGGACAGCGCGCCGACCATGCCCAAAGAGAGCGTCAGGTTGGAGCTGATGAGCATGATGACCATCGCGGAAACCATGGTCAGAAGAATCAGGCTCAAGCTGAACGAGCGCGAGTATACAACCCCCGCGAACGTCTTCTTGTAGATGAAATACAAGAACCCGCCGATGCCCAGTGCGATGAGCAAAGTCAAAATCACCTGCAGGGGATTGAGTGTGCTCGAAAAGAGTTCCTTGATGTTGAACGCATTCGTGAGGGAATCGCCCTCCGCGTACAGAACTGAGTTCATACCTTACCTCCTTAACATCATCCTGATGAAAAAATCGATCACTTGTGTGCAAGCGCGCTTCGCTTAAAACTCGTATTGCCGGCAGAAGACATATTTGCTTGCCGCCGTTCGCTCCGCGGAGCCGAGGGTGAGTAACTCCTGCACATACTGCGGCAGGCTTTCGTTGAACTTCACCTCGAGGATCATACAGTTGTTTAAATCCCAAACGGGATAAGTGATCACATTTGGATTGAATAAATCCGTGCAGCGCATCGCGGTGCGGACGTTTTTGTCAAACGTGATGCGCACATCCTCCGCCGGAAACACATATGGCTCCCGAATGTAGTCGACCAGCACCTTTGGGCGCAGGTAGTTCGACTTGAAGATGCCATAAAACTGCATCGCAAAGGGGCTGTCGTTGTGCTTAAGGCACTCAAGGTTGCCGCGGACGATCTCATCGCAGTCCCGCCTGCTGATGGAAACGCTGTCCTTCTTGATGTACTGCCCCTCTTTATGCTTGCGCTCGAGTTTAATCGCATCATCCGCAAGGTTGTAAATGCGGATGCGGAATTTATCGCGCGAACCGACGCCGCTGGTCTTTTCCCAAAGCGCGGTGTCGAACGGATCATCAAAATATAAACTGCGGATGAAATATTCCCCGCCGTTGATGGAGGCGTAATAATCCTGCTTGAGGCACGCCTTGATGCGCGTGCTCAAGAGTTTATGCTCCCCCTCGGAGATCACGTATTTCAATTCATGCCGGTATTGCTTGCCGGGAAGCGCTTGTTTAGCCGCCATTTGCCGTATCTTCCAGTGTTGTTGTGCGTCCGAAGATGGTGTTCATCTCCGAGTCGCTGAGGCTGAAATAGTTCTGAACGTATTTCAGCGCGTAATCCTGATAGTGATCCGCATAGTCGCGGATGTGATCGCAGTGCTGCTGCCAGGAAGTGTAATTCAAGTCGTTCCAAATATCGACATCATACTTCATCTCCTCGGCAATGTTACCTTCGAGGCGATCCACCATCGCGTTGATCTTCTCAGGCGTATAGATATCGTTGAGCATGATCGCAACCTTCTCAAGGAACATCTGCCGGAAGGAAGAGTTGCCGAGCAATGCGCGAATCAAGACCGTAGAGGCAGCCTTGCCGGAGCCGTGCCCTTCCGGATCGAAATACCGTGAGAAAAAGTCTCTGCGGTAGCCGGATGTCCATTGATCCGTATTATTATCATTGCTGTTCATCGCCCAGCAGAAGTCGTAGAAGATCCAGCGCCATTTGTTGTCGTATTCCGCGCTGCGCCAGTATTTCAAATTGGCAGAGTCGGTGTTGCCAACGATGATCTCTGCCGCAACATAGGTGGCGTAGTTCTCCGTGTCCATCAGCGTGTTGATATAGTCGTAGTTAGAGGCGTTGCTCAAATCATGACTGCCAGCCCACTCGACCATGTCGGTGTAGTCTTCCCAGCCGTTGCCCGCCATCACGCAGTTTTGGTTTCCGTTGCCGAAGAGCATATCGATTGAGTCGGGGTTGGAAAGATGGAACCGCGACGCCACGAAATCCTCCGTGATGCGCTCCATGAAGTCATAGACGCCCCAAAATTTACCGTTGAGGAGTACGACGACCTGTTTGTGCGCCTGCACGATAACCGCACGATTCTCCGGAAGTCCGGTATTACCCTCTTCCAGCAGTGTGGTCATCAGGTTGTCGCGGATGCGGCTGTTGGTCGCGTCCTGACCGCTTGCGCGTAGAACAAGAGACTTATAACTCGTCGCCGTGCGATTTTCAAAGAATGGATAGTTGAACGAGGAGTTGCCATATGCGCCTTTGGCGATCAGCGAAAACCCCTTTTGCTCCTTGTTGCGCGAATACTGTCCCTGAATCTGGAACACGCCGTCCCCGCTGTAAACAGAAACGCCGTTTGCATCGATGTAGTCAAAGTGAGCGTCGCGCTCCCATCTGCGCCCCAATGGATCGGGATGCGCCTTGTTCTGCGCGTTGAAGTTTGCAAGGTTCCAGTCCGGGTCGTTCATGCCCGCGGTCATATTGAGATCGGTCGGCAGTTGACCGGAAGCAGTAGCATAGTCATTGCCGATGACGTAAATGCCGATCGATGGATCCCAGAGGTTGTTTGGATCCGTGACGATGCTGATCACCGGTAGGGTGAATTTATGGTTTTCAACCGTGCTTGCGCCTGTATCGATCACGTAGGTCTGGCTGACGGTGTCGCTGCCGTTATAGCCGCTCCGAAACGCGCGCACACGCAACGGTGTGGTCGCGGAGATCGTAATCGGTCCGCTGTAGCGCGAGGAGCTCTCCGTCGGCACGGTTCCGTCCGTAGTATAAGTTGCCGTGCAGCCATCCGGCACCTCGACGGTTACTTGCTGCGCGCTGTCAAACTCGCCGCCGAGGGTCGTGATCTTCGGTTCCTGCGCGTATCCGGCCATGCCGGCGCTGTTTGCCGCGTCCGGCGTTGGTTTTGTATAGAACAGCAGGTTCGCGTCCGTGCGCCCGTAGCTCACATCCGCGTGGCCTTTCGGCACCAGCATTTTATCGAGGATAGTGCCATCCGGCGTAAAAAGAAAGACGACGTCTCCATCTGCTGAAAGGCCAAAGTTCGTCGCTAGACTATTTTTTTTTTGCGCGTCGGTTACATTCTTGCCCGACGCTTGAACTGTTAAATATTCGCCCGCATTGAGCGTTACGTCGGGAAAAACCCACTTAGCAGGGTTCTTTGCGTTGTTGCTCAACGCGTACCCTGCAAGCGAAATGGGCGAGCCCGTTGTGTTATGAATTTCGATCCAGTCGTAGTATTCGCCATCCGGCTGCTTCAGGTAAGAAACGTTTGCGTTGAGCACCTCGGATATGACAATGTCGCCCTTGCCGTAGGAAAGGGTCTTCATGAACGCCTCTAACCCGGAGTTGTTGTTTGTATACCCCGGCGTCGGCTGAGATGAAGGCGCCCATTCGCCGGTACCGTCCGGATTGCGGGCGATGCTGATATCTGTGTTTGCACGCGTGTAATCATATTCATCGAGAATGCGTCCGGCAGGAGTCGCGAACACCACGCTCTCGGAATACGCCGCTAGCCCGAATGGCGCTTCGATTTTATCCGAACCTTCCGGTGTTTCACGGCCGGTGCAGTAAATGAGCAACACGCCGTTTGCGGCAATCTTTGTGCCCGCAGGCAGCGTATATTTCAGCGGCTGCGTCGGGGAGTCTGAAATCCCGAATCCGCTTAAGTCGACCTCTGCCCCAGTGGTGTTGTAAAGCTCGATCCAGTCGCAATAAGAGCCGTCGGGACCGACCAGCGTGGAGGCATTGCTCGCCATAAATTCATTGAGGTAAACGCCGTTGGATTCATCCGCAGTGGCGGTCAGCGTCGCGAGATATTGCGCCGCGCCCTCTTCCGTGTTCGCATAACCCGGGCTGGGGAGCATTTCTTTCCAAGCGGTGGTGTCTTCCGCGCTGCGCCCGAGCGAGTAACCGCTGGTCACAGGCTGAAGCGTAATGCTGTCAATCACCTTGCCGGAGACGTTGGTGAGAATCACATCGTCCGAAGCGGAGAGCTTAAAGGGCGTGTGCATTTTTCCGCGCGTTGGGTCGCCGCTGCAGAACACGATAAGGTACCCGCGCGGTTCGAGAATCGAACCCTCGGGGAATGTCCATTTCGCAGCGGAGATCAGCTTGTCCGTGAGTCCAAAGCCAGAGATGTCCAGCGCGGAGTCGGTGTTGTTATACACCTCAATCCAATCAGGAAAATCGCCAGTTTCGTCCGGCACGGAGCCCTTGTTGCTCGTCATCACCTCGTTGATTTGAACCTGACCGAGGTTTTCCGTTTCAACTTTTCCGCCGCCTTTTGTTAAATAAAGAATGAGCGCAACTGCGCAGACGGCAAGCAGCACAGTAATGAGCAGCTTACGCGCGCCGGATGCTCTCCTTCTTCGTTTGGCCATGAATTGGTGCTCCTTTCGCGAATCTGCTGGTGAGCAATTTCGCAACGTCTAGTGTACCATACGGCTTGAGCCATGCCAATGATACCCCATGATTATTCACAAATTGTCCGAAATATAACCGCATTCTCACCAAACAGACACATGACATAGAATCCGGCATAGAAATAGCGCCGTAATAGTGGGAATTTTCCTATATAACACCAAATATCACCACAGCCGCCACGATGATTGCAATAGCTAAAAACACCACACCGAGAATCGTAAACACGCGCGGGAACATGCGCGACTGTCTCGCGTCCTCCTCAATGTAGACACGCCCGATGTTTGCCGGATCATAATACACGCTTACGCTCTGGCCGATGAGCAGGTTGTTGTTGCCCGCATAGTTGGAGACATATTGCAGCGGCTTGCCGTCGATTGAAAAACTATAGGACGCGCGAAGGCCGGTTGAGCCAAACTGAGGCTGCATGCCACTGACGGTTCCTTCGGTAAAGGCGGTGCATTGGCGACGCTTTTTGTTCATCGAGGCGTTGACCGCTAGTCCGATGATCAGAAAGATCAGCCCCAGCAAAGCAAACGTTCCGCAAAAGAAAATCACAAAAATCCCGACGAACGAGATTGCGGCCATAGGTATAATTGTAGTCATTGTGTTCCCCCCATTCGCGCCATGCGCGTTATTCTTCTGTTTTATCCGGCGGGATCGTTTCTCCGTTTCGAAGCTTCTCCCGCCGTTCATGGTTTTCCAATATTTTCGCTTCCTGCCCCTGATCGGAAGGGATATAATACCGTTTCCCCTTCAGCGAAGGCGGCATGTAGTCCTGCTTCACCCAGTGGCCGGGGAAATCATGCGGATAGAGATAGCCTTTGCCGTGACCGAGTTTCCCCGCGCCGGCAAAGGAGGTATCGCGCAGATAAACCGGCACCGGCTCGTCAAAGCTCGTCTCCGCATCCGCCGCCGCCTGACTCAAAGCAACAACGACGCTGTTGCTCTTGGGCGATTCACAAAGAAAGATGATTGCCTGCGTGAGTGGCAGCCGCGCCTCCGGCAGGCCGATGTGCTCCAGCGCGTCCGCCGCCGCTACCGCCTGCACCATCGCCTGCGGGTTGGCAAGCCCGATGTCTTCGCTGGCGTGGGCAATCAGCCGCCGCGCGATGATGCGCGGATCGACCCCCGCGTACAATAGCCGCGTGAACCACGCGATCGCCGCGTTGGAATCTCCCCCGCGGAGGCTTTTGCAAAACGCGGAGAGCATGTCGTAAAAAAGCTGCTCGTCGCACTTAATCACTTTTTTCTGGCTGGACTCGGCGGCGATTTCCCGCGTGATGCGGACTTCACCCGCCTCGTTTTGCGTGGTGGTGAGCACCGCGAGCTCCAGCGCGTTGAGGGCGTTGCGGCAGTCTCCGTTTGCAATTGCGGAGATGGTATGCAGCGCCTCGTCTTCCAGCACGACCGGCAGCTTGCCAAAGCCGCGCTCTTCGTCCGCTACTGCCGCAAGCACCGCCCGCTCTACGTCGTCATTGGTCAAAGGATAAAACTGAAACACGCGGCAGCGGGAGACGATAGCGCTCGTCATCGCGATCATCGGATTCTCCGTCGTGGAGCCGATGAAGCGGATAATGCCTTTTTCGAGCGCGGGCAGGAGGGAATCGCTCTGCGTTTTGCTCCAGCGGTGGCACTCGTCCAGCAATAGATAGGTCGGCTGCCGGTAAAGGCGGAGCCGTTGCTCGGCTTCTTCTACGATGGCGCGGAGTTCTTTGACCCCCGCCGTGACTGCGTTGAGTTTGACAAACGCGCCACCGGTGACGTTCGCGACGATCGCTGCCAGCGTGGTTTTTCCCGTGCCCGGAGGGCCAAAGAAGATTGACGACTGCAAGCGGTCGGTCAAAATTGCACGGCGCAGGAGCTTGCCCTCGCCTACGATATGCGTTTGCCCGATGAATTCATCCAGCGTGCGCGGGCGCATGCGGTCTGCAAGCGGTGCGTTTTCCTCTATCTGTTTTTGAAATAAGTCTTCCATATATTTTTGTTATCTCTGTCGTTATGTTTTGGTTAAAACAAAGCTCCCGAATTCTGAATTATTTGGTTTTTAATGTTTGCTAAAGAAAACACGATTACTCCTCCGGCAGCTCCCGAATCGCCATAATGTCGCTCACCGACCTGCCGCCGCGAAACGGCACGTTGACCGCACCATTCTGCACCATCAGTACGCTGGACTGTCCGCCATCCAAGTTAAACGCTTTCGTAAACCCGAGGTCTTCGCAAAGCTGCGAGAGCTCCTTCGTCGTCATGCCTTCCGATTCGTTCGATCGTCCGTCGACGGTTAAAAACGCGTAATGCCCCGGCTCGTAGTAACCGAGCACCGAGCGGGGGTTTGCCGACTGCACGTGGCTACGAAATTCCGTTTTCGCGTGCCCATTTTCATCCAGCAGGACTGGGCCAAACACCCAAGTTTGGTATGCGTCCAATCCCGTGAGTTCCTCTTTCGTCAACGTTCGGTATTCATAGGTCGCGAGTTCTCCGCTACTGCGCAGCACGGCGATGTCCCAATCCTTCGTCACATGATCCTCGTAGGTCACGCCGTTTCGAATCACCGGCCCGAAGACGTGAATCGAGTAAAAGTCACCGTTCATTGCGACGATTGCGCCCGGAGTCGCCTCAAACATCTTGCGAACGGATTCCCCTATGCCGAGATATTTCTCGTTGCTAAACGCGGTGACAAAGCAGGAGAGATCCTGAATGTAGATGTCGGCGTAATGATAATTGCTCGATCCCGCGCGATTAGTGATGATGTTGATGCTGACGTTTTCGCTCTTGTAGTTACCCGTTCCGTCGTTCTGTGTTCCCGTATAGGAAAACCGATCAAAGAGACGCTCGTCGCAGAGGCCGCTGGACACCCGTTCACCAAACGTGACCCAGTCCGAGATGCCGCCGCAAGCATACAAAAGCGCCGCGCGCACATCCGTTCCATCAATCTCACCGTTTTGGGTGAAGTCGAGGTCGGGGCGCGATTCCCCATTCAGGCTGCTGTCCGCAATACCGCGCAGGATGCACGCCGCGTCCGCCGCGGTCGTTATCCCGTCTCCGGTCATGTCCCCGGCAGACAGCACTTCCGCCTCAGCCTTAGACGGCGAAGCCGGAAATGCTGCAAGCAGAAACAGAACGAGTAGTAAAGCATACAGAACGTTTCTCTTCTTCATTCAACCACAAAATTCTCTTCGTTTTATTCCTGATACAATGTTTATGCATATGACTGCATTTTTTCTCACCATGATTTTTTGCTTGCTTAGGTTTTCTACGAGACGCAAACAACTCGACTTGCCACAAATGTTCACATCACAAGCGTCAAAACCTCGACTTTCATCATAACACGTTTTAGGGTCTTGTGGTAGAATGAACGTGTGGCAGCGACGCATAGCTTCGGCTGAATCCCGGCTGATGATCGATCGATTCAACAAACAAGATTCCTTACAGACTTTTCAAACGATTCTATTTCGAAAGGTGTGCTTATACACATGAGAATTGGACAGTTCAGCGACACCTTTTTGCCAATCGTGGATGGCGTCGGACGTGTGGTGTTTCATTATGCAAGCGCGCTCTCCCGTCGGGGCGAGGAGTGCTATGTCATTGCACCAATGGCGAACACGGGGTTCCGCGGTGGCTACCCGTTTGAGCTGGTGGAATTCATCAGCACAGAGTTGCGAAACCATCCGCAATACAGCACGGGCATTCCCCAATTGGATCAGCACTATGATGCGCGGATGCGGGATATTCCGCTGGAAATCGTCCAAGCGCACTCTCCATTTATCGCGGGGTTGGAGGCGCAGCGGCTCGCCCGGCGGCTAAGCATTCCTATGATTGGAATGTTCCACTCGCGCTATTACGACGACTTTTATCAGATCACCGGCGCTGAAATGCTGGCTAACATCGCGGTGGCAAGCATTGTGAATTTCTATCAGCGCTGCGACGAAGTCTGGACGGTAAGCGAAAGCTCAAAAGAAACGCTTTACGACTACGGCTATGTGGGCGAGGTCATCGTTATGCCAAACGGCACGCCGGACATCGACCCAAGCGCTGAACGCGCCGCTGCGGCGAAGAAGCGTTTTGACCTGCCGGATGGACCGATTTTACTCTACTGCGGTCAGATGAACTGGAAGAAGAACATCCTACGCACACTCGAAAGCTGCGCCTGTTACCAGAAGAGCGGAAAGCCATTTACCCTCGTGCTGGCTGGTCAGGGACCGGACACCAAAGCGATTACCCAGAAAGCCGAGGAATTGGGGATCAGCGAACACACACGCTATACCGGACACATCACGGACGAGGCTAGTCTCTACGGGCTCTACGAAATTGCCGATTTGTTTGTGTTCCCTTCGCTCTACGATACCTCCGGCATGGTGGTGCGCGAAGCTGCGGCAATGGAAACGCCAAGCGTGGTGGTGCGCGGCTGCGCCACGGCAGAGCCGATTCTCGACCGCGAAAACGGATTTTTATGCGAAGACACGACGGAAAGCCTTTGCGAAATCATCACCCTTGCGCTGGAAGATAGCGAGGCGACGAAGAAAATCGGCAAATCCGCTCGAAAGACGATCTATCTCTCCTGGGATGATATCGCAACCACAAGCGTCGAACGCTACGCCGCGCTGATTGAGCGAAACAAGAAAATCGCGAAATAGCTTGATACATAATCAAAAAAACGGAGCGCTTGCTCCGTTTTTTTTGATTAGAGTTCCCGTAAGACAAGATCTGTCACGCTTTCTGAGACTTGTTCCAATCGCAATACCTGCGGATGCGCCGCATATTCCTGCCGCACCATATCACGCAGAGCGGTTCCGTTGTGATACCCGTGTACAACGTGGATGCGATAGACCCCGCGGCTGCGCCGAAGCTGCGCGTCCAGCGCAACGCGCGCCTGATATTGCGTTTTTCCGTGCAGGTCGAGCGTGATGATTG
>Ga0302289_1000178_pt1 | contig 35831 bp, 35 predicted proteins | sample III_Fen_N1_2_FD_194552 | JGI IMG/M metagenome (GOLD analysis project Ga0302289, IMG submission 194552) | Peat permafrost microbial communities from Stordalen Mire near Abisko, Sweden - III_Fen_N1_2 | ecosystem: Environmental > Terrestrial > Soil > Wetlands > Permafrost | place: Sweden: Abisko... | reverse complement strand
CTTAGACCCGGCGGCAGCGATGCAGGTCACAACGGGCTCAAACACATCCAAGAAACCATAGGAACTCAAAACTACGCCAGGTTGCGGTTCGGCATCGGCAATGACTACCCAAGAGGGTCTCAGATTGACTACGTATTGGGCGGATGGTCACCGGAACAACTGGAAACCCTACCCGAGCGCATCACAGAAGCCAGCAAGATCATTCAAAGCTTTTGCCTGTCCGGCATTCAACGAACCATGAACGATTTCAACAAACGCTGATGGCCAACGACGTACGCATTGACAAATGGCTGTGGGCCTCCCGCCTATTCAAGACACGATCCATCGCCACCGAAGCCTGCAAAAAAGGGCGCGTTACCATGGGGACAATCACCCTCAAACCTTCCCGGCTCATCAAAGTTGGCGATGTCATCGAAGTGCGCAAGCCTCCAATCACGTGGTCGTTCAAGGTATTGAAAACTGTCAACAACCGTGTTGGCCCAAAACTGGTCCCTGAAATTCTGGAAAACGTCACCACGAAAGAACAACTTGAGCTACTCGAAATAAGCCGGTTGGCAGCCGCTAACCAACGTGCCAGAGGCACAGGACGCCCCACGAAGAAAGAACGCAGGGACATCGACACCTACTCGACCGACATCGATCTGTCGGACTGGTTTGACGAGGATGACGATGAAAACGAAACCGAAACAGACGAGTGACAAGAACTCGATAAACCAGGATGAACGGCACGCTCGAACTCGATTTAACCCTCATTGTAGTCAACTACAACGGTCAACACTGGCTGGAACAGCTGGTGCCGGACATAGAGGTGCATCTGTTGCAACCTGACCGCCTTCGGTGCGAGGTGGTTGTGGTCGACAATGGCAGCACCGATCATTCCCTGGAAATCCTTAAACAATGGCCCTGGGTGCGCGTTATTGCCTCACCCACAAACCAAGGATTTGCCTGCGCCAACAACTTGGCCTTGCAAACGTGCCGTTCACGGTATGCGTTCCTGCTGAATACGGACACCTCCCTTCCCGCCGACGGAAACCTGGGCATCGTGGTCAGCTACCTGGACGAACACCCGAAGGTGGCTGTGGCTACCCCCAACGTTATTTTGAGCGATGGCTCGCTTGATCCGGCCTGCCACAGGGGCGAGCCTACCCCCTGGGCCTCCTTTGCCTACCTGGTCGGGTTGGAACGCTTGCTTCCCCGTTCCCGCTGGTTTGGAGCCTACCATCAGGGATGGAAAGATACACGCACCATCCACCCCATTGATGCCTGCTCAGGAGCTGCCATGATGGTACGCATTGTCGCCGTGAATACGGTTGGTTTGCTGGACGAACGGTTCTTTATGTACGCAGAAGACTTGGATTGGTGCCGCCGCTTTCGGGAGGCTGGCTATCAAATTGTGTTCCACCCTGGAGCCACCATCATCCATCACAAATACCAATCGGGGCTGGAAGGAACATCGAGCGAGACACGGGTATCCACTCGCTTTTGGTTTTATAAAACCATGCTGCAGTACTACGATAAATACCACCCCAACGGACAAAAATCCCTGTTTAGGTGGGTGCTAAAAACGTTTATTCGGTTGAAGTGCCGTCAAAAAGCTGATAGATAAATACGTCGCACCAGCCATCTACAATTCGGTTCCATTTCTTCAGGCAACCCGCCTCCGTATAGCCTGAACGCTTGAACAGGCGCAGGCTCGGCAAGTTATTCCAGGGAATGTAGGCATACAACTGGTTCAAATGAAGGAAAGCAAACACATACGCCTTCACTAGGGATAACGTTTCAACGGCGTATCCTTTTCCCTGAAATGCCTCGTCAAGTAGGATGCCAATTCCAACACGGCCATGGTACGGGTCAAAGTCGTAGAGATCGACGGTGCCCATTACCCTGTTTGAGGCTTTTTCAACCACCATAAACCGCAACTGCTTGGCTTCAAAAATGTCGTGCGAGGCCGATTCGATGTAGTGATGCAACTCGTACTTGGAAAAAGGAGACAATGTACTTCCATATTCCCATAGGCGGGTGTCGTTTTCCCACTGATACAAAAACTGCAGATCCTCCGGTTCGAGTGCCCTGAGTTTAATCCGATCCGATTCCAACCAGTTCATTGTATACTATTTATATTTTACACGTTTTCCTCTTCTTCCTCGTCATCGTCCTTTTCATCTACCTCTTCCTCTTCTTCTTCTCCGTTTATCGCCTCTTCTTCAGCCAACTCAGTCTCAAACCTGGCTTTGGTAGGCCAAACAAAGGAAAACAGCACAAAAACCACCATCAGAAACATGAACGAATCCTTCATCTGTGTGAGGAACTGCACCAACAAGACGAACAAACCAATAACGGAAAATACGACCAATCTGACGTAGAGCACAACCCGGTAACGGGTCAATCGCTCATCCATAGACGGAACAGCCTTCATTTTTTTAACCTGACGACTTGACCAGACAAGCACACCGGGAAGCCCACCCAAACCGAGCAGCAACAGAATCTGTTGTAGGTTGGTGGCAGCTACCCCGCTCAACACCTGAACAGCATTGCCCGGATTGAAAGCAACGATACTCAGGATAATCAGCAGTAAGATGATCATCCAGTACAAACGATTAAAAAGAGGTTGTAGATTCATGACAATTGGTTTAACCTTTATATGCAATGCGATTGACAATAGAACGTCCCAGGGTAACCTCATCGGCGTATTCCAACTCGTCGCCGACAGCAATTCCTCGGGCTATAGCTGTCACCCGTATTGGCAGGGCGGCCACTTTCCGGTACAGAAAGAACGCTGTTGTGTCACCCTCCATGGTAGCCGGCAAGGCCAGCACCAACTCATCGGCACCATCCCGGGCCAAGCGTTCCACCAAGCTTTCTATTTCCAGTTGAGAAGGTCCTATCCCATCCATGGGTGAAATCAAGCCCCCCAGCACATGGTAAACGCCCTCATACTGACCGGTGTTCTCCACCGCCATAACCTCCCTCACGTTTTCGACCACGCAGATTTGACGACGGTTTCTGATTGGATTGGCACAAATCGGACAGACTTCGTGATCGGTGATGTTGTGGCAAATGGTGCAATACCGCACATCGCGCTTCAATCGCGTCAAAACGTGTCCGAATCGTTCTACATGATCCTTTGGTTGCTTCAGTAAATGGAGTACCAGCCGCAATGCCGTCTTCCTGCCAATACCCGGCAACTTGGAAAACTCATTGACGGCCTCTTCAAGGACCGTTGAAGGAAAGGATGGATTCATGGTTGATAACTTGGTATGTACAAAGATACGGCAAAATGACGTTTTGTCAAACTCCTGCAAATAAACTACCTTTGCGGCCATGAATACCCCTATTTTGTTGTTGCTACTTCTGGTTGGTTACTACGGCCTGATCATGCTGACAGCGAGAATTGTAGGTAAACGAAACGACAACAACACCTTCTTCACAGGCAATCACCAATCGCCGTGGTACATCGTCGCCATTGGCATGTTGGGTACGTCCATTTCCGGAGTGAGCTTTATTTCCGTACCGGGTATGGTGCGCGAAAATGGCTTTCTGTACATGCAAACGGTTGTCGGTTTCTTTTTTGGTTACATCCTTATAGCCAAGGTGTTGCTTCCTCTCTATTACCGGCTCGAATCGGCCAGCATCTACGAATATTTGGCCAAACGCTTCGGCAACAATGCTTACAAGACAGGAGCCGGTTTCTTTTTATTGGCTAAGAGCCTGGGAGCAGCCGCCAAGGCCTTTGTCATCGTGTTGATGATGCAGACCCTTTTGTTGAACGCCTATGGAGTACCCTTTGCCGTAACCACGGTCATCTTCGTTTTTCTCATCTGGCTGTACACCCAACGAAGCGGCATCAAGACGCTGGTGTGGACGGATGCCCTGCAAACAATAGCCCTGTTGGTCTCTTTGATATGGCTGGTCGTTTCCTTTGGCAATGCCCTTCACCTAGATTTGGGAGGTATGGTTAACGTCATTCGGGAAAGTTCCTACAGCCACTGTGTGGAATGGTCGGACTGGCACAGCAAACAACACGTCGTCAAGCAGTTTTTCAGCGGTATTTTTATTGCCTTGGTCATGACAGGACTGGATCAAGACATGATTCAAAAAAACCGTACCATTTCGCGACTGAAAAATTCGCAAAAAAACATGTACTGGTATGGATTCGGCTTTATTCCCCTCAATCTGTTGTTTCTTTCATTGGGTGCCCTCATGCTTATTTTTGCCCAGCAACACAGCATTGCGCTTCCGAAAAGTTCCGACGAAATCTTGCCCATGCTGGTCACACAAGGATTTCTCAATCCTGCCGTGATCCTGTTGTTCACGCTGGGCATCTTATCCACGTCGTTCAACAGCGCTGATTCAGCACTCACGGCCATGACCACCTCGTTTTGCATCGACATAGCCGACAAACCCACCGACGAACGATTCAGAAAATGGACACATGCCGGCTTCGCGCTGGTGCTCGTGGTCTTCATTCTGTTGTTTCGACAGATCAATCGACCCTCCCTGATTGACGTTATTTATACCTTGGTTTCCTACACCTACGGACCACTCTTGGGTCTGTTTGCATTTGGACTATTGACCAAACGGAAACCCGTTGATCGGCTCATCCCATGGATAGCCGCTGCATCCCCCCTCGTTTGTTTTGTGTTGCAATACGCATCGAGAACATGGTTGGGATACAGTTTTGGTTATGAATTGCTTATGATGAACGGCTTACTAACTTTTTCAGGACTGTGGCTTTTTTCTAAAAACAAATCAACATGGATATAACCAGCGCAACGTTCGTAATCAGCAGCCCCAATTTAAAGGCCTGCCCGGACAGTACCCTTTCTGAATACGCCTTTATTGGACGTTCCAATGTGGGCAAGTCGTCGCTCATCAACATGTTGACCAACAACAAGGAGTTGGCAAAAACATCGGTCAAACCGGGCAAGACGCTGCTTATCAATCACTTCCTAATCAATAAGAAGTGGCATTTGGTGGATTTGCCGGGATATGGCTATGCCAAGGCCAGCAAAGCAACCCTGGAGATTGTCTACAAGATGATAACCGACTACGTGGCAAGGCGCCCTCAGCTGGCCTGCTTGTTCGTGTTGATTGACTCCAGGCACGAACCCCAGGCCATCGACCTCGACTTTATTCAATTTTTGGGTGTAAGCGAGGTTCCATTTGCCTTAGTTTTCACTAAGACCGATAAAATTTCACGGGAGAAATTGACAGCCACCTTAGACGCGTACAAGAAATCATTGAGCGAACAATGGGAAGAATTACCCCCATTTTTCACGTCTTCGGTGGTAAAGAAAAGCGGTCGCGAGGAAATACTGAACTACATCGATTCCATCAACCAATCCATGGCCGACTGAGCCTGATACGTTTATCCAAGTTCCCGTTTCCCTTTCGTGCCGGGGAATTCAGCCACCAGTAAGCCAGCAAAGCGGAAATCAGACCGATAAACGACCCGGCTGTTACATCGATCAAAAAATGCTGGGAAAGGTACATCCGGGAATAAGCCACCAACAAGGCTGCAAGTAGGAAAAGCACCTTCAAACAGGGTGATTTTGTGTACAGTATCAGTACAAGGAACAACGCAAACGCACCCGACGTATGTCCGGAAGGAAAACTGTGCGTACTGTGCAAATGCACCCCTTCCACCACATGAAACGAATCCAACCCACTGAAGAGCACCTTGGGTCTTGGACTATCCGGCCAAATGACCCGTTTTCCAAATTGAGTCAGTACAACAGCGAACAGCGAAGAGGCGATGGCGGTCAGCGCTATCCTAAACCTGAAAAAAAGCGTGGCCACGGTTAGTGCAGCAATAAAAGGAAAGGCGCCAAATTCAGTGACGACCTTAAAAAAGCCGTCAAAAAAACCATTATTTAATTTATTGATTGACAGATGGATGGTCTGCTTTTCAAACAGAACAAGCACGGTGATACTTCCCACTAAAGCAAGCATGTACACGCTCACCCATAAATAATTATTTTTCCACCAGCTTTTCATTGATACCTAGAGTTTGAAAGTCGACACAAATTTATCGATTTTACCAGACTATCCCATAAATACACCCCCTAGTTAGAAATAATTCGTATTTTTGTCGCAACTATTGCACCACCACCTTGGATCTATTCGAACATATACGAGCCAGTGAAGAACCTGTTGCCAAATTAGCCAGGCAACTTCACGGCTATTTTACCTATCCCAAACTGGAAGGTCCCCTAGGTCCACGCATGAAATTTCGTGGCCGGGAAGTCTTAAATTGGAATATAAGCGACCATTTAGGATTGGGTTCCAATGCCGAAATTAAAGCGATAGACGTGGCCAACACCGAAAAGTGGGGGCTTTCCTATCCTGTCGGTAACCGAGTCATGTCAGGGCAGACCAGCCTTCACGAAAAGCTGGAATCCGAACTGGCCGAATGGACAGGCAAGAGAGACGCTATGGTGCTTAACTATGGATACCAGGGCTTTATGTCCATCCTGGACGCACTGTGTGGCAGAAACGATGTGATCGTGTACGATTCCATGGTCCACGCATGCCTCTTAGACGGCATTCGCCTGCACTTGGGTCGCCATTTCGTGTACCAACACAACGACATGGAGAGTTTGAAAAAACAGCTCATCAAAGCCGAAAGCCACACCAAGGAAACCGAAGGTGGCATTATTGTACTTACCCACGGTGTGTTTGGCAGCACAGGCGAATACGGTAAACTGAAGGAAATCGCAGCGTTGAAGAAAATACACGAGTTCCGGCTATTGGTCAACGATTCCGATGGTTTTGGCGTTGAAGGCAAAAATGGAGCCGGTACAGGCGACCATTTCGGGGTCAACGATGACATCGACATCTATTTGGCCTCTTTTTCGAAGGTCATTGGATGCATAGGCGGCTTTGCTGCCGGTCCGGAAGATATAATGAACTTCCTCCGCTACCACTCCAGGGCGCAGATTCACTCAAAAGCCCTGCCTATCGTGTATGTCAGCAGTATCCTGCAACGCCTTGACTACCTGAAGCACCACCCTGAACTCAGCGAAAACCTGCACGCAAAAGTTACCTATTTCAGAAGTGAACTCAACAAGAATGAATTCGATACTGGAAATTCTGAAACGTTTATTCTTCCCATTTATCTACCCTGCACCATTTACCAGGCATTGAACTTAATTATCGACCTAAGGGAAAACTACAACATCTTCTGCCCTATCCTAGTCTATCCCTTTGTGCAAAGGGACAAGCTGCTGCTGCGTTTTCTACCCACAACCCTGCATACCAAAGAAGACATCGACTACACGGTCAAGGCCTTGATCAATATCCGAACCAACCTGATGGATGGACGGTACAACGACGTGTCCGACTTTTTGGATAAAAACGACCAATCTGCCTAAATTCACAAAGTCAGGGACGGTCTGATGACTCTTTTTAGAGCCACAGGAATCAGGAACAAATCATAATCACTGTCATAAAGTAGGTACCGATTGCTCCAACGGGTAGCGTATTTGTCCATAAATTCCCGTTGACTTTGAAAATCCCTCAGCGATTTGAATGTATTCGAGATGTAGTGTTGAATGCGCTCAGGCATGTTCTCAGGCTCAATCACACCAATCGACGAAGCGATGCCCAAATTGACCCATTGAAATCCCTTGAGTCCGGCATAATTGACCAACCCATCAATCAAGGCTTCATCACAGCCCAGCGGAGCCTTTGAACCCATTCGAAACAAACCCATCGCACATTCCTCGGAAGCCGAGTTAGTAGAGACGACACTTATAAAAGCAACCAATTTCCCGTCCGTTAACTGACGAGCAACAATAAGATCTTGGTGTCTCAAAGCATCAGCATCAAACACCGACGTAAAAAAGCCCACTTCTTTTCGTTTGGTTCCGGCCAGCCATTCATCGGAAACCGTTCGCAACTCTTCCAATACAATTTTCGAATGAGCATCTCCACAACATTCAACGCTTATAGCGAGAGTATTAGGTAATGCGACTTGAATCTTTTGTTTATATACATCAACATCAAGTAAAGCTTCCTGTCCTAGCAACATCTTTTTCTTGTTAAACGTGGAATAATCGTCCAACAAATCGTCCCCCACCATAAAGTAGCACGTCTTCCATCCATTTTCCAGGCAATACTCTTCAAACAAACCAATGGCATCCACCACCTTGCTTTTTTCACAGACAGGCCCCTCCAATACGACAGCCATGCCTTTTGCTACTTTGTAGCCCATAAAAGCCGGTACTTCAGCCGGTATAAACAGGTCTTTATCTTTGCCCAACTTATACGAATCGAGGGAAGAATTGCCCCGTTCACGTATCAACCGTTCAGCCATAGGCCGCCATTCATGGGTGTTGGCAAACCGTATCTTTCTGGTTTTAAACAACGTAAAAACCAACAAAACCCAGACAGTAAATGCGAGAAAATGCACCAGCGTTAAAAATTCTTTGGCAAATCCGGAGGTTGGAACAAGATCGTTGTCCATTAGAAAAAAGCTCCTCAGTGTGTATTCTACCGACTGCATAAACGTAAATTCGACACCAAAATGCCGCTTCTCCAACAAAAGGAACCCAATTACATCAAACAGCAAAACGGCGAAGAAAACAAGATAAAAGGCCCTGAAACCAAAGCCCAGCCACTTACGATCTGATTTAACCCGGTATTCTTTCCGATACACCACCAACAAGACCAACAGTGAAAAGGCTATGATACTTTCAGGCACGTTGATGGTACGCGTCAACTGCCAAACCACCGAAAACAAGGTTAACCCTACAGCCAAAATAAATGCGTTCCGGTGGCCTCTCATCAGGTTAGCAGACACCAATAACATGACGATGCTCACAAACAGCATCATCGCTCGGGAAACAGGCAGGCTTTCAATGGGTAAAAACGAAATACTCCACTGCAACCGTTCGGCCAAAGGAATATTCAAAACAGACAGGATGTTGGCTATACCCAATACCAGCATTCCGGCTGCGGGCAACGTACGCCCGATCAACTCCTTGCCTTTCCACAAAAAGGCAAAAAGCCCCAATATCAGAGGTAGCCAAAATTGGAAAATCCGGTACAGCAAGGTTGTTCCCATGGCCGTCGTCGAATCGTATCCAAAATTGGACAGTACGTATGCCAAGGTCAATTCCACGGCACCCAGGCCCCGCAAAAAAGGAGAGATCATCATGGGGATAACGGATACTATATACCCAATAGCCGCCACTTCCATCTTCACCGAATACCCCATGGCTCGCACACTGACATAAACCATTACTATACTGACCACCTCAATGAAGCACGAATAGATCACGGCCAGCGCCAACGACTTTTTCTCAATTTTTTCAGACAACAAACCCTCAATCTTTTCCGCAAACGAGGGACTGACCATGACTGCCAACCTGTAGACGAACCCCTTGCGGATAAACGACACCACCACAAGAACCATCACAGCCAACAACAGCCCCAAGACCAACAGCCACAACCATGAATTGTTAATATTCTGTTTGCCAATCAAGGTGTACGCTATTACTGGAACGCCCACAATGAACACGGTCAAAATGGCAATGTAGCCAAACAACAGACTGGCCTTCAACCCCTGGGCCGAGTTGACACGCTTCTTCTTGAGCCGATGTGGCGTATACGCCAACGACGCTATCGCTCCTGCGGGAAGAAAGACACTCAACACGTTGCGCTTCAGGTACAACTCCACCGCATCGAGCAAGGTAATGTGAATACCGACCGACCGAAAGATGGCCACATACATCATGGCTTGCAGCAGAACAAACAGTAGGGTGCCAATACAACCCGGCAAGACCCAATTGATGTTGGCATTCAAAATGCGGGGAATGATGGTCTTGATCTCTCCCACCTGACTCCTGAAAAAATAAATGGCCAACAAAATAATCAACACCGCCAAGACCTCCTTCCAATAGATCTTGACTGAGAATACCCTACTTTCCGATTTTTTAACCTGTTCCATACCTATATGTCGGTGCCCAACAAAAATAGCACTTTTCTACGTTCTAATCTAGGTTTGATTGGGTAACTTCGCGCCTCAAACCGTAATCCTTACTAATTTCCTTAAACCATGAAAAAAAACGCACGAACAAATCCCCTTTTATTCATCCTAGCTTTTGCAAGTGGCCTTTACACAGTAACAACTACCGCTCAGACAGTAAACAACGCTGCAACAACTCCCTACCGAGTTGAATTGAACGTGAATAAAACCGGCATAACGGTGAGTCCTACGTTTCACGGCATCTTTTTTGAAGACATCAACCAATCGAACGACGGCGGCATCTGCGCACAATTAATTCAGAACAATTCATTTCAGGCTTACAACGTGCCGGGATCCAGCGAATTCGGTCCTGCCGGCAACAAAACGCCCGAGTTTTCCAAATCGCCTACAACCATCTACGGCTGGACAGTTGTTAGCACAGATGGAGCCGTAGGAACTGCCACAACCGTGGATGACAAACCCTTGGTTACCTACAAAAAGTTGTACGATTTCGATCCAACTGATCAATACGACGATGCCTTGAAATACAAGCAATACTGCATCCGCTTCGACATTCAAAAAGCCGGTAAGGGGTTTGGTCTAGCGGCCAACGGTTTTGGCATCAACCCACAAGGGCCCGAGAATCAGGGCAACTATTACTCCAACAACACGCAAACCCCCTCGATTGCTGTTAATGCCGGCGTTTCCTACAACCTTGGTCTATACCTGCAGGGCAAGAGTTACACCGGTGCCGTTCGCGTTTACCTAGAAGACGCTTCCGGAAAAATCAATTCAAACGTACTCACCTTCAAAGGATTGAAGAACAGCTGGAAAAAGGTGACAGGCAAACTCAACGCCCAACGCAGTATTGACAGTCGGCTAGTAGTGGTCGCCAACGCTAACGGAACGTTTTACCTGGATTTTGTGACCCTCATTCCTGAAGCCAAGTACTTGTGGCGCAATGGCAAATATGGCGCATTCCGAAAAGACCTGATGGAAGCACTCGAAAAGTTGAAACCGAAATTTATGCGTTTTCCCGGTGGATGCGCTTCAGAAGGCACCAATTACTGGGGTCAGTTTTTGTGGAAAAACACCGTGGGCCCTGTTGAAGAACGCATCGGTGCCAGAAACCATTGGGGAACGTGGTTTTCCCAGTACATTGGCTATTATGAGTATTTGTTGATGGCTGAAGCACTGGGCGCTAAGCCGGTACCCGTTATCGGCAACGGTGTAACCTGTCAGTTTGCCGGTCGTTCGTACATCGCTCCACTAACTACCGATGCCGATAAGAAGCGTTTTTACGACATCTACGTGAAAGATGCCCTCGACCTGATTGAATTCTGCAACGGCGATGCCTCCACCGAATGGGGAGCAAAGCGCATTGCCTATGGACACCCCAAACCGTTTAACCTTGAAGTGCTGGGCATCGGCAACGAAAACAGCGGAGCAGCCTTCTGGGAACGCGTTCAGATCATCCAAAAAGAAGTCAGCAAAAAATACCCGAACATCAAGCTGATCACCACGGCAGGTGCTTCCGCAGCCGGTAATGAATTCAACGCGAACTACGCCATCATTGATGAGCAATATCCTGTCAGCATCGTAGACGAGCACTACTATTCAAACGACAACTGGTTTTACACCAACACGCATCGCTACGATGTGGGCAAAACACGCGGCAACCAAGGCAACACCTACGATCGGAGCAAACCAACCCGTGTCTTCGTAGGCGAATACGCCAACAACGGCACCAACAACGCCTTTAGTTCCACATTGGCAGAAGCCGCTTTCACCACAGGGTTGGAGCGCAACTCCGACATGGTGGTCATGGCCGCTTATGCTCCGTTGTTCTGCAAAAAAGGCTTTGGCAAATGGAGTGCCAACCTGATCTGGTTCGATAACCGGGGGCTGTGGCGTTCTACCAATTACTACTACATGTCGCTGTTCGCGAACAACACCGGCGACAAGACGTTTGACATGTCTCCGTTCACCAAGACATCCGACAATACGGAAGATGCCAAGATGTATACCTCGTCAACACTTGATACCAAGAATGGCAATGTGTACGTAAAACTGGTTAATGCGGAAAATACTGCCAAGGAAACGACTGTCACCATAAACGGAGGCAAGAAATCGTACACCGCCACCTTGGAATTCCTTACGTTAGAAAACACGGCGGTGAAAAATCAGGGTGCACAGAACTACTACTCAACGGCTCCAGGCGTGGAAAACTTCAATTACGACGAAGCGGTAACCCCAAAAACATTGAACCTGGGTCTTGTATCCGGTTCATTCAAGGTGACCCTTCCCTTGAATTCGGTAAACGTCATCAAACTGGTTCCCAGCGAGAAGTAATACGCATTACCTAAAAATGAAGCCGTTTCAACAGTTCGTTGAAACGGCTTTTTTATGTGCACAACAACGTATGGTTTTGTCCATCTATTCAACCTGCAAACCTTCAAGTCCTTTAAAATCTATTTTTTTTATGGCTTTTTGGATTTCACGCACTGGATTTTGTTCCAACCCATCTTTCTTTCGTATCATCCAACCAATAACCGGAGTCAGCGTAAAATCTGAGTTATTCTGTTCCAATCCAACAAAACCGGCCCACAATTCCAGGGGAATTTTAGTCGTGTCACCAGTCAGGCCTACTTCAAAATAGTCCAGGTCAACTTTTGCTATTTCTTCCGGTAAGTTATAACTACTGTTCAGTTCCTTTAAATTGTTCCGCTTTCCCTTTTTGTCATAGGGGAAAAATTTCACACTCCACCCGTTAATAACCTCGGTAGAAATGCATCCATTTTCGCCACGGCACATGAACATGTTTCTCCAAAAAGCCTTATCGACTTTACCTTTCGATGTTTCAATGAATTGTTTTAAGATAGGCTCTAACTCATCGGTCCACCAGGCAAGGTCATATGCAGCCAGCTTTTTCGTCCTGTCGTAAATCGATTGCCAATCTTTAGTGGTACCTTTCAAGGTAATTACAGGGATGCCGCACACAATTCGTCCGGTCAAGTATTCAAAGTACGGTTCAAACGTATCCATGATGGTAATCTGAGAAGCGATGCGTTCAACCGGTGTTGTTGTTGAAAAGTTGGAGGTCAGCAGGTTCACCAAGCCGGGGGTAATGTGCTGTTCCATTTGTTTGGTAAATTCAGGAAATACCTTTTCCCATTCACTGGCCGGACTGTTCAATTTCAAGTTGTCATTCATGACGAACAACTTCATTTTACCATCAAAGTTGACGAATGATTTCCGTAATGTTTCCGGGTTGGCAGCCACATGCTGTGAAAAGCCCTGACTGATTAACAACCAAATCATATCGGGAGACAACACAAACGGTCTGTGCTCGGCATAAGCACTGTACAAGCCGTTAAAAAACGAATGATAGTCGAAATTGACTAATTTATCCGGCATATTACTTTGTGCCAGCATGTTTAATGAAGACCTTGTTCTTGTAGTAGACGGGGAAAAAATGTGTTGGAAAACGACATCATTCGTTATCGTGTTCAACACCTTCTCGGGTTTTGACAATTCCTCAACCGTAAACTTGATTTCTTTGGCAGCAAAGAGGCTCATTGTCACTGCAAGCATCGCTAGGGTAAGGCGAATGTGTCTCATGGTAATTTTGTTTAAGGGTTAATGGCAAGGCTTCTCATCCATTTGGTTAAAAAGCGGGATAATGCGTTCAATATACGATTCATTTTACCATTTAGCAACTTTAGTTACATAAACTATCGACACAGTCTACCTTTTTAGCTTCCCATAAACCATCATTTTTTTACCCTTGCATTTTTTACGTTTGTTTGTATCTTTGGCAACTAAGTCATTCAGATTTTTTACTAATCAATAACCTTAACACTTCATGAAACGATTATCATTACTTGTATTGGTACTCATTGAGTTTGCCGTAACTTCCTACGGTCAATCGAACCCTGTTTTAAAAGTTGAAGGTGGACAGATTCAGGGCGTACCTACTGCCACCAAGGGAATCATTGCCTATAAAGGCGTGCCATTTGCTGCACCTCCTGTTGGCAACTTACGGTGGAAAGAACCTCAACCCGTTGTGGCTTGGCAAGGTGTAAAAAAGGCTGACAAAGAGGGTCCTGCTTCCTTACAAACCCTCTGGAATCCCACCAGTTTTTACGGAAAGGAATGGGGAGCTGCTGATTTCAAGAATTTCAGCGAAGACTGCCTGTATCTGAACGTCTATACACCGGCTGCCGGAGATAAAACCAAAAAGCTGCCTGTTGCCATGTGGATTCACGGTGGCGGTTACCGCGAAGGCTTCGCTTACGAACCTGAAATGGACGGTGGCGTAGATTGGGCTACCCGTGGTGTCATACTGGTTCAGGTTACCTATCGTCTCGGCATCTTTGGTTTCTTCTCTCACCCGCTCTTGTCAGCTGAAAGCGCACACAAAGTTTCCGGCAACTACGGCGTGATGGACCAAGCTGCTGCCTTGAAATGGATCTATAACAACATTGAACAATTTGGTGGTGACCCCAAAAACATTACAGTATTTGGTCAAAGCGCCGGTGCCGGTAGTGTCCAAACCCTGTTGGCTTCTCCCATTTCCAGAAAATACATCGCCAAAGCCATCAGCATGAGCGGTGGCGGTTTGGCTGGTGGCAACGGTGGCGGTATGGGTGGTTTTGGCAACTCGTCGCTGGATTCTGTAGCTGCAGGCAACAAACGGATGATGGATTATTTCAAGAAAACCACCTTGCAAGACATGCGTGCCTTGTCGTTTGACGAACTAACCAAAATGTCAAGTGACTATTCAAGTGCTGGTCGCGGTAGAATGGGTATGATGTCTCCTATCACTGACAATTATTTCCTGATGGGTTCTTTTAGCGATGCTGCCAGAGCCAATGAAATTCCTGACATACCCTACATGTTCGGTTTCACCTCCAACGACATGAACGACATGTCGAAAGCCATTGCCGACTTCGCTGCGCTGCGTAACGAGAAGAGTAAACAACCGGTTTACACGTATATATTCTCCCGTCAATTGCCGGAAAAACAGGGCGTGAAATCACCTGGTGCTTTCCACTCTTCCGACTTGTGGTACATCTTCCATTCGTTGAGACACAGCTGGAGGCCCTCCACTGCCGGTGACCAAGCATTGAGTCTGAAGATGGTTGATTTCTGGACCAACTTTGCCAAATACGGCAACCCGAATGGTAAAGCAACTGGCGTTTGGACACCCTACACCAAGGAATCTCCCAAATTTATCACACTCGATGTAGTGGAAGGCGACAAGGCCAGCTTTGTCATGACCGACAAACCTAAATTCCTGGGTGGTGGCATGCCGAGGTAAACTTACTTTTCACTAAATAAAAAAGGACTGGATTTCGATTCGGTCCTTTTTTTTGCAGGATCCATTTCCTCATTAAGCAGGTAGAAAAATTTGCCACATTCGTGTAACCTGACAGTGATTTTGCCACGAATAAGTAGAAAAGCGTTGCACATTCCCTGTAGCACAATCAATGCAATAAGCTGATTCACTTATACTTAAATACTATGGCACGGGGTTTGCTTGATATACTATAAAAAACACGTATGAATGAAATGGCCAACGAAAGCTTGCACTACGCAAACAGTTACCTGAAAACCTTACAGGCTTCCCGCAAGGCAACCATACGACGCTTTGACAACGATTTATTATACAACCTGATAGCCATTTGTTTTGAAAAGTACATGGTAGCTTTGTTAGCCCACTACGATATGATTCCCACCAGTCACTTACCCCTCATGCTATACAAAGAAGCAAAAGCCTATGAACCGACATTGAGCGATGGTATCAAACAAACAGCCCAGTTAATTGGATCGTTTGAAGCCATCTGCTCGATTGACGGTTTTGGTTACAAGACGCCTAACGATTCAGCTATTGATCGGATGTTGACTGGACTGGGAGAATTGCAGGAATTGATTGTTGGTCGTGTCACTAATCTGTAATCATAATCAATTTTTATGCTGTTTGAACCGTTTGGGATCAATGGCATACTTCTGTACCCTTAATCCCATGATGCGTTCAGTAATTCCCAACGCTTCGGCTGCTTTTGAAATATTACCTTTGGTTGATATCAGCGTTTCCAGCAATGTTTGCTTTTCCAAATTGCCTAAGATTACATCCAATCGGCCTTTCATTGCTGTTTTTGACGAAGCGGCCGTTTGCAGGGTAGGTGGCAAATTGTGCGTCCGTATCACTTGGTCTGTACTCAGTATGCAGGCCCTTTCCATGCAGTTTTCCAATTCCCGGATGTTTCCAGGCCAGTGATAGAGCATTAAGGTGTCAATAGCCATGGATGTAATCCGTTTGATATTTTTGCCATGACGGTGATTGAACTTTTCAATAAAATGATCTACCAACACAGGAATATCGTTGATGCGCTCACGCAACGGAGGAATAAACAGGGGAAACACGTTGATGCGGTAGTACAAATCTTCCCGAAAATCGCCCGTTTCTATCAAGGCCTCTAAATCGCGGTTGGTTGCACATAAAACACGGACATCAACTTTTACCGGAGTCGAACTTCCAATGCGCTCAATCTCCCGTTGCTGGAGCACCCGCAGCAACTTAACCTGGGTTGATGCCGGTATATCTCCTACTTCATCCAAAAAAATGGTGCCACCGTTCGCTGCTTCAAACCGCCCTGCACGTTGCTGGGTAGCTCCAGTAAAAGCACCTTTCTCGTGTCCAAACAATTCGCTTTCTATCAAACTATCCGGCAATGCGGCGCAGTTCACCTTAATAAAGGGCTTATTCTTACGCGGACTGTTGAAGTGAATGGCATCTGCCACCAACTCCTTACCCACCCCACTTTCACCCCGAATGATGACAGTTGCATCGGTTGAAGCCACACTTTCAATCAGCGAGAACACCTCACTCATCTTGCCCGATTTTCCTTTAATCTGTGTCGGATTGAGACGCTGGCCCAGGTCACCCCGCAGACTTTTGTTTTCCATCTGCAGTTGTTCCATTTCCTCCGCATATTCCTGCCTGCGTCGTAAAGTCCTGCCAATCAATCCACCCACGATTTTAAGCAATCGAACATCGTTTTCATACGTATTCGGATCCTCCTCAAACGTTTTATGAAGACTCAACGTTCCAATGGTTTCCTCCTTGTACCTTACCGGCGTACAGATAAACGATACGTCCCATCCATTCACAGTAGACGGAGCGTGCGTCCTGTTCAGGAATTCGGAAGACGCTGCGATGCTGGGAACTAATACCGTTTCCCCCTTTTCAATGACCTTGCCGATGATACCCTCACCCACATGGTAGACGGCTTCTTCACGCTCCTCTTGGGTTACCCCGAAAGCCCCCTCTATTCGGATTATGTGACTTTCACGATTAAGCACGGTTAGAAACAGGCGTTTTACACCAAGGTGATTGGCTAATAACCCGATAACAGCGTCCAAATCAACCTCTTTATTGCTCAATAACAAACTAATTTCCAGCAATACATTTAATTCTTTTGCTCCGTAGCAATCCGTTTTGTCAAACCTACATAATGTTTCCATAATCAACTTTCTACAATCTTTATGAAACCTATCAAACCTTATAACCTTCTTATAGATACAAATATACCACTTTTATAAGCACATTGATATTTTAGTTCTTTTTTTATTCATGAATAAATATTTGTCTATCACAACTGAATGCTACAACTTCTACCTTTTTGTAGGAACAGTATGCATAAATGTAGGGTTTTACAGAAATGACTTCTATCAATCATTCTTCTATTCAATTCATTATCTGCATATTATACAATTCGGCATGGTTTTTGAATAGATACAAACAAACACGTTGCCACATGAGTTCCTCCGTTTTTAAGCTGACTGCCGATGTTTCTCTTTTCCGGGAAGGGGAACTTTTTTTGGGCGGTTCACAGTTGAGATTGCTTAAACAAGTGGAGCGAGACGGTTCTATACGTACAGCTGCGTTGAACCTGAAAATGTCGTATCAGTACGCCTGGCACATACTGGAACGAATTAACAGGCTCTCACCTGTACCAGTGGTAGTGCGTCAGAAAGGGGGAAAAGACGGAGGAGGTTGTCGCATCACACCTTTTGGCCTGAAACTGATGCTGGCATTTGAAAAGCGGACTGAGGACGTTTGTGCGTTGCTCTCCGATTCAGCAAAGGACTTCGAACGTTGTTTTTTTTGAACAGCGATATTCTTTTTGGTGTATATCGCTTTTTTAGAACCATGCGATGTTCACACGAATGTATAACGATTTGAAAACTACAAAAAATGAAAAAATTAACGACAACGGTGTTGCTTGTTTTGGCAATGGCACCAAGAATATTACCGGCACAAACTGTGCTGATTGACGCCGAAATACGACCGCGAACAGAGTATAGGGATGGGTATAAAACGGTACATCCAGACAGTAGAGATGCAGGGTTCTTCACCAGTCAGCGAACCCGCATTGGGTTGGGCTACACCTCTGGCTTGTTGAACACACAGATAACCCTTCAAGACTCCCGAATTTTCGGACAAAATGCAATAGCATCGTCCGATGCGACAACCGGTATTTATGAAGCATGGGCTGAATTACTGGTGATGCCTGGTGGCACCCTCAAAGTTGGAAGACAAACGCTCAAATATGATGACAACCGACTTTTTTCAGCACCGGCATGGGGCAATACCGGAACGGCACACGATGTGGCGCTGTTTAACTATCAATTGAACGACTGGAAAGTAAACGTGGGCTATGCGTTTAACAACAATTCGGAGATTTCGACCGAAACCCTGTATTCCAATACCGTCAAATACCGCTCTATGGCGTTGGTCTGGTTGTCAAAGAACTTAGCAACGGGACTACAGGCGTCCGCCATCTTCGTAGATGAAGGGGTGCAAGACACCATCGGAGTAGGCACATCCTACAAGAAGTGGAAGCACAATCATACCTATACCTATGGTGGAAATCTTACGTATGCAACACCCGGCTCCAACCTGAATCTACGGGGAACTGTCTATCTTCAGTCAGGAATAAATGCCAAGGGCAAAGAAATGAAAGGCATAATGGCTGCTGGTAAAGCCAATTATACCATTAACAAAACGGTTTCAGTCAATGCCGGAATGGATTGGTTTTCGGGCGACGATAAGGCAACTGATGACAAACAAACTAATTTCAAGAAACTCTATGGGGCAGACCACACCTTCAACGGTTACATGGACTACTGGAACACACCGCTTGATCAGGGATTGCTCGATTATTACGGTGGACTGACAACAATTTTTAGCACATCGTTGAATGCTGAAGCAGGCTACCACGTCTTTGCTAGCGTCTATGCCCTGTCTTCGGGTAAAAAAGACCTTGGGTCGGAATTGGATCTGTTGTTGAATTACAAAATGAGCCCACAAACTACCTTGCAAGCAGGCTGGTGCTGCTATTTTAAGACTGACAACACCCTTTTCGCCAAACAAATCACTGCTGGAACCGCCACCACGTTTCCGCAATGGGCTTATGTGATGCTTACCATTAAACCTACTTTTTATAAAAACTAACCCGATGAAACGACTTATACTACTGCTGTTTTTGACATTGATTGTCGCAACAGCGTCTGCCCAGAAACTGAATGTGGCTGCTGCCGCCAACCTTCGAGACGTACTCGAAGAAGTAAAAACCGCCTACCTGAAAACACGACCAAAAGCCCAGGTAAATCTGACGTTTGGCAGTTCAGGAACACTGGTTCAACAAATAACCAACGGCGCCTCGTTTGACTTGTTTCTATCTGCCGACAATGAATTCCCCTTAAAATTGAAAGAAAAGGGGTTAACCATTGGCGCTATGACGACGTATGCGTTTGGAAAACTGGCCTTGTACAGCACCAGCATTGATGTGGAAAAGAAAGGACTGGCTGCACTCAACGATGCATCCGTCAAAAAAGTAGCACTGGCCAACCCCACCACAGCACCCTATGGAGAACGCGCACAGGCTTTGTTGAAGTCACGCGGATATTACGAATCACTCAAAGATAAATTGGTATTTGGAGAAAATATTTCTCAAGCAGCCCAGTTTGCCTTTACCGGCAACGCTGAACTCGGTTTTATTGCGCTTTCCTTGGCGTTGTCTCCCGAGATGAAAGACAAAGGGTATTGCTATGTGATTCCAACCACGCTGTACGAACCCGTTGAACAAGCCTGTATTCTTATCAAAAAGTCAGTACTGAATACAGAAGCTGTGAAATTCCGCGATTTTATACTTTCACCCGTAACCAAACCCATATGGGAAAAGTACGGGTATACTGTTCCTACAAAAAAGTAAGACAGGATGAACGCCGATTTTCTCCAAACGCTGTGGCTGACCGGCAAACTGGCCGGTTCAACCACGAGCATCCTCCTACTGGTAAGCTTGCCCATTGCTTACCTGTTGGCCTACAAGCGCTTTTTCATGCGTTCATTCGTAGAAGCACTGATCAGCATGCCCATGGTGTTACCGCCAACAGTATTGGGGTTTTACATGCTGATGATTTACAGTCCTACGACTGCGTTTGGCCGATGGTGGGAAACCTTAACGGGAACTCGGTTGGCCTTTAGTTTCGAAGGGGTGTTGCTGGCTAGTGTCATATTTGGTTTACCGTTTATGATACAACCCTTGCAGAATGGATTTGCAGCCATTCCGGGAAGCTTAAGGGAGGCAGCTGCCACACTGGGAAAGTCGCGCATTTCCATCTTTTTCCACGTTTTATTACCCAATATGGTACCCTCTCTGGTTACCGCCATGGCTTTAACGTTTGCCCACTGCATCGGTGAATTCGGAGTGGTCATTATGGTGGGAGGAAACATGCCTGGCGAAACCAGAGTGGCATCCATTGCTATTTACGACGAAGTACAGGCGCTCAACTATAAAACAGCGAACCAGTATTCGTTTGTGCTGTTTCTGATTTCCTTGTTTTTGCTTACGTTGATTTACAGTTTCAACCGAACCAGAAAAAATACGACCTATGTTAACCATTGACATTTGCCAACCCATGCTCACAGCCGAAGGGCCTGCCGAGCTTTGCATCAACACGGAAGTGGAAAAAGGCGAATTGGTGTGTGTGTACGGACCTTCCGGGTCGGGCAAGACCACGTTGTTACGCTTGTTGGCTGGTTTGAACAGGCCCAAACTGGGTAAAATAACGTTTAACGACGAGGTATGGTGTGATACCGAGAATCGGTTGTTTGCTACTCCTCAGACACGACGCACCGGATTGATGTTTCAGGATTATGCCTTGTTTCCAAATATGACCGTAGAAAAGCAACTCCGGTATGCTCAATTGCAACGCGATGAAGCACTGGTGGATGAATTGCTCGAATTATTCGGGCTCAGGGTCTTAGCTAAGCGCAAACCCCACCAATTGTCGGGTGGCCAAAAACAACGTGTCGCGCTGGCCAGAGCCTTGGCTTCAAAACCCACGCTCCTCTTGCTCGACGAACCCCTGTCGGCGTTAGATCGTGAAATGAAGCAAGCTCTTCAAGAAGAAATACGTAAAGCGCACCTCCTTTTGGGCTCAGTCACCTTACTGGTTAGCCACGATCTCACTGAAATTCAAGCCCTATCCACCTCTGTCCTTCATATACAGCCCAACCAATGTGTTACAAAAGTGCCCGCCTCTACATTGAATGGAGCGTTTTAAAAATCCTACAACTTCCGATTATTGCCTACATCTATGTAACTTATTTTATACGCTCAACAAGCTGTATCAACGGGTCTCCAACTTATTTAGTGTACAAAATACATTTATAAACACTTGGTTACCTGACAGATAAATTCGGTTCAGTATTTATTGCAAACAAATCACGCTGCTTTGGCACGTTTTGTGTTTCTACCTAATCAGGTATTCACATTTAACGCTAAAAAAGATGAGAAAGATTGCAATTTACGGGAAAGGTGGTATCGGTAAAAGTACCACTACCCAAAACACAGTAGCCGGCTTAGCCGAAATGGGGAAAAAAGTAATGGTTGTGGGGTGCGACCCTAAAGCCGACTCCACCCGCCTCCTTCTTCACGGTCTGGCACAGAAAACAGTGTTGGACACACTGCGAGACGAAGGCGAAGACATTGACTTGGACGATGTGATGAAAGGCGGCTTCCAAAACACCAGCTGCGTTGAATCTGGCGGTCCTGAACCGGGTGTAGGCTGTGCCGGTCGAGGCATTATCACTTCCATCAACTTACTGGAACAACTCGGTGCCTACGATGCCGACAAAAAACTGGATTACGTGTTTTACGACGTACTGGGTGACGTTGTATGCGGTGGTTTCGCCATGCCTATTCGCGATGGAAAGGCTGAAGAGGTCTACATTGTTGTATCGGGTGAAATGATGGCCATGTACGCCGCCAACAACATCTGCAAATCAATTGCAAAATTTGGAAAGGTTGGAACGGTTCGTCTAGGAGGTTTGATATGCAACTCGCGTAAAGTTGACAACGAATCGAACATGATTCAGGAATTTGCCAAGAAACTGGGCACTCAGATGATTCACTTTGTTCCGCGCGACAACATGGTTCAACACGCCGAAATCAACCGTAAAACGGTGATTGATCACGCCCCGGAACACAATCAGGCAGACGAATACAGAGCGCTGGCCAAAAAAATCAACGACAACACGATGTTTGTCATACCTGAACCGCTTGCAATGTCCGAATTGGAAGAATTGCTGGTTGGATTCGGAATTCAGAACTAATAAAACCCCAAACACCATGTACTTACTCAGAGCCATTGTTAGGCCAGAAAAATCGGCCGTTGTTATGAAAGCATTGTTTGATGCAGGTTTTCCCGCTGTAACCAAGTTGTCCGTTTTCGGACGGGGTAAGCAACGGGGTATAAAAGTGGGAAACGTAACCTACGACGAACTTCCAAAAGACTTATTGATGATTGTCATTCCCGATAAGGAAAAGGATTTTGTCATTGAAACCATCATGCTTACCGCACGTTCCGGTGAAAAAGGTCAATTTGGTGACGGAAAAATCTTCGTCACGCAGGTGGAAGAAACCTACACCATATCCTCAGGCTACAAAGAAGTTTAAATCGCTCGTAAATCATTCAATATGAAACTGATATTGGCCATTATCCGCATTACTAAAATAGCGGAAACAAAGCTGGCTCTGTCCGATGCCGGATTGCCATCCTTTACTGCCATGCCTGTTTTGGGCAGAGGTAAGGGACACGGTGATTTAGAGAAGGCTCCATATGTGGATCCGGAATATCGGGAACTCATCGAGCAAATGCCCCGATTAAAATCCAAACGCATGATTACGTTGGTTGTAACCGACGACAAAAAGGACCTAGCGGTAGAAACCCTTATAAAAGCCAATCAATCGGGCAAAAGCGGAGACGGAAAAATTTTTGTGATTAATGCCGTAGACTCCATACGGGTTCGTACGGGAGAAGTCGGTGACGTAACACTTGATTAAAGCAGCCAGATTATGAAAAAAAATACACCAGTCCTACCGGATATGACGGCCTTTACCGAGGACATTATCCAGGCTTATCCCTCAAAAATTGCCAAGAAGCGATCCAAGGCCATCGTGATCAACGATCCTGATCTGATTCCTAAGATCCAGGCCAATGTTCGCACCATCCCAGGCATCATCACCCAACGCGGTTGTACCTACGCCGGTTGCAAAGGGGTGGTACTCGGTCCGACCAGGGATATTGTCAACATCACACACGGTCCCATCGGTTGCGGTTACTATTCGTGGTTAACCAGACGCAACCAAACCCATACCGAAAGCGATATGGAAGAAAACTTCATCCCCTATTGCTTTTCAACCGATATGCAAGACTCCAACATCGTTTTCGGTGGTGAAGAAAAGCTCAAACAGGCCATTCGCGAAGCCTATGAACTGTTCCATCCAAAAGGCATTGCTATCTTCTCCACCTGTCCCGTCGGTTTGATTGGAGATGATGTACACCGCGTTGCCCGACAGATGAAAGAAGAACTTCCGGGTGTGAACATTTTCGGTTTTTCCTGCGAAGGATACCGGGGCGTATCACAATCGGCCGGTCATCACATTGCCAATAACGGTCTGTATAAAAACCTGATTGGTAATGACGATACGGTTGAAGGCAAATTCAAATACCGGGTGAACGTACTTGGGGAATACAACATTGGCGGAGATGCCTTTGTCATTGAAAAACTCTTTGAAAAATGCGGCATTGAACTGATTTCAACCATGTCAGGAAATTCAACCCTGACGCAGTTTGAGCGTGCGCATACAGCCGATCTGAGTTTGGTTATGTGCCACCGTTCCATCAACTATGTGGCCGAAATGTTGGAAACCTCTTATGGAATTCCTTGGACAAAAGCCAATTTTATTGGAGCGGATGCTACAGCCAAGTCGCTTCGTAAGGTGGGCCAGTATTTCGGTGATCAAGAGCTTATTGATCAAATTGAAAAGGTGATTGAGGAAGAAATGGTAGCGGTGAAAGCGGCTGCCGAAAAAGCGCGAACAAAGACGGAGGGTAAGACCACCATGCTGTTCGTAGGCGGTTCCCGCGCACACCATTACCAGGAATTATTCAGTGAATTGGGTATGAAAACGCTCACAGCCGGTTATGAATTCGGACACCGTGATGACTACGAAGGCCGCCGGGTAATTCCAACCATTCAAATTGATGCCGATAGCCGCAACATCGAAGAACTGACGGTTGTAGAAGACGCCACCCGCTTCAAACCCCGTAAAACGGAAGATGAGCTGGAACAACTCAAAGCTGAAGGCATGGAATTCAACAACTACGATGGTTTGATGAAAGACATGGAAAAAGGCACCTTGGTTATCGACGACCTCAGCCATTACGAAATGGAAAAACTGGTTGAACTCTACGAGCCCGATGTGTTCTGTGCCGGAATCAAGGAGAAATACGTGGTTCAGAAAATGGGTGTACCCCTCAAGCAGCTTCACAACTACGATTCAGGTGGGCCTTATGCCGGTTTTGCCGGAGCCATCAATTTCTACAAGGACATTGAAATGATTGCCTGCAGCACCATCTTCAAACAGTTGAAAGCTCCTTGGGAACAGGAACAGTATGTGGAAGCCGCTTATGTATTCAACTAATAAAAAACGACGATTATGTTATTAAGACATACAACAGGGACAGAGATAACTCGTAAGGCCCTGACCATCAACCCAGCCAAGACCTGCCAACCGGTCGGTGCCATGTACGCCGCTTTGGGAGTACACGGATGCCTTCCGCACAGTCACGGGTCTCAAGGCTGTTGCTCCTACCACAGGAGTGCGCTGACCCGGCATTTTAAAGAACCCGTCATGGCAGCCACCAGCTCGTTTTCCGAAGGTTCATCCGTCTTTGGCGGATCGGCCAACTTAACACAAGCCATCAACACCATCTTCACTGTGTACAAACCGGAGGTGATTGCCGTTCATACCACCTGTTTATCGGAAACCATCGGTGACGACATGAACCAGATTATTTCCAAAGCAGCGGAAGAAGGCAGTATCCCCGAAGGCAAGTACGTGATCTATTGCAACACCCCCAGTTATGTGGGAACCCACGTAACAGGTTACGCCAATCAGGTTTCCTCCTTTGTTAAGTTCTTCTCTACCACTACCCCCAAAAGACGCAACGTCATCAACTTGGTTGCCGGTTGGATGGAGCCATCCGACATGGGGGAAATCAAACGGATGGCTTCGGTTATGGAAGCGCGCACCCTGATGTTTCCAGACATGACGGGCGTATTGGATGCGCCCCTAACGGGAAAGTATACGATGTATCCCGAAGGAGGCATCACCGTGGCCAACCTTAAACTGACCGGCGACAGCAAATTTACCCTAGGCTTGGGAGCTTATTGTACCGAAGATGCCTGCATCAAATTAGAAAACAAGTGTAAGATAAAGTTTGAAATGCTCGACATCCCTATTGGCTTCCGTGCAACAGACCGATTTTTGATGGCATTGAGCCGTCACGCCAATGTACCCGTTCCTGATCAATTAACCGTTGAACGTGGCCAGCTACTCGACCTGATCTCCGATGCGTCCAACCATTTGTACGGCAAACGAGTAGCCTTATGGGGCGATCCCGACACCTTAATTCCCTTAGTGGAATTCCTGGTAAGCATGGATATGAAACCCGTCTATGTGGTTACCGGCACCCCCGGAAAGCTCTTCGATGCCCGCATGGCTGTATTGCTGAAGGATATTCCCGAAGCCAAATACAAGAGCGGTGAACAAGCGGATATGTTCCAGTTACACCAATGGATCAAACAAGAAGGCGTTGATCTCCTCATTGGCAACACCTACGGCAAATACATGGCCAGAGATGAAGATACACCCTTTGTTCGCTTTGGTTTTCCCATTGCCGACAGGGCCGGTCACAATTACTTTCCAAAAACCGGTTATCAAGGTGCGGCCAATTTAGCGGTTCAAATCATCGACGCATTACTGGAAAAAAAGGATAGAACGTGTCCGGAAGAAAAGATGGAATTCCAGCTATAATGACAAACGAATTCTCAACCTGTGAAGGCGTGGAGTTTGGAGACACGGGCCTGCATCTTCGGATGTGGGACCCGTGAATTCCAAACACGCTTCACCCCTTATCACTCAAACTCCAAACCCCATGGCTCATATATTGGACGATAGACTACTGCAAATTTCGATGGCGGGCGCGCATGAGCGAACCATCGAAGGCGGTAAAGCGAGTCTTGCCGGCAGTGTGAGCCAACGAGCCTGCGTATTTTGCGGCTCCCGCGTTGTGCTCTATCCCATTGCCGATGCCTTGCACCTTATTCATGGTCCCATAGGCTGTGCCGCCTACACCTGGGACATTCGAGGATCTCTTTCCTCGGGACCCGAACTGCACCGCCTGAGTTTCTGCACCGATTTGCAAGAAACCGACGTTATTTTTGGCGGTGAAAACAAACTCTACGATTCCCTAATTGAACTCATCAATGACCATCAACCCAAGGCGGCATTTGTGTACACCACCTGCATTGTTGGAGTGATTGGAGACGATGTGGAACGTATCTGCAAACAGGTGGCCACCGAAAAAGGAATACCCGTAATTCCCGTTCAGGCACCCGGATTTCAGGGATCCAAAAAAGACGGTTACAAAGTAGCGTGCGAATCCCTATTCAAGCTGGTTGGAACCTTAAACAAACCCACTCCGGCCAACAGCATCAACATTCTGGGTGACTTCAACCTAGCCGGTGAATTGTGGATACTGCTCGATTACTACAAAAAGATGGGCGTACATGTAAACGCAACCATTACAGGCGACGGTAGGGTTGACGACATCCGTAACGCCCACAACGCCGCCCTCAATGTGGTTCAGTGTTCGGGTTCGATGAACTACCTGGCTACAATGATGAAGGACGAATACAACATCCCCTCCATGCGGGTGTCCTATTTTGGCATCGAAGACATGAGCGATGCCCTGTACGATGTGGCCCGCTTTTTTAAGGACGACGACATGATGGACAAAGCCCGCGAGCTGGTACGTTTTGAAATAGGTCGCCTGTTGCCGGAATTGGCCTGGTACAAGGAACGCTTGCAGGGCAAGAAAGCTGCCATTTACGTGGGTGGTGCGTTTAAAGCTATATCACTGGTCAAGGCACTACGACTTATCGGGGTGCAATCGGTCATTGTCGGTTCTCAAACAGGATCCACCGAAGATTACGAACTCATCAAAAACCTGTGCGACGAAGGCACCATCATTGTTGACGATTCCAACCCGGTAGAACTCGCGCATTTTGTCAAGGAAAAGCAGGCCGACATCTTTATCGGCGGGGTAAAGGAACGCCCCATCGCCTACAAGATTGGACTGGGATTCTGCGACCACAACCACGAACGCAAAGAGGCCTTGGCCGGATACGAAGGCATGATCAACTTTGCCAAGGAAATTTACGCCACAGCCATGAGTCCGGTATGGAAATTCACCCGAAACACCCCCACCCCATGAAGACCGCTGAAAAGACGTATGTTTCCACCCGGAACTCCTGCAAGCTATGCGCGCCTTTGGGAGCTTCGATGGTGTTCAAGGGCATCGAAGGCTGTGTGCCCCTGATTCACGGAAGTCAAGGCTGCGCCACCTACATTCGCCGCTACCTAATCAGTCACTTCAAGGAACCCGTTGACATTGCTTCGAGCAACTTCAGCGAAGAATCCACCGTGTATGGCGGCAGTAAGAATTTCATTACCGGCATCGATAACATTATCCGTCAATACAAACCCAAGGTGATAGGCATTGCCTCCACCTGTTTGTCCGAAACCATAGGGGAAGATATACCGGGTCACATCCGGCACTACCGGGAGGTACGCGAAGGCAGCGTTTTGCCTGAATTCGTGCACGCTTCTACCCCGAGTTACTGTGGTAGCCATGCCGAAGGGTTTCACAACACCGTACTGTCCGTACTTCGAACCTTTGCACAAAGCAAGGGTAATCAGCAGGGACTGACCGTACTGCCAGGCATGGTTACTCCAGCGGACATCCGCTACCTGAAGCAATTGCTGACTGATTTTTCAATTAAAGGCATGGTTTTCCCCGATTACAGCGAAACCCTAGATAACGTCTATACCTCTGAATACGAATTAATTCCATCCGGTGGAACAACCGTAGAACAACTCATTTCCATGGGTGACTCCAAGCACGTCATCGAATTTGGCACCACCTTTAATAAGGGACACATGCGTTCATCTGAAAAGAACAGCAAGCAGACTCCGGGCGAATGGTTGGAAACCAACTGCTTGGTGCAAAATCACGCCATGCCCCTGCCCATTGGGGTGGACGCCAGCGATCGATTTATGCAGACACTGGAAACCATTACCGGAACACCCATGCCAGACACCTACGCCAAAGAACGCGGTCGGCTGGTGGATGCTTACGTGGACGCCCACAAATACGTGTTCGGCAAGAAGGTACTGCTCTACGGCGAAGAAGACTTAGTCTCTGCTTTAGCCGACTGGGCGCGCGAAATCGGTATGGAACCCTTTTGGATCAAGGATACCGATTTTGAAACCCTGCGCGAAAAAGCGCATGACGTTAAACCCGACCTGTTGCTAGGAAATAGCAAAGGATACTACATTGCCAGAGAGCTCAAGGTGCCGTTGGTACGCTTAGGCTTCCCCATCCACGACCGTTTTGGGGCTTCCCGCATGCACCAGATTGGTTACCGTGGTACGCAAGAACTGTTTGACAAGGTGGTCAATGCATTAATCGAATACAAACAAGAGAACTCACCCATTGGGTATAAATACCTCTGATTATGGAAAAAGTGGAAACAAAGCCCGTTCACCCCTGTTTTGACGAAAGCGCCAAACATACCCACGCACGCGTTCACTTGGCCGTTGCCCCCAAGTGCAACATTCAGTGCAACTACTGCAACCGCAAGTACGATTGCGTCAACGAGAGCCGGCCAGGGGTTACCTCTTCCGTGCTCACACCAAGCCAAGCAACTGGTTATTTGCAAGCGTTAAACGAGCGCATGGACAACCTATCCGTTATCGGCATTGCCGGCCCTGGCGATCCGTTTGCCAATCCGGAAGAAACGCTCACCACCATGCGGTTGGCCAAGACCCAATTTCCTGAGAAGTTATTTTGCCTCTCCACCAACGGATTGGAGCTGGAACCCTACATCGACGAAATTGCCGAACTGGGCGTATCGCATGTCACCATCACCATCAACGCGGTAGATCCCACCGTCACCGCCAAGATCTACAAATGGGTGCGCTTCAATAAGCACGTGTATCGTGGCGAAGAAGGAGCCAAGATTTTACTTGATCGTCAACTGGCGTGCATTCCCCTCTTGAAAGCCAAAGGTATTACGGTAAAAATCAATTCCATTTTGATACCCGGCATCAACGAAAACCACATTGAAGAAGTGGCCAAGGTTTGCGCCAGATTGGGAGCCGATTTAATCAACTGCATTCCGCTCATTCCCACCGCTGAAACGCCGTTTTCAACCGTGGAAAAGCCCGATTCAGCCATGTTGTTTAACGTTCGAACGCTTGCCTCCGCGCATTTACCATTGATGAGCCACTGTGCACGCTGCCGTGCCGACGCCGCTGGCTTGCTTGGACACGATTTATCAGAAGTACATGCGTTGATGAAAGAATATGGAAACCGTATCGATATGGAAACAGAAGGTCGTCCGTATGTGGCCGTAGCTACCAACGAAGGCTTATTGGTCAACCAACATCTGGGAGAAGCGTATGCGCTCAACATTTACCGCCAAACACTCAATGGGTATCAGTTGGTTGAATCGCGTAAAACACCCAAACCGGGTGGAGGCGATCAACGTTGGGTAGACCTGGCCCGCTTGCTGAAAGATTGCCGTGCCATTTTGGTTAGCGGTTGTGGTGAAACGCCTAAATCGATGCTAACGGCCACCAAGGTGCATGTAGTAGAAATGACAGGCCTGATTGACGAAGGGCTCGATGGCATCTATCAAAACCGAGTCATCAGATCCATGGCCAAACCCGATGCGTTCAAATGCGGTAGCAACTGCAAAGGAACAGCCACCGGATGTGCTTAATAAATAGTCTAACTCTTCAACAATATGAAAAAACCTACTTATCACATTCTCGTATGCAACTCGTTCCGCATCGCCGGAGACGCTCAGGGTGCCTGTCACAAAAAAGGTGCCACCAATTTGCTGCAATACCTAACAGAAGAGGCCTCAGACCGCGGTTTAGACGTGGCCGTGAGTTCCACCGCCTGTCTCAATGTATGCTCTCAAGGGCCTGTCATCGTGATTCATCCAAACAACTTTTGGTACGGTGGTGTAGAAAACGAAGACATTATTGACGAAATCTTAGACGCCCTCGAAGCAGGCGAACCCTGTGAAAAATACCTAATAAGCGACTAGTCATGCACACCCATCCCTATTTGATCGATACCACCTTGCGCGACGGAGAACAAGCCCCCGGTGTAGCTTTCTCTTTCAAAGAGAAGCTGGCCATAGCGGCCATGTTGGACGACATCGGTGTACCGGAACTTGAAATAGGGATACCGGCCATGGGCTTAGCAGCCATCAATGAAATCCGTGCTATCGGCGGGAAGAGGTTCAGCTTCAATACCTTAACTTGGTGCCGTGCTGTGGAGCAAGACATTCGGCTTTCCGCCGATGCCGGAACTGATGGCGTTCATATTTCGTTTCCCGTTTCGGATATTCTGTTGAAAACCATGAATAAAACACACGACTGGGTGATGGAAGAAGTTCATCGGCTGGTACGCATGGCCTCCAATGAATTCAGTTACGTGACTGTAGGGGCCCAGGATGCATCAAGGGCAAATAGCACATTCCTACGTGATTTTGCTCGTGAGGTGATGGCTTCCGGAGCCATTCGGTTGCGCTTGGCCGATACGGTTGGGGTATTGAACCCGTTCACAACCACCACACTTGTATCTTCCATCCGAGAGTTGGATCCTGATTTCTCGCTTGAATTTCACGCACACAATGACCTGGGTATGGCTTGCGCCAATACGCTGGCTGCCTATTTAGCAGGTGCAGACTGTCTAAGCACCACCATTAATGGCCTTGGCGAACGTGCTGGCAATGCAGCCATGGAAGAAGTGGTGTTGGCGTTGGAACTAAGTGCTGGTATTGAAGTTCCTTTGGATAAGACAGGGTTTTCCAACCTGAGTCGGTATGTCGAAAGTGCTTCGGGACGATTGAACAGTGCCTCCAAACCCATCACGGGCGACATGGTTTTATCCCACGAAAGCGGCATTCATGCGCACTGCCTGATGCGCAACCGTGCTTCCTACCAACTCATTCCGGCAGCGCTAATCGGTCGGGAAGAATCAGCCTTTTGCATTGGCAAACACAGCGGCAAGGCTGTGCTGATACAGGCATTGAACGAACTGGAAAAACCGTGCAGCAACGAGCAGGCCGAAATACTGTTAGAAGCTATACGCAGCTGGTGTACCACGCATAAACGATTCCTTAACTCTACCGATTTGTTACAACTTTATACCACAACTTTATACCACAATTTTTAATATTATAACTGCAATTATACATGCAACTTGTCGTATATAATTCAAAGTTATACTTTAAGCATTGACCACCCAATTCAAGGCTTTGATAGCCCCACCAATTTAAACCAGCTTTCCATTTCGTGGACGCTGTAGGCTTGCGATTCAGTGGTGCAACGCAAAAGTAAATGGTTGATGGCATCCTGAAATTCATCTTCGGTGAAGCCCAACTCGTACGATGTAAGCAAGTCAAAAAGCGCAGCCTGCGAGGTGCATCGGTAAGTAGCCTTACGAAGTTCAGCATCGGTTTGTACCCTTGCTATGAAATTTATGGCGTGCTGTATGCTCATGGTTAGAGTTTTTTTGTCCAGAATAACATGGCGGGGGTACATTCATCAAAACCCAGGCTTTTATACAGTTGCTGCGCCACCAGATTGTCTTCACGGACTTCGAGCGTTATTTTGCAGTAATTTCGTTCGTTTGAATACGCCACGAGTTTCTCCAGCAGTTCTCGGCCCAATCCTTTTCCCCTGAAATCAGCGTGAATGACTACATCGTGTATATACAGGTAGGGCTTGACATTGAAGGTGGAGAAGAGTTCAAAACACGTGACCAAGCCCGCATACCGGCCTTCATGGCAGATGAAAAGGACGAATGCCGTGGGATGGTTGGCCAATCCGTCAACCAGTCGTAGTTGTTCGAGCTTGGTGAGCGGCGGGTGATCACCCATGGGATCATCCATGTAGTGATTTAATAAATCCGCCAGCGATTTCAGATGAACGGGATTCTCGAAATCGCAGAATTCAAAGGTACTGTCTGTCATTTGAGAGTAAAGATACCAATTATGAGCAAAACCTCTCTCCTTCTACACGTTGATTTTTAACGATTCAAACAAAGCATAATAGGTATTGAAACCCATGGAGCAGTATTAGTTGCCGTTTTTATTTGCTACTTGTTTTAAGATGTCATTCATCATTTCGATTTGAACTTTTTGCAACTCAAGAAGTTCTTGCTGTTGATCCATTATAAAATGATCCAGTTTCTCATGTAATGTTCTTATCTCAATTTCTGATTTAAGATTTATCATGTAGTCTTTCTTCGATCTATCCCTATCTTTTTCTTCCTGTCTATTCTGACTCATCATTATTACCGGTGCTTGTAATGCTGCCAAGCAGGATAAAATCAGATTTAACAAGATAAACGGATAAGGGTCGAATTTCAAGTTAACAAGCCAAAATATATTAATGGAAATCCAAACGAAAATAAATATGCCAAACAAAATAATAAACTTCCAACTGCCACCAAATGAAGCAACCTTGTCAGCGATTCTTTGTCCAGTAGTCAATAGTTGATTCTCATCACCTTCAATTTTATCTGTTAACGTATTGTTATTGGTCACTGAAGTCAGTACAGTTTTTTCCAGTTCCGACAACTCTCCCATTTCTTTAACCAAATAATCCGAAATTGATCTTTCTCTATAGCTGTCCAGTTCGCTCTTAGAAAGATAACTATCGTGTGAAAATTGTGGATGATCTTTTTGAATGAGATCCAGAATAGAGTGCCTGATCGTTTTGGCCGAAACTTTTTCCGTAATTGGAAATTCGATGTTTGAAATATCACTACAAAATGTTTCCATGTTTTATATGTTTGGTTACAGGTACCCGTTTACTGAAATAGTTGGAGCATTTCCGCGCTGAATTTACGATTCATTTGAAGATTTTCCAACCATCGTATTTCAGTATTTACAACTTATAACGTTCATTTCATTCCTGCCAGCACCCTCTCCGGTTTTGAATTAAATGCTGTCGGTTTTTCTATCATGGGAAAATGTCCGGTTCCAGCGAGCGTTTCCACTTGATAGCCACTTTTACAATGGTTTTTGAGTCCGGTTTCATTCATTAGAGTACCGTCACTGTTTATCAAATACAACGTGTAATCAAGCTGCTCCAATCGTTGTGCATCGGTAGAGGCATAGTGCATTTGGTTCATATATGTTCCATAGCCAATAACGGAATCGCAGGTTGCAAAATCAGTTTTGACCCTGTTTTTCACCTCCGTCGGCGTTGTTGGATGGAACAGCACCAAATCCGCATACAGCGGTGCTGCCTGTTTGAAGTCAGTTTCAAGCATGGGGAAAAAATCGTCCATTTGTTTCTTTATTTCCGGTGCCATGACAACGTCAATGGATTTGAAATTGTCAACACCAATGATGCCAACGATGTTCGGATTGTTGGACAATGCCAGTTGCAGCAAAATTTCGCCGGCCATGGAATGCCCAATGAGTACAACCTGCTTCAAGCCCAAGGAGTCAATAAACGCCGCCACATCAGTGGCATATTCCTCAATGGTCCAGTTGGTCCGCTCGGCTTTCGATTTGCCAAAGCCCGGCAGATCGATTGCGTAAACCGAGTAATCCGTAGAAAAATAGTCCACCTGATTTTCCCAATACGATCCCTCAATACACCAACCGTGTAAAAACAACAGTGTCGTGTCGCCGCTCCCTTGCTGATAATAATTGATTTCAACGCGGTTGTCCCTGAGTGTGAGTGTATGTGCCATGCTTATAGTTTTAAATTTGCAGCAAAGCTAAGAGGCACATAGGACAGCCCTTTGTCAGGGGTTAGAAAATAATCGTTTCGAACGCGCTTCCAAATAGTGTTCCATATTGAACGCCGCATCGGGCTTGAAATGCGTGTGTTCAAGTCTGAGTGCTTTGATCCTGTCAAGACGAAACTCCCTCAGCTCTTGCCGTAGCTCACAAAAAGCAATGGTTGACCAAACCGCACCACTGAAATAAACGGCATACGGTTGGATGATTCGTTCCGTCAGTTGCTCCTCCTCCTCCCTAGATTTATAGATAATGTTCAGCTTTTCGCTTTCCGTAATCGCCTGCTGGATACTGTCCAAATACAAACTCATCGGCGCCCACGGTTTCTGAAATCCAATCCGTGCATCCAAATAGTCCAATTTGTCTTTTTCGTTGAGTGGCAACACCGCTTTTATTTTCAAAAGTGCCGATTCGTAATTCTGTTTGAGGGAATCTTCCGTATGGTAGTGTAAAACCTTGCTCGTTGTGACCAACGCCCTCGCCTCTTCCCTCGTGAACATGACAGGCAGCAACCGATACCCCTCAACCAAGAAATACCCCTTGCCCTCTTCCTCACCAATCGGAACCCCCGCAAGCCGCAACGTCTCGATATCCCTGTAAATCGTCCTGTTGGTCACCTCAAACCGATCCGCCATCTCCCGAGCCGTAATCAACCGCTTCGATTGCAGCTGAATCAGCATACTGGTCAGTCTGTCAAGTCTGTTCATTGTCTGTTTTATGTATCGTTAAAGTGCCACCGACGGGAAGCCAGTCACCGGCCGTCTGCAAGTGGCAAAGCTGCGCAGTGGCGGTTAGGGTTTAGGTGATATTTGCCCTCGTTTTTTTTAAATTCGTTCTGTGATGTTACATTCTTAAAATTCTGTAAGCCGTTTAATGTATCCCTCTTCTCTTCTGTTTTAGGTTATCTGTTGTTGTCGCGTTTTTTTATCACATTTTGATAAGCTACATATTTATTGAAATATTTTGTATTAGTGAAAGTAATTTATTTTTGTTAATGGGTTTTGCAATAAAATCATTGCATCCCGCTTCAACTGCCTTTTCTCTGTCACCGGATAGTGCAAAAGCAGTCTGCGCAATTATAACAACATCTTTGTTGAATTGTCGGATTTGTCGGGTTGCCTCATATCCATTCAGATCCGGCATTCGAATATCCATCAGAATTAAATCAATGTCTGGGTTTCTGCGACAAAGTTCAACAGCTGCATTGCCGGTTCTTGCTATTATAACATCATTGCTAAACATATTGACGGTTATTGAAATCAATTTTTCCGATGTTTCATCGTCTTCGGCAATTAATATTTTCATTTTTTTAATCTG